>Ga0134126_10001778_pt1 | contig 27429 bp, 22 predicted proteins | sample KB31752_FD_96881 | JGI IMG/M metagenome (GOLD analysis project Ga0134126, IMG submission 96881) | Terrestrial soil microbial communities with excess Nitrogen fertilizer from Kellogg Biological Station, Michigan, USA - KB3-175-2 | ecosystem: Environmental > Terrestrial > Soil > Unclassified ... | reverse complement strand
TTCACCCTGCCGCACTTTCAAAGTTATCAACATCTTTGGAGGTTATTGACACCCCCTTAGAAACCCCCATTATAATAGTAGTAATATCTTAAGAATTTAAAGGAAACAAGTCCAAAGGATGGCTGGGCATTCAATGAACTTTCAGCCGGAACAAAAGTACAGTAAACGAACAAATAGTTCAGATTTTGATTTATAGCTTATCAAAGAATTTTCAGCCCGGAACCACAGCCCAATAGCGAACAAAAAGCTGATGGTATGCAGGTCAGCCCTGCTATAGCCAATGCGCCTGTTGGCTGATGTACTTTTCTTGTGAATCCAATGCTGCACTTTTATTTCAAAAAGTTGATTCTACTTTATATTTTCTATTTCTATCCAACTTTCAAACTGATGTAGCATGTAACAAGTCGGGACAATGTTTCCTGAACCTTCGCAATCCTTTAGCTCTTTAAAACTCACTAAAACAGTGATACCGTTTTGAAATGAAGATACTTTTCCAATATTACAAACTTTGTAATCTTTTCCGTTCAAGCGCATATATGTCCCTGTACAATCCTTAATAACTGTTGCATTTTTCGTTACATCTTTTTTACAGGAAAAAAATGTTAGTGTTAAGAGTAAAGCAAGAATGTAGAATGTTGTTTTCATTTTATTTCAAGTCTTTTATAAATGTAAGTTGCCTTTGCAAAATTTGATTGTAAAATAAGTTGCCAAATTTAGGAAAGCCATTTCTTACTATTCATAGCTTAATAAGACAATTTGGAACTTATAGTCAACCAATAAATTTTTATTTAATTATAAATCCTAATTGTCTTGACACCTGAAAACGTAAAAACGTTGCACGCTGTATATCAGCCAACGTTTGCATTTATGTAATTACACGCAACTCCATTTTTTACAATCCTTTCATTTTCAACACTCATCATCTTCGTTTTCTATGTTGTTGGGTTGCGTAAAGCCATCCGATAGCTATCGGATTACCAGTCCAAAGTAATATTTCTATTTAATTCATCCAAGACATTCGGAATATTTATTTTACCCTTTGTGGGTGTCCCTTTTCCGAAGCTCGTCTAATGGAGGATTTGGTCTCCTGACCAACCGAATGAAGAATGTCTAACAATCCGAAAGAAGGGAACACCGACATCTGCTAAGTGTACGTTGCGTATTCTTTTTCTCCCCAAAAATATCTACCTCATTATTGCTTTGTAAATGTTACGATAAAGGAATCGCCACTTGTCATAAAATTTGACTGCGTAATGGTGAATCCCGAACAATCAAAAGAAGTGATAGTGCCAGATTGTGTGCCGGCTGTAAGCGTATTTCCGCTTAGAGACCAAGTGGAGGTGCCATCGCCCGGAGGATCGCATTTTACTCCGGCATCAACATAAACTAAAGTGTGGTCAGATTTATAAGTTTGTAAATCGTCCAAAGAACATGCATCAGACATTGATGTAGCATCCACTTCCGGTGATGATGCTGACGCTTTATATTTGACAGCGCCTATCTTGTAAGTGCCCACCAGGCTGGCTTCGCTGAGGGAACAACTTTTATTACTATTATCTTTTTTGCAGGAAAAAAGTGAAGTTGCTATTAAAGCAACAAAGAAATAACGGGATAGCTTCATAAGAGTTTTTTTTAATGAATTGATTTAATCACAATAATAATATTAATTTCTTACTGTTCAAACGCTGAATTGCGCTTCTAAGCCATATTTTGATAAAATAATCTGCGGGATCCAAAAGCATGCACACATAATAATAGTTTAGAGAAGCTATTAAATTTCAACTATTAATCAATTCACATTGCATGTGTAACAGCAACAGTTAAACAACTAAAAAGCTGATGGCGAAAATTGCGTGGCCGTTTCAGTGATCTACTCGCATGTAAATATGGAAAAAGAACACTCCACAGCCGCAAAGATGTTTGTAGAGACGTTTTTTCAAACGTCTTTACTACTGGGTATTTTCGTACACGCCTAAGCGTTATAATTTAAAAAAATAAGAATCTCCCGACGCGCCAATCTTCAATCCTTCACCGGCAACTGCAACACCACTTTAGTTCCACATACTTCTCCTTCCATATCAGTAATATCATAAATCTCTATAGAAATTTCACTTTTGAATTGATGCTTCAGCACATCAATTTTATCTTTCACTAATTGCATTCCTTTCGACTCATGATTTATTGCCAGCGGCCTGGCATTTTTAATTTCGTTTGCTTTTCCGCGCCCAATTCCATTATCCGTCACTACGCACACGATTGAATCATTATTTTTCAAATGAAAGATAATGTCAATTTTTCTATCGCCTGTTTTATGCATCAGGCCATGCCATATTGCATTTTCCACAAAAGGCTGTATCATCAGATTCGGAATCTTTATTTCTTCCAGTTCCAAATCATCTTCAATTAAAATTTTGTATTCGAATGAATTTCCAAATCGCGTTTTCTCAACAGAAAGGTATAATTGCAGCATGTGAATTTCTGCGTCGAGAGAAATAAAATTATATTCAGAATACTGAAGTACAAGCCGTATTAGTTTTGAGAATTTTGAAAGATACTTATTGGCATTATCCATCTCGCCCTTTAAGATGTATTGCTGGATGGAATTTAAACTATTAAATATAAAATGTGGATTCATCTGGCTCCGGAGGGCTGTTAATTTTTCCTCTGCAAGCCTGTTTTTTACATTTAGTATTTCATCTTCATTTCTTTGGATTGCTTCATCCGCTTTCATTTTTACAATTCTTTCAGCGCAATGAGATGCAATAGCGGTAAGTATTTGAAGGTGCCGGTGAGAGTAAAAGTTTTTGTTTTTATTTTCCGAATCTATTACGCCAAGTACTTCTTTATTATAAATAATAGGGACCGTTATTTCTGAATATCGTTGTTCATCATCTTTTATATAACGGGCATCTTTGGTGACATCAGGTACTATCTCAGCAATGCCGGTTAAAGCTACGGTGCCTGTTATTCCTTTACCCACGGGTATTTCAATCGGCCCGAGAATCGTATTGTCATAATCTTCAATCTCTTTATTGTACACGCTTTTAGGCCCGAGCGCTGCTTTTTGTACAAGAACATTCCTGGTGGGATCCAGTAAATAGATGACACAATCTTCAAAATTTAATTTTGAAATGCAATGCCTTGCCACATTCCATAAAAGGCCGTCTACGGAGCCACTGCTGCCCATCAAGGTGGCAAAGTATGTAGTCACCTGTTCTATTTCCAGGCGATATTGAAGGTGTTCTGAAATCGATTCCTGGGTCTTGATTCTTTCTTCATTTTTCCGCTGAAAATTTTGTCTCCATTTTGTGGTAAAAATAAATACTAAAAACATTCCCAATAATACACAAGGAAGTAAAAACCACCAGCGCAGCCAGAAAGGCTCATCAATAACAAAATGATAAGCGATCTGGTGAGTGACATGTTCATTATCAAGAGATGCTTTTACTTCAAAGGAATAACTACCGGGGCTTAGATTTTGATAAATAGCAATTTCTTTGTTTGTCATGGGTAGCCACGATGTGTCGGGCAGGCCAGTGAGCCGGATAAAATACTTTACATTTTGAGGGTCAGATAAACAGATCGCTTTGTAGCGAAATTCTATGTCGTTTAAATAATAGGGCAAATGAGTAACTGAACCATTCTTGTTTTTTTGATAAGAAGTAATTTTCTCTGAAGAATCGATTAACGAGATATCTGAAAAATTCAGTATTAATTTTCTTTTCATGTACGCTTTACCGGCATACAATGAAACCAGCCCTGAGGAGGTAGCTATCCAAACAGTGTCACGAGTATCACAAAAGATCTTCAACGATTCGAAATTTGAAGAAAGAAATCCGTCTGATGAATTGTAGTTGGTAACAAAGTAATTTTGATTGTCCCGTTTAATAGACGTGATACCCGAATAACTGCCAGCCCAAATATTATTTTCATTGTCGGTAGTGATATCTAAAAAAATGTCAGACAGTAAACCAACTTTTACCGTAAATTTCTGTTTAAGCTGAAGCATATTGTTCTTATCAAAGTAGCATTCCCATATTCCATCTCCTTTTGTTGAAAACCATACTTCTCCGGATTGATCTTTCTTCATGCCGGTGATGTTGATGTTTTTTTCTTCGTTCAGCAAGTACCTTTTAAGCGTATCAGCTTTTAACAGAAATACGCCCTGCTGGCCTGCAAGCCATAGCGAATTATCAGGGCCTGCAACACAATTTTTAAAAGCCTCAATATTTTGTCCTGTTGTCCTGCAATAAAAATTTTTAAAGCGAAATGAATTGGTTTGCGGTTGGTAGTTTATTTTGGAAAACCCCCCATCGCCTCCGGTAAATATATTTTTTTCGTTATCCTCATAAAAAAAATAATTATTGTTGGTACTAAGCCCATCGGATTTGGAGTAATGAAATATTTTATTATTTTTTACGATTGCTATACCTTCATTACCAGTAGCCAGCCATAGCCATCCGCGACTATCTTCATAAATGCTCTTTATTTTAGAACGTTTTACAGCGTGGCTGGGACCAAAAATATTTTCAAAAAGAGTTCCTTGCTTTTTATATATTTTACCACTGTTAGATCCAAAAAGTAATTGATTGTTTTTTTGTTGAAATATACTGTAGAGTTCGGGAGTGCTGATGCCTTTTGATTTGTAATCAATAAATATCCGGGGTTTTTGATAGAGAAGATTGTCAGGCATTCCGATCCAAAAATTATCTTCATTATCCACCAGTAAACAGGAAATCCAGGCGTTAAGTTTTCCTGGCACCGCACTTATTTTTTTTACCTTGCGCGATGAAGGAGAGAATTGAAAAATACCACCGGTCGATAAATAATATATTTGGCCATTGTGCTTTACCAGGTCGGCGCTTGTATATTTTTCGTCGTTATACACCTGTTGTACTTTGTTACCTTCGATGCTGAAAATGCCACTGAAAACGGACGCGAATAAAATGGAATCATTTTGTCCCCGGATCATTTCTATCACCTGGTCATTATTATTTTCCTGCCTGGAAGATGACCATATTAGTGATAGTTTTTTGTTAATAAAAGAAAACACGCAACCTTCTCCGGCAAAATAAATGTTGCCGCTTTTGCTGTTGATAATTTTATATGCAGGTTTATTTGCTGATAAGGTTGCCCATTCTGGAAATATTAATGGCTTTAAAGAGATTTTTTTTTCCGACAGCAATGTTGCTATATTTTTTGGGTCAAGGTGCGCAGGCCCTTCTCCCGTGCCAATCCAGATACTTCCATCATCCAATAGGCAGAGATCGTAAATGGAAGTGGAAGGTTCGATAAAATTTGCCGTATACAATTTGCTTTTACTCAAATAAAAAAGCCCACGATCACACGCCATCCATATTATTTTGCGGAGCGTATCTTCTTTGATGGCGTAAACTTTGTTCAAAAACTGGTTTCCGGCTTTTAAAAAGTTAGTAAAAGTGCTGCCATCAAAACGACTGGCGCCCCACGAAGTACCTACCCAGATATATCCTTTGCTATCCTGTGCCAGGGAAGTGATTTCAGGAGAAGGTAGCCCGTTTTGGGTCCCAAATACTTTGGCCTGGTAGGCATTCGTATCTGTAAATAATTGAATTTTATCCTTGTCTGAAAAAGATGGGTTTTGCTGACAGTGGCCTGATGCTGCATGCAGCAAACAGACAAATAATATAAAAATTATTCTTTTCAAAAGGCTTATTTGTTAGTCTTTAATAATTGAAGCTAATTAAATTGAAAATCTTATTCAATAATTTTTGAGACAGGTTAAAATTTGTGTTCAACAGGGTATAATGTGCCGGTAATCGTGGCCGGCCAAAGATCTTTCATGGTTTTAATTTTTTGAAAAATTATAATCAATAAGGAAGAAAGGGCAAGTAATGTTATTGAATGGTCAGACAAGTTTATTTAATGGAAACTTCCTGAACGCCGTCAGGGTTATTTTTCATATTAAAAGCAGTCAATCAAAAAGGCAATTGAAAATCAGGGAAAAAACTTTGTTTGCCGGGAGTTCAAAAAAACTTCTTTTTTGAAATGGATATAAAATTATTTCTTTGCTATTTATAGGATGTTATAAAATTACCTGCATGCCATTTAAAATTTTAGTTATCGCCCTGCTCTTTTGTTGCCAACAAAGTGCCGCACAAAATAACACTGATGGCCTTTCTAAGAAATTTTCCATCGAAGCAGGAGCCAACTATTCAAACATGAATTTTAATGAGGGATACCCCACGCCATCGCCACCAATAGCCAGTTCCTGGGAGTTAGGATTGTCGGCAGGTATTTTTTTTAAGATTTCTTTGGTAGGAGATCTTTTGCTCCAACCCGGTTATTTTTACATTCGCAGAAATGGGACTGATAAAAGCATTGGCACAAAATATGCAAATGATTATTTTGCTTTCCCGTTATTATTAAAATATAAATTATCTCCATTGATTGATATTGTCGCGGGTCCACAAGCAGGATTGTTGATACACGCAAATTCGTACAACAACGGCGTTAAAACCGATATAACCCACGATGTGGAAGAGCGAAGTGTTTCAGGTACTGCCGGGTTCAATATCCACTTTTTACAGTCATTTTATATTGCTGCCCGCTATCTCCAGGGCTTCAACCATATTGGTATCGGACAGCGCTCCAATGTGAAAGAATTCAAATACCAGGAAGCAAGTTTGATGGTCGGATTTGAGTTTTAGGAATATAGCTTCTGCATTACCTGTTACCTTTTTTCTAATGGTGAAAAGACTGATTTTCTTGTAAAAAAAGAATAGCTTCGTCTTAATTGTAAAACTAAAAATTCAGCTATGAATTCACGTCGTGATTTTTTGCAAAAGATTACAGCAGCTACTATTGCATTTCCTTTTTTGAAAATGGCTTCGGCCGCCAATCAAACGCTCAACAAAAGACCTTACAGCGGCCCTGTTTTACGCGTGGCCATCATGGGCCTCGGAAGCTACGGCACCCGCGTTGCAGAGGCGATGCAGAGTTGTACTAAAGCCAAACTGGTGGGTGTTATTAGCGGCACGCCTTCTAAAATAAAAGCATGGCAAAGCAAATATGATATCGCTGATAAAAATTGCTATAACTATGAAAATTTTGACAACATAAAAAGCAATCCCGACATAGATGCTGTTTATGTGATCACCCCTAACGCGCTCCATCACGATGAAGTAATTCGCGTGGCAAAAGCGGGTAAGCATGTAATTTGCGAAAAGCCAATGTCTGTCAATGCGGCTCAGGCACAGGAGATGGTAGACGCCTGTAAAAAAGCGAACGTAAAATTGTTGGTGGGTTACAGGATGCACTTCGAGCCACATACCCTGGAAATTATTCGCATGAGAAATGAAGGAGATTTTGGAAAAGTTTTGTTTTTCCAGGGGTTAAGCGGTTTTACGATTGGAGATCCAAATCAATGGAGACTGAACAAGAAACTCTCTGGCGGAGGCGCTATGATGGACATTGGCATATATTCGGTTAATGGTTCCCGTTATATGATTGGTGAAGACCCTGTGTGGGTTACAGCACAGGAAACAAAAAATGATCCTGTGAAATTCAAGGAAGGCATTGACGAGACAATACAATTTCAATTAGGTTTCCCCGGTGGTGCCGTCGCTTCATGCCTTTCTACTTATAGCATGAATAACCTGGATCGCTTTTTTCTGAATGGTACGAATGGCTATGCGGAGTTACAACCGGCTACGGGCTATGGTCCCATCCTGGGGCGTACTAATAAGGGTGAATTGATAGCGCCAATTGTTACACATCAAACGGTACAAATGGATGAAATGGCAGATATTATTTTACATGGAAAAAAGCCCGTCGTTCCGGTTGACGGCGAAGAGGCAGTGAAAGACATGAAAATTGTTGATGCAATATATAAGGCGGTAAAGAAGCCGGGGAAAATAGAACTGAGTTTGTAAGTAAGAAAATAAAATAGTTGTTTTCCGGTGTAAAATATATTGAGGTAAAATAAAAATTATGCCGGATCTGAATTCGGGTTATTAGTTTCTCTGTCGGTCAGACGGGTTCGTTTACTGTAAATATTTTTGAATTCAGGAACATTTCTTCTTTAAGAGATTTTAAATTTTTTGCTTATTAAATGTGCATTAAATTTGATCAAAACCAAATATGCTTTGCATCCATCATCATTCTATCGATCCGTATTTCAATATTGCAACTGACGAATATATTTTTAAACACATCACGGAAGATTGCTTCATGCTCTGGCAAAATGATAATGCCATCATTGTGGGGAAACATCAAAATACGCTGGCTGAAATAAATATTGATTATGTAAGATTGCATGATATTAAAGTAGTGAGGCGGCTTTCGGGAGGTGGCGCGGTTTATCATGATATGGGAAATCTGAATTACTCCTTTACCAAAACAGGAGAAAATTCTGAAATGGTTGATTTTAAAAAATACACTCTACCCATTCTCGAAGTGTTACAGGAACTTGGTGTAGATGCCAGGTTTGAAGGAAGGAATGATCTGACTATTGAGGGTAAAAAGTTTTCAGGAAATGCCGAACATGTTTTCAGGAATAAAGTGCTGCATCATGGCACATTATTGTTTACTTCAGAAATGAAAAACGTTAGTGGCGCATTAAAAATAAATCCGCTAAAATATTCCGACAAAGCGGTAAAGTCGGTACCAAAGCGAGTTACCAACATTTCGGATCATTTGAAAACGCCTCTTACCCTCGAAGCATTTACTCAAAAAATAATGGATCATATTATCGCTACGCATGATGATTGTGTGCTTTATGAATTTACAGAAAAAGACCTGGCAGCAATAAAAAAAATCCGTGATGAGAAGTATGCAACCTGGGAATGGAATTATGGAAAATCTCCCGATTACAATTTTAAAAAAGGTATCAGAACAGAAGGTGGCACATTGGAGATGAACCTGGATGTAGAAAAAGGGTTTATCAGGAGAGTAAAAATCTATGGAGATTTTTTTAATGAAAAAGACATTGCTGATATTGAGTTAGCCTTGGAAAATACGCCTCATGAAGAGAGCGAGATCAGGAAAATTCTTAATCAATACCAAATAGGCAGCTACTTTCACAATATGACATTAAATGATTTACTCAGCGCTATGTTTTAAATGGCGGCCAATTTCAAAATGGAACAACCTATTTTTATAACATCTTTAGACCAACACTCCAATCAAATATTTTATTTTAAAAAACAAAGAATGAAAACTTTTAAACAATCTCTTTTTATTTTTCTTTTCTGCCTATTCAGTTTTGCTTTAGTTGCCCAGCCCATTACATCAACGCAAATAGATGCCTTGGTGGAGAGAACTTTGAAAACATTTGATGTGCCAGGCATTGCAGTAGCTGTGGTAAAAGATGGAAAAATAATTCATGAAAAAGGATATGGCGTAATTTCTTTGAATACCATGCAGAAGATGAATGAGCATACCAGGTTCGGTATCGCTTCCAACAGCAAAGCCTTTACTGTAGCATCTTTAGGCATATTAGTAGATGAAGGCAAACTAAAATGGGATGATAGGGTCACTGATATTATTCCTGAATTCAAATTATATGCTCCATATGTTACTGAAAATTTTACCATTCGCGATTTACTCACCCACAGGAGCGGGTTAGGGTTGGGTGCGGGCGACCTTATGATTTGGCCCGACAGCAGCACTTTTACTTTAAAAGACATCATTCATAATCTGCGTTATTTAAAGCAGGTATCTGATTTCAGAACAAAATATGACTATGACAACCTGTTGTACATCGTAGCCGGCGAAGTGGTAGCAAGGGTTTCGGGCATGAAGTGGGAAGATTTTATCCAAACTAAAATAATGAATCCTTTGCAAATGACCGAGAGTGCACCCAATTACGATCTTTTAAAAAGCAAAGAGAATGTAATAGACCCACATGCGCCGGTAAATGGAAAAGTGCAGGTAATCCACCGCGACTGGAAATATGTTGCTGATGCTGCAGGTGGCATATATAGCAGTGTGCATGATATGAGCAAATGGATCATTATGCAGATGAATGATGGAACGTATGGTGCAGATTCCATGGATACGCTTCTCAAAGAAAAAACCCATGAAGAAATGTGGACACCGCAAACGATCATCCCGGTACATGGTGCAAATACTTACAAAACTCATTTTGCTTCGTATGGGTTGGGGTGGTTTTTGAGTGATGAAATGGGATACAAAGTGGCCACTCATACAGGCGGACTTGCAGGGATCGTAACCCAGGTAACATTAATTCCTGAGTTAAAATTAGGAATTATCGTTTTCACCAATCAGCAGTCCGGCGCGGCTTTTACTGCAATTACCAATACCATAAAAGACAGTTATTATGGAATAAATGGAAAAGACAGGGTCAAACAATATTATGACCTTGTTGTAAAGCGCGAAGCGGACGCAAAAAAAATAACCGATAAAATTTGGGCTGATATTAATGCGGAACAACAAAATAAAAAATCGGAATCAGATTTCAGTATGTATGAAGGAACCTATACAGATCCCTGGTTTGGAGATGTAATCATCTCTAAACAAAACGGCAGACCATGGTTTGAATCAAAAAATTCTCCGCGTCTTGCCGGCGAAATGTTTCCTTATAAAGGAAATACTTTTATTGTAAAGTGGAATGACAGAAGTATGGATGCCGATGCTTTTGTAATGTTTGATTTGGATTTTAACGGAAAGCCAAACGCCATAAAAATGAAACCCATTTCTCCATTAACAGATTTTAGTTTTGATTTCCAGGATTTGAATTTTACGAGGAAGAATTAGTTAATTTGTTGATTGGTTAATTCGTGAATAGCGGTCGGCACCGCAGGTCAGACCGCGGTTAATATCAGTTGAATTAATTCAGTAATTCGTGATTAGAATTCGTGCTGTAAATAAAACTGAAATCAGGGATTATTTGTTTCTTTACTATACGGCTGTATTTAGTAGGGAAATCATTCGTCGAAATTCGCTGTGTTCGTGTCAGAAAGCCTCATCCCAACTTTTCTCCAAAGCCTGCCCGGCCGAGCCGTTCAGACGGGGAGAAGGACACGTTTTATTAAAAAAATCGTTAAAATTGACCTAATTCGTGCCAAAAAAAATAAAACGAAAACAATTCATAAAACTTTCTTTACTGGCGGGTACAGGACTGTATCTTAATTCGTGTGGCGTAGGAAATAATAAATCCAATAAAGCCGCGGATGTAAAAACAAGCAGTTTCCCAACAGACACGACGCCAGGTAAACCTGCTCCAAAAATCATTGAGCCCACTTTTAAATTGTATAAAAAGGGCGATGCTCAGTATGATGTTTTAAGAAAAGGATTTAATAAAAGAATTGATAAATTTCCGGCCATAATTGCGCAATGTACCAACGCTGAAGAAGCAGCGCAGGCAGTAGCTTACGGCGTTCAAAATAAATTACCCATCAGTATTAAGAGCGGCGGCCATTCTTTTGAGGGATTTTCGTACAATGATAATAGCCTGGTAATAGATCTTTCTTCCATGGATAAAGTAACATGGGAAAATGAAATGACAGTATTAGTTGAACCAGGATGCAGGCTTTCGCAGTTATATGATGCGATACTACCGAAGAATAAAATATTACCGGCAGGATCTTGCGGAGGCGTGGGCATCGGCGGTTTAACGCTTGGCGGTGGTTATGGATTATTCAGCAGGAAGTTTGGGTTGACCTGTGATAGCTTACAGGAGATAACAATGATAGATGGCAAAGGCAACATTGTTAATTCAAAGGATGACCCTGAACTTTTGTGGGCCTGTAAAGGCGGCGGCAATGGCAATTTTGGTGTGGTAACTTCCATGAAATTTTCATTGAATGATGCCCCTGATTTTTTGCAGAGTTACCGTTTCAGAATAAGAAGCGTGGACATATCAAGAGCAAAAGATATTTTGGAAAAATGGTTTGCCATCACGGCAACATTGCCTGACTCTTGCTTTTCGGCTTATGTCCTTAACAGAAAATCACTGTATATTCTATTAACCAATTGCGAACCAAAAAACATTGATATCCAAAAAGCTGTTAGCAGTTTTTCCGCGCTGGTGGATAGTACTTCCATTGGAAAACCAACACCCTTGCCTAATGCCGTTAAAGTATTTTATGGAGAAAAGAATCCAGTGTATTTTAAGAACGCATCTGCCGGCTTGTACAAAGATTTTCAGGACATTAGAAATTGTATTGAAAATGTGTTGGAAAAAGTTACTTCAACGCCGGGAATGATTTACCAGGTAAATAGACTTGGGGGAAAAATAGATGATCCTGAATTTGCAAAAGCTTCTTCTTATTCGCATCGCGGACAAACGTATTTGTCAGAACTTCAAACCTACTGGCAGCAGAGATCTCAGGCAGACAAGATGATTCAAACGTTCGAAGAAGTGCAACAAATATTTTATGATAACGGAATCAGGCAACAGTATAGAAATTATCCGGATATCAATTTAAAAAACTGGGAAAGCGCTTACTACGGAGAAAATTATAACCGCCTGCAAAAAGTAAAAACAAAATATGATCCTGAAAATATTTTCAGGTATCAGCAAAGTATTGCGGCGAAATAAGGAATAAGGAATAAGAAATAAGAAAGTAATGCTTCTCTAACAGTAAACCAACTAATAAGCAGCATTTCTATTTGTTAGCGCTGGTCAATCTAAGAACACAGAAACGTCTATGTAAGTTCTTAGGTGCCTTTCGGAAAGGAAATAATCCTTCTCCCAATCAATAGCACTACGAAACTACCAACCGCACAAACGCACATTACTGCTGCCATTGGCATAGGAGTTCCGTCATTTAACACACTCACCAGTGCCGTAGAAACTGCGCCGAAACCGAGTTGTATCGCACCCATCAATGCCGAAGCTGTTCCGGCATTTTTACTGAACGGAGCCAGGCAAAGCGCTGAGGAATTAGGGAATGCAAAACCTTGTGTACTCAAAAAAATCCATATCAAAAAAATGGTTGAAAATAATCCAAGCAGATGAAACCAAGTTCCCAATACTAAAGATATTCCCGCGAGACATTGACAAAATAAAGTGGCTCTGATAATTTGTTCGCTGGAATATTTTTTCAACAAAATTGTATTGGCCTGGCTGGCACCGATGAGGCCCATGGCAACAAACGCAAATATCCATCCATACTCCTTTTCAGAAACGTGGTATAAATCCATAAATACAAAAGGCGAACCCGCAACGTATGCATATAGTCCCGATGAAGCAATAGCGCCGGCAAATGCATAGGTATAAAATTGTGGCACCTTAGCTACTTCCCAGAAACCATTGATGATAGGCCTTGGGCGTAAAGAAAGCAATGGTTCCGGTGGCCTTCCATGCGGCAATTTAAAATAGACCAATAAAAGAGTAACGCCTGCGATGCCTGCAAGAACATAAAATATAGATTGCCATCCAAAAATGGCAGTCATGTAACCACCTAAGGTAGGCGCTATGATCGGAGAAATGGCGAGCACCAGCATAAGCAGAGAAAATATTTTTGCATTTTCATTTACAGGAAAAATATCTCTTACTAATGCTCTTGAAGCAACCATCCCAGCGCATGAACCTAATGCCTGCAAAAATCTTATCCCTATCAAAGCATCGGCAGTAGGTGCGTAAGCGCAGGCGAGTGATGCCACCAAATACACTGCCAGACCTATATACAGAGGTTTCTTTCTTCCATACTTATCCAGCAAAGGGCCATAGATCATTTGCCCGATAGAGATACCGATAAAAAAGCTGGTAATAGAAAGAGTGATATGAGCAATCGTTGTATGAAGGTCTTTCGCAATATCCGGGAATCCTGGCAAATACATATCGATCGAAAAAGCACCCATTGCAGAAAGCACGCCAAGCGTAAATATGGTATAAAATCTTTCACGTCCCTTCATATCGGCGCGAAGATAATTCTATAAACTATTTTTAGAAAAGAATGATCTAATACACGTTACTATTATATGTTTATTAATCTGAATTTTTTTTATGATAATGCTCCCAAAGTTTTTGCGGCATGCTATTTTAGTCATTTTAAAAAATAGAAATGTCCGCTTTTTGTTCGTTTACTGTCCGTTCTATTTCACGGCAAAGCAAAAGCCACATACGCATCTCCTGATGCTTTGTTCAGCTTACCACCGCCGCAGGCGATCACGATATATTGTTTCCCATTGACAGCATACACAGCAGGAGTAGCAAAGCCCGCGGCGGGCAAATCCGCTTCCCACAATAGCTTACCGGTTCGCTTATTGAACGCCCTTATTTTGTGATCGCTTGTAGCGGCTATAAATAATAATCCTCCGGCGGTTACGACAGGGCCTCCATAATTTTCAGTGCCGGAGTGAATGCCTTTTGCTTTTAATTCAGGATAATCTCCCAAAGTATCTTTCCAGACAATTTCAGCAGTGTTTAAATTAATTGCTGTTAAGGTGCCCCATGGTGGTTTGATCGCGGGATAACCTTCTTTGGTCAGAAATTTATTATATCCGGTGCTGGTATAAGGAAGTTGCAGGTAAGGATTTTTTGGTATTGATACTTCTGTAAATTTTTTATTTTGATCAGATTTTGAATCAAGAATGAAAGAAGCCAGTGCGTCTTTTTCTTCGGAAGAAAGCCTGTTGAAGGCAGGCATCATTTTACGGCCATTGGAAATTAATTGTTCGAAAGCGGCATCTTTATATTTTTTATTCACTCCGATTAAAGAAGGATAACTACCGCTGCCTTTTCTATCAGGTCCATGACAAGTAACACAGTTCTGAATGTACAATCTTTTTCCCGCCTGCAGGTAGGTTTCATGCACAGGTTCACTTTGTTTCACATCTATCATTGTCAGTACCCAGGGCATTTCATTGGCATTGACGTATAATATTCCTGTTGAAGGATCAAAAGCAGGACCGCCCCATTCAGCGCCGCCATCGAAGCCGGGAAAAATGATCGTTCCTTCTTTGGAAGGTGTATTAAAAATATTTCCCGTTTTGTAACCCGCGAGTCTTTTTTTAATATCGTTATAAGAAGAATCCGGGACCAAATCGTTCAGGTCGGATTCGCTTACAAGCTGCCTTGCAAAGGGCTTTGGAAGGGTAGGGACGGGTTGGGTGGGCGATGGCCTTTCACCAATAAGATCGGTTTGTGTCGGAACGCGAATCTCTTTAACAGGATAAACAGGCTCGCCGGTTTCGCGATTGAATAAAAACACAAAACCGCTTTTAGTAGTTTGTGCCAAAGCGTCTATTTTCTTTCCGTCTTTTGTAATAGTAACTAATAAAGGAGCTGTTGGAAGGTCTCTGTCCCATAAATCGTGGTGAACTGTTTGAAAATGCCATATACGTTTGCCGGTTGCGGCGTCTAACGCCAGCAAGCAATCTCCAAAAAGATCATTGCCCAATCTTTTACCTCCATAGAAATCAAATGATATGGATCCCGTCGGCACAAAAACAATTCCTCTTTTTTCATCAAGGCTCATACCCGACCAATTGTTGGCGCCACCAAGATGTTGCCATGCATCTTTATCTTCCCAGGTATCGTAGCCATATTCACCAGGATGCGGTATGGTATGAAAAATCCATTCCTGTTTGCCGGTGATCACGTTAAAAGCCCTGATATCGCCGGGCGCCGCCGTAGCATCTTCGGCCACGCGCGATCCGAGTATCAACAAATTTTTATAGATAGTGCCCGGTGTAGTAGAAGTGATGTAAAGATTACTGACATCCCGCCCAAAGCCATCGTGTAAATCTACGCGGCCGTTATTGCCAAAAGTTTTTACAAGTTGACCCGTATTAGCATCTACACAAATCAAATAATATCCTGCGGTGTAAAAAATTCGCTTATCAGTTTTTTCATCAGTCCAGTAAGCAACGCCACGACAGGCGTTTGAAAAAGCCGATGCCAATTGCGATGACGAAACGGAATCTGTAGCAAGAGAAACAACAGGATCGAAAACCCATTTTGGTTTACCGGTGGCCGCATTAAGCGCCAGTAATTTCAATTTTGCCGAGGTTGCATATATCATGTTGTCCACAACGATTGGATTACATTCTATTTGTGTATGTGTTAATGTGTCGGCATCGCCGGAGTGATAAATCCATGCGACTTTTAATTGATCCACATTACTCGTATCTATTTCATTTAAAGAAGAATAATGCAATGCATCCTTTGTACCACCATATGTATTCCAGTTTTTATAAGAGTCCTCCTGGTTTGAAGTACAAGATGAAATCAGCATTGAAACAATGATTGACAGGAGGAGGGTTTTTATACGCATGTTTATTTTATAGTCGGTGATAGTGATGTAAGAATTTTTTTGTAGCCTTCAATCGTTACTCCAAATTTAATTCAATCTTCCCCATAAATCAATTTGCAATCTATCGTAAATATTTTCCCTTTCACCTTACTCATTTTTTCCTGTATGATACCACAGTCCAGCAGGTTATCGGGGGAAGAACGCCTTCCTGAAAAAACGTTGATCAGTAATTGAATATCTTTATCAGAAAGTGAATCATAAAGGGATTTAGAAAATTTGATATTTTCAAACTTTGCTATGCTATCATTTCTCATTTCAATGTCCTTACCTGCAATCCCTATTTCACCGAGGTTTTGAAAATTTTCGGAGGTCGTATCTTTTGGCACACCGCTGAAAGAAGCGCTCACTATTATGGTTTCCTTATTTTTTGAAAGTTTCGCCTTCGCTTTTGGACTTAGACTGACCTCAATTTCGAATGTTGGAATTATTAAAGAGTCTCCATCTGGTTTAAAATATCCAAACGCATTTGCAGTAGATTTTTTAAGTTCACTACTTCCCTGCTTTTTATTATTGGTAGTTTCGTTTGAGTGGTTGTTATTATTATTTGTACAAGCACCTAAAAACAAGAGGACGATCACCAATAATTTTTTTGACGGGTTTTGCATAAGCAATTTTTTGAAAATCTTGAAATCTGTCTTTATCAGAATTTATCTAAAGTAAAAATTCCCACCTGTAGTTATTGGGTCCTTTACTTTGATTGAAACATCCGGTCAAAACTTACAAAATGAAATTTTCCATTATACGCGAAATAATATTTTACTACTCGAAGCGTAAAAATAAGAAACGGCCATTAAAGAATTGTAAATGATTTCAATGATAAAAGCAGTGTGATCCTTTGTAAGCAATATGTACCCTGATTTTTTATTTAAAATCTATTCCCAAAACCATCAGAACCGCAGTAACCAAACCTGTCTGACCGACAGGCAGGCAAAAAATATGAATTCCTATTTACCAATAGTCTCTTATTTGTAACTTTTTTATATCCCGTCCGTTTAGATAAAAATTCTACCAATTAAAAAGGAAATATTGCCACTTGTGTATGACTATGTACTATGTAACACATACTACTTAGTTTTGTATCATAGTAGTTCAAACAAGCTAATACTCTTAATATGAAGAAAATAATTCTTTTCGTTTTCGCAATCTCAATTTTTTCTACTTCTGTTTTCGCTCAAACGAACCACGGCATTATCACCGGAAAGATAACTGATGGTGGGGATCAGAAAATCCTGGATGCTGCAACGGTATCGCTCTACCACTTGCCGGATTCGGCGTTGGTCAAAATAAATTTGACTGACAAGGAAGGTGGATTTGAGTTTGAGGGAGTACCGCCGGGTAAATACTATTTATTGGCAACTTCTACGGGGCATTTAGCTACGTACAGCGCTCCTTTTGAATTTAAAAAAGATGAAAATTTTGAGGTTGGCGTTTTGAAACTAAAAGAAGATATTAAAACTTTGAAAGGGGTAACTGTTGAAGCAAAAAAGCAGTTTATTGAAAGAAAAATTGACCGCACTGTAATTAATGTAGATGCCTCTATCACAAATGCAGGTACCACCGCGCTCGAAGTACTCGAAAAATCGCCCGGAGTGACTGTAGATAAAGATGGAAATGTGAGCCTGAAAGGAAAATCAGGCGTCATGATAATGCTCGATGGAAAACCTTCCTATTTAAGTGGTGACCAATTGGCCAGTTTATTAAAAAATATGCCCTCATCAGCAATTGACCAGATTGAAATTATGACAAATCCTTCGGCAAAATATGACGCCGCGGGTAACTCTGGTATTATCAATATTAAAACGAAGAAAAATAAAATGCGTGGGATGAACGGAAGTGTTACTACTTCAATCATGCAATCTTATTACGCAAAAACCAATAATAGTTTCAACATCAATTACCGCACAAGTAAGATAAATCTTTTTGGAAACTACAGCTACTCTTTATGGCAAGGACACGGAAACCAAACTATTATCAGGAAATTCAGAGATACGACTTCCAAAAAAATTGAAACTATTTTTGATCAGAATATAATCCGTCATAATAAATCGCAAAATCATAATCTAAAAGCAGGCCTCGATTTTTACGCAAGTAAAAAAACAACATTGGGGGTAGTTTTTTCCGGGTATCTCAATCCGTATAAAAGCAATAATAACAATGTCACCGATTTGAACGATGCCAATAATAAAACAGATTCAATAGTTATCGCCGATTATTATAATAAAGGAACTTCCAGGAACTTTTCGACCAACCTGAATTTGCAGCACAAGTTTGATTCTGCCGGAAAAGAATTTACGGTAGATCTTGACTATCTTGATTACAACCAGCCATCCAATACGTTGCTTTCCAATAATTATTATCAGCCGGATTTAACCATCAGCAAACCTCCTTCTGCGTTAATCGGAAATCTTCCTTCTATAGTGAAAATTTATTCTGCAAAAACTGATTTTACGTTCCCCTTAAAACATTCTGCCAAAATAGAGACCGGCCTGAAAAGCAGCTATGTCAGTACCGACAATGATGCCCTATACCAGGATCAAACAACGGCCGGAACAGTGATAGATGAAGGAAAAACCAATCATTTTATTTATAAAGAAAACATCAACGCGGCCTACATAAATTATAATCGGCAAATAGACAAATGGGGCGTGCAGGCCGGCTTGCGTGCGGAAAATACAAATGCAAACGGGCATCAGTTGGGCAATGCGTCGCACCCGGATTCTTCATTCACCAAAAATTATGTAAATCTGTTTCCTACAATATATGTGAGCTATACTTTAAATGATAAAAACACTTTTTCTGCAAATTATGGCCGCAGAATAGACCGCCCGGACTATGGAGACTTGAATCCGTTTTATTATTTCCTTGATGAATATACTTATCAGGTTGGAAATACTTTGTTACAGCCACAATTTTCGGATAATATAGAACTCTCACATACTTATAATGGGTTTCTTACAACCACAATTAATTACAGCAAAATTCATCATGTATTTACTGACGTAATAAAGCAGATAACCAGCGAAAGAAAAACTTTTCAGACAAAAGAAAACCTGGCGTCTAAAACCAACTACGGAATGGCAGTGAGCGCTAACTTCCCGGTTACTCCTTTCTGGTCAACTAATTTGTATTCCAATGTAAGTTATAACGCTTATAGCGGCATTTTAGAGGGTGGAAATCTTGAAATAGATGCGACTACATTTATGGCCAATATGAATAATCAGTTCAAATTCAAAAATGGCTGGAGTGCGGAACTGAGCGGCTTTTACAGATCGAAAAGCATCGAAGGCGAAATTGTGGTAGGCTCTATGTGGCGGCTTGATGCAGGTGTTCAAAAACTGGTTTTAAAGAAAAAAGGCAGCGTGAAATTAGGTGTCCGGGATATTTTCAATTCTCAATATTTTTTGGGAAGTATCAACTACCAGGATATTGATGCTTATATTAAAAATGTCTGGGACAGTCGCACTTTTTCACTTACATTCTCTTACAGGTTTGGCAAGCCAATAAAAAGCCAGCAACAAAGAAGGACAGGCGGCGCTTCGGATGAAGAAAGCAGGGTCAGGAGTTCAGGCAATTAAAATAAGAATAAGCAAAATTTCTTCGTTTACTGAAACAGGCAACGGTTGGATCGTCTGGGTTTTTTGAGTCACTAATATTTTAATGTAAATTGTGTAAAAAAATAATATGAAAGCGATAGTAGCACATATTGTCATCTTTATGCTCGTGGCTAACATACAAGCGCAGACGAAAACGATAAAACAATTAAAAACTGATTCCATAGGAAATAAAGTGATTGAATATTTAGCGAATCATCAGACTGATAGCATTTACAGGATGTGCGGCGATAATTTTAAATCCCATATTTCTCAGGAGAATTTTGAAAACGTTTCAAAGAATCAACTGTATCTGATTAATGATTATAAAAAGGTAAGCTTTATCAACACGATAAATGGGATTAATAAATATAAAGTGTCTGGCAAGCCTGATTTACAATTATTGGTTGGACTTGATGCGGATTTTAAAATTGAAACCCTCCTAATCCAGCCATTTGCAGAGGATTGATCGTAACATTTTTTATCTTTGCTGTTTCACTATAAAAATTCCCGTTATGCCATCATTTGATATCGTAAGTAAAGTTGATTTACAGACACTTGATAATGCAGTCAACACCGTAGAAAAGGAAATTAAAAACAGGTTTGATTTCAAAGGAAATCATGTTGTGATTGATTTGAATAAAAAAGATTTTAAATTAAATTTAGAAGCCGACAGCGAAATGAAATTGTCTCAAATCATCGATGTGCTTATCAGCAAAAGCGTGAAACAAGGCCTGGCAGGAGAAATCTATGATCTTACTAAAGAACCTTATCAAAGCGGGAAAGTGGTCAAAAAAGAAATCCAGGTAAGAAATGGAATAAGCCAGGAGGATGCAAAAAAAATCGTAAAGCTAATAAAGGACGGAAATTTTAAAGTGCAGGCTTCGATTATGGATGATATTATCAGGGTTTCCGGAAAGAAAATTGATGATCTCCAGGCTATAATACAGGCGTCAAAAGGCTGGAACCTTGGCCTGGCGTTGCAATATGTGAATATGAAAAATTAATCTTTTTTGTTTTGTCAATATATTTTATTGATTTAACTTCGCACACTCAAAAAATACATGGAGACCGGAAACCGGAAAGCCATGTTTAAAAACAAGCAATTATGAAAAAAGACATTCATCCATCAAACTACAGGTTTGTAGTTTTTCGTGATATGAGTAATGGCACTATGTTTTTGAGCCGCTCTACCGCAGCTTCTAAAGAAACAGTGCAGTGGGAAGATGGGAAAGAATATCCTGTTATTAAACTGGAAATTTCCAACACATCCCATCCATTTTATACCGGTAAAAATATGCTCGTAGATACTGCAGGTCGTATTGACAAGTTCAGGAGGCGTTACGAGAAAAAGAAATAATAAATTTTTTAGTTTTGATTTTTTTATCCTCCCGTACCGGGAGGATTTTTTTTATTTTTACTTCCTTTGTAAAAATACCCGGATAAGTCCATGAACATTTTAATTGACGATATTCCTTTTAATAAATCGCTTTTCCCATTTGGCGAAGTCCGTTCTATGGCTCATATCAGGTTGGGAATATTGACTTTATTTGAGAAATGGCAGTTTTATTTTCCGGGGAAGGTATTTATTGCATCTGAGAAATTAATCCATGATTTCAACGAGCCAGAATGTATAGAATATCCCGCCAATTTTATTCCTTCTAATGACTTTTTGAAAGAAATTTCAAGGGAGAATAGAAAAATAGCATTCGCCCCCGATTGCAAAATTCTTGAACATCCGTGGCAAATTTTTGAATTCAATGACTGGGCAATCAGGCAGGATTTTGGAATGATAACAGAAGGCAAAATTTCTTCGAAAATTCATGCGTCTAACCAGGCTTTTTCTCCGGAAAATATTTTTATAGAAAATGGCGCTTCGGTTAGTTGTTCGGTTTTAAATGCAGAAGCAGGACCAATCTATATCGGCGAAAATGCTGAAATACAGGAAGGCTGTTTGCTTCGTGGTCCGATAGCAATAGGAGATGGAAGCCGTGTAAAGATGGGGACTAAAATTTATGGCGCTACTACTATTGGCCCGTTTTGTCTGGCGGGCGGCGAAATAAAAAATTCAATTCTGATGGGTTTTTCTAATAAGGGGCATGATGGTTATTTGGGAGATTCGGTAATCGGACAATGGTGCAATTTAGGTGCCGGTACCAGTAATTCCAATTTGAAAAATAATGCTTCAAAAGTAAAAATCTGGAGCCCGAAAGACAACCAGTTTGTCATTGCCAGAGAAAAATGCGGATTGCTGATGGGCGATTATAGCCGGTGTGCCATCAACACTTCCTTCAACACAGGGACTGTTGTGGGCGTATGTTGCAGTATCTTTGGCAATACGCCTCCCGGAAAATTTGTTGACAATTTTTCCTGGGGCCGCGATAAATATGTCTTTGAAAAAGCCATTGCTGATATCAACAACTGGATGAAATTAAAAAACAGGGAAATAACATCCCTGGAAATTCAATCTTTAAAAAACATTTATCAATAAAACATAAAAAATGAGAAAACAAATAGCCGCTGCTAACTGGAAAATGAATTTAACCCAACAGCAAGCCATTGAATTATTAAATGCAATCGGGCAAAAGGACATCTCTTTGTCTGAGGATCAACAGGTTATTTTTGGAGTTCCATTTCCGTATCTGCTTTTGGCTAATGATTTGATAAAAGCGAAAAAAGGCTTTTATATCGCTGCGCAAAATTGTTATACCAAAGAAACTGGTGCATTTACAGGAGAAGTAAGCGCACCAATGCTTTCATCATGCAATATAGAATATGTTATCATCGGACACAGCGAAAGACGTGAGTATTTTAATGAAGATAATAGCACCCTTGCGCAAAAAGTGGATGTATGCCTGGCAAACAAATTAAAACCTATTTTTTGCTGCGGCGAATCATTGGAAATAAGAGAAAGTGGAAATCAGAATGAATATGTCGAAAATCAATTAAAGGAAAGTCTTTTTCACCTGGAATCTTCCGCTATTGAAAATTTTGTAATTGCTTATGAGCCAATTTGGGCAATTGGTACAGGAAAAACTGCCAGCGCCGAACAGGCCCAGGAAATGCACGCATACATTAGGAGTGTTTTAATATCGCAATACGGAAAGGATATAGCAGATACTATTTCTATTTTATATGGCGGAAGCGTGAAGGCCAATAACGCGAAAGAGATTTTTGGGAAGCCTGACGTAGATGGCGGACTTGTCGGAGGCGCCTCGTTGCATGCTTCTGAATTTGCAGAGATAATGCGTAGCCTTAAGTAAACAAGGATTTCAACATACAAAAAATGGCAAAAAGTAAATAAGCGGCAACATGTGGCCTATTGGTTTTAGTCATTGAATTGTAAAATCTTTAGAATTAAATCGTTTTGCGATTCTGAATTCTTAAATGTGTTTGCCGAAACACTACATTTATGTTTCAAAACCAAAAAATAATAAACATGAAAAAAATTATTCTTGCCATTCTGTTTTTTGTAGCGTCGTTTTCTTTCGCAAATGCGCAAACCAAAGCAAAAACCACTAAAAAGAAGGCTACAACCACCACAAGTACTTCGGTTACCGGTACAACCCCAAAACATGTAAAAGCTGATGGTACAGCTGACAAAAGGTACAAAGAAAACAAGACAACCACTACTACCACTACTACAGGACCAAAAAAGAAAGACGGTACAGCCGATATGAGATATAAAGCAAATAAAAAGAAGAAATAAAGATAAAGTTTGTATAATTTCAAAAAATGCCCACTTGACAGTGGGCTTTTTTTATACAGTAAATCAACATTTAACAAGGATTCCTGTGTTTAACCAATGACAGAAGGCCTCTGATAGAAGAATGGCATAAGGATGCTGTCCCGGAAAAAGCTTGGATTCTTTATTCCTATAAACAGAATGATTTGCTGTGGCTATGACAGTAGGTGATAAAATTGCTATAAATTTGTAACCAGATTATAATAGATCCTTGAAGATATTTAAATTTGATCGCCGTGCCTAAAGGAAAAAAAATTTTACTATGTATCACAGGTAGTATTGCTGCTTATAAATCAGTGATATTAGTTCGTTTACTGGTAAAAGCCGGAGCCGAAGTAAAAGTTATTATGACGGAGGGCGCAAAGGATTTTATAACCCCACTTACTTTTTCTACACTTTCAAAAAATAAAGTCCTCACCAATTTATTTGATGAAGAATCCTGGGCCAATCACGTAATGCTCGGTCGATGGGCCGATGTGATGTTGGTGGCGCCAGCTTCCTGTAATACTATCGCTAAAATGGCAAGTGGAATCTGTGATAATTTGTTGCTGGCGGTGTATCTTTCTTCCAAATGTCCGGTAGTAATAGCACCTGCAATGGACGAGGATATGTGGCTTCATCCCGCAACGAAAGAAAATATAACGATTTTAAAACAGCATGGTAATAAATTTCTGGATGTCAACAATGGAGAATTGGCCAGTGGGCTCACAGGAAAAGGCAGAATGGCAGAACCGGAAGAAATCATGGATTTCTTGAATGATTTTTTCTCAAAGGAATCCCCGTTGACGGGCACGAAGGCATTGGTAACTGCCGGGCCTACTTATGAAGCGATTGACCCTGTCAGGTTTGTTGGAAATCATTCAAGTGGCAAAATGGGCGTTGCCATTGCCGAAGAACTTTTTACCAGAGGAGCGCAAGTACATTTGGTATTAGGTCCGTCGCAAATTGAAATTGAACAAAACATAAAAACAACAAGAGTAATTTCTGCAGATGAAATGTATCAGGCATGCATCAAAAATTTCGACTCTTATGATATTATTGTTATGGCGGCCGCAGTAGCGGATTTTGCACCGAAAAAGAAAGCCTCCGAAAAAATAAAAAAGAATAAAGGAAACCTCTCACTTGAACTGGTCAAAACAAAGGACATTCTGTTAAAAGCCGGAGAATTAAAATCTAAAAAGCAAACCCTGGTTGGATTTGCATTGGAAACCAATAATGAAAAGAAAAATGCAATAACAAAGCTTGCAGCGAAGAATGCCGATATTATTGTATTGAATTCGTTAAACGATGACGGTGCGGGTTTTGGATATGATACTAACAAAATCACTATTTTTGATAAGAATCATAAAGAATATCAATTTCCTGCAAAGACAAAAAAAGAGGTTGCAACCGATATCGTAAACACCATTATTCAATATAGAAATGAATAAAATTTTCCTGTTTTTTTTATTTTGTTGCTGCGGTCTCGCAGGCAATGCTCAGTTAAGAGCCCGTGTGACTGTTTTGAGTAACAGGGTAGGAAACAATGTTGATAAGAAAACCTTCCAGACTTTACAAACTGCGCTTAATGATTTTGTAAATAACAGGAAATGGAGCAGCGACAATTTTAATACCAACGAAAAAATAGACTGTGGTTTTTTATTGAACCTCGAATCTACGGGAGATGCCAATGTTTATAAAGCTTCTCTTACGATTCAGTCGGCACGGCCGGTGTTCAATTCTTCCTATTCTTCTCCCATGATTAATTACCAGGACAATGATGTTATTTTCAAATACATTGAATTTCAGCAATTAGATTTTAATGAGTCAATGGTTTCAGGTACAGATGCGCTGGCATCCAACCTTACAGCGGTATTTGCTTATTGGATTGATATGATTTTGGGGTTTGATTATGATTCTTTTTCGCAGCGGGGCGGAAATAATTATTTTCAAAAAGCGCAGAACATAGTAAACAATGCTCCCGATGACAGAACTATTTCAGGCTGGAAAGCCTTTGATGGAACAAGAAACCGTTACTGGCTCGCAGAAAATTTGCTCAACAGCAAATACAATATTATTCATGACGCCATTTATGATTATTACCGTTTGGGATTGGATAATTTGTACGACCAGGAAGTAACAGCCAGAAGTCATATTTTAAATGTATTAAGCATGCTAAATACATTTAATTCGGATAATCCGAATACTATGATTCTTCAATTTTTCTTCCAGGCAAAATCACAGGAATTAATTTCAATTTTCTCGAAATCAAATCCGACGGAGAAATCAAAAGCTTTGAATTATTTAACCCGTCTTGACGTATCGTCAGCTTCCAAATACCAGGATCAATTAAAATGATAAAATATTTAATTTATGTTATCTTATTGATGACACTTTTTTCCTGTTATTCAAAAGACAAAGTGCCTTCTGACATTATAAAACCAGAGGAAATGAAAAGCATTATCTGGGATGTAATGAGATCTCAGGCACTCGCAAACGAAATAGCTCTTAAAGATTCTACGGTAGATAAAGCCATTAAAACAAAGATATTATCCCAAAAAGTATTTGAAATTCATAAAACTGATTCGGCTCATTTTAATGCAAGCTACAACTGGTATGTAAGGCACCCTTTAAAATTAAAAGTTATCTTTGATAGTCTTTATGTTCAAAAGCAAAGAATGAGTTTAATTCATCCCGAAAAAGGCAGTAAACCTCATTTGATGAAATAATATTTTAAATGAAAAAAGTTTATAAAGACGCTGATGAAGCAATTTATGATATTTCCACAGGAAATGTTATTATGCTCGGAGGGTTTGGGCTTTGCGGCATTCCCGAGAATTGTATCGCAGCATTAGAAAAAAAAGGGACAAAGGAACTTACCTGCATTTCCAACAATGCCGGAGTAGACGATTTTGGTATAGGATTGTTGTTGAAAAAAAAGCAATTAAAGAAAATGATAGCCTCCTATGTAGGAGAAAATAAAGAGTTTGAAAGGCAACTTTTAAGCGGTGAACTTGAAGTAGAATTAATACCCCAGGGAACACTTGCCACGCGCTGCGTGGCAACGGGATATGGAATGCCTGCTATTTTTACTCCCGCAGGTGTAGGTACAGAGGTAGCTATCGGAAAAGAATCGCGTGTGTTTAATGGCAAAGAATATTTGTTGGAGTATGCTTTCGAAGCGGATTTTGCTTTAATCAAAGCCTGGAAAGGAGATACGTTTGGAAACTTAATTTATAGAGGAACAGCACGAAATTTTAATCCTCTAATGGCTATGGCTGGAAAAATTACGATTGCTGAAGTTGAAGAATTAGTAGAACCGGGCGAATTAGATCCAAATGAGATTCATACACCTGGTATTTATGTTCACCGGATTTTCCAGGGAAGTTTTTATGAAAAAAGAATCGAACAAAGAACCGTAAGGAATTAGCTAATTAAATGATGTGAAAAATTAAGGAAATGCAATGAATTGCATAGGCAGTTTATCAGATTATCACAATAGAACATGATCATATTATTCTATGCTGGATAAAAATCAAATAGCGCAACGCATAGCCAGGGAATTGAGAGATGGCTACTATGTAAACCTCGGAATAGGCATTCCTACACTGGTGGCTAATTACATACCTGAAGGAATAACGGTAACACTTCAATCAGAAAACGGACTGCTGGGAATGGGCGCTTTCCCTTTAGCGGGAGAAGAAGATGCGGACCTGATTAATGCCGGAAAGCAAACAATAACTACATTGCCGGGGTCAGTTTTTTTTGATAGCGGAATGAGTTTTGGAATGATACGTGCTGGCAAAGTAAACCTTACTGTATTGGGAGCTATGGAAGTGAGTGAGTCAGG
>Ga0134126_10001777_pt1 | contig 27485 bp, 27 predicted proteins | sample KB31752_FD_96881 | JGI IMG/M metagenome (GOLD analysis project Ga0134126, IMG submission 96881) | Terrestrial soil microbial communities with excess Nitrogen fertilizer from Kellogg Biological Station, Michigan, USA - KB3-175-2 | ecosystem: Environmental > Terrestrial > Soil > Unclassified ... | reverse complement strand
TTCCGCGCCGCAAGCAGCGCGGTATTGTGTAAGTATAGTTCCATTAGTAATTTATGAATAATCTCATTATTCATAAATTAAGTCGCGACAAGCCACGAGGAATTATACCCACAGAGATTAAATCATTATCGGAAAAGTTACTACTAACTTACCGAAAAAGCACTGACAATGATCTTACTGATACCGAAAATACTGATTCAACAGCCTATATTACTATATCCTCTATGATTAATGAGGTTCTTGCATTGAAATCTGTAGAATGGGAAATTAAAACAATAAATATGCCAATTGTAATTGCCAAAAACTGCATATTTTCTTGGGTAAAAGTGGTACCAGCAGATTTTAGAGCTGTACTTTCAAATATAGTAAATAATGCTTATGAAGCTTTGAATAAGTCAGATAAATTTATAAAAGTTAGCTTAACACTTGAAAATAATTATTATAAAATCTGTATAGAAGATGACGGTATAGGAATTCCACATAATAAGCTAGTAGCAGTTAAAAATGGAGAAAGCCTAAAACATAAAGGCAAAGGATTTGGTTTATCCAGTGCTATCAAATATATTGAAGATACTCTACATGGCAACATAGATGTCGCTTCAATTGAAGGCACTGGAACAATAGTAACAATTAACGTTCCATGTATCTCGGCACCTTCATGGTTTACAAATAATATCACCGTTACCAGAGATATAAAACTTTTTGTTTTAGATGATGATAATTCAATACTTAATTATTGGGAACAGCGATTTAAAGAATATGGATTATCTGGCCATTTTTCCTTAAATGTTTCTGATTTTATTATAAGTTATGAAAACAATAAAGATGCAGCTAATAAAATATTTCTTATTGATTATGAGCTATCAGATAAAATTAGTGGGCTTGAGATAATCAGAAATAATTTATTTGGAGAAAAAAACATCTATTTAGTCACAACACATGCGGAAGAAAGCTGGATACAAATAGATATTGAAAGTCTACCTATCTATATGATTCCAAAATATCACATTTCTGATGTAACAATTATAATGGCAGAAAACCCAAAGTAACATAGCTTTGCTAGTTACGGGTCTGTTCAATAAATATTCATACCTAACCTGGGTGTCATTCCCGCGGATGCGGGAATCTCTTATCAAGAGAAATTAGATCCCCGCATGCGCGAGGATGACATGGCTTTATTGAACAGCCATGCCATTAGTTACAATATATCTTTAGTAAAACTCAAAATGTTATATAATAATGCGAAATTGTTATTTACCATGTTATTAACTTATAAATTACACTCAAAAATTGGTTGTTATATGAAAAAAAATAATTTAATGTTCAAATATATAATTGTATTATTTTGGTGCTTATGGTGGTTAGGGGCTTTTTGGAGAGATTTGGTAGGAGCAGCCGCCCATTTACAAATATTAAATACAAGTTGGGCACCAGATACTAATTATCCATTTTTAGTTCAGTCACTGCAAATGTACAATTTACCAACTTGGGTTCCGGTATTTTTTTATATCGGGATAGTCATTTTATCTGGAATATGTTTTGTATTATTTTTACGTGCAAGCTGTTATAAGTATGCGCAAGATAAATCGGGTTGGTTAGAGAGGGTTAATTTTGCATTTATTGTATCAACTTGCTACTGGCTATTATTTTTTCTTGCCGATCAATTTGTTATGAAATTCGACCTCGAACAAAATCACATGGTGCAAGGTGGATTTGGTCTGCTTTGTTATCTTGCGATACATATTTTGCCAGATTAGAAATAGGTGATGTGATAATGCTATGTTCACACCGAGACTGAAAATACATAATTTAGGATTATAATTTTGACTAAACTTAAATTACTACTTAAAAATCCTATATTAGATAGCTATAAACATTTGTTATTAAATGATGGTTATATTACTGAGACTCTTGGTTATACCCTTGCTATACCTAATATTCAGAATAAACCTTTTATTTTCAGTTGTTTCGCTCTTTCGGTTGATGGTAAATTATATTATCCAGATGTTAAAAGCGGTTTTAATATTGCTAGTTGTAACTATCATTCTACAGAAAAAGAAAGAAAAGCTGATTTATTTATTTTAATGCTTGCACGAGCAATGTCTGATGCCTTAATCGTTGGAACCAATTCACTTCGCAATGAATTTGGCAATTTTTTACCTGACATTGCAGATTCAAACTTACGAAATATTCGCTATAATCGGACAGGGTCTTTAGCACCGACCACATTCGTAATTTGTAGGGACCTAAGTAATATTAACTTTAGTGATAAAATGTTCAGTAATGATTCACATCAAGTTGTAATTTGTTGCATAAATAGCCATGTAGATTTAGATGTATTACCTAATACATATGCACAGCTTGACTTTAACAACTGGATGATTAAAGAAGATCTTAAGCTCAAAAATATACTAATATGTAGTACTTTAGACGAATTAATCTTAAAAATGCACAAGGTTGGATTTAATATAATTTTAAATGAATCTCCTTATTTTCATCATCAATTATTACAGTTGAAGCTATTAGATGAAATATGGCTGAACTACTCAGGTAGTTATATCGGTGGTAATCTATATGGTTTAGGTGGAACACAACAACCATTTGATAGTAAAAGTCACCCTGATTGTGAATTATTAACATTACATACTGTGGGTTATAATTTTATTTATACCCGGCAGAAAATATTATACTAAGAGGTACATAATCTTATGAAAAAAATTATTTTATGTTTACTTGGTTTTATTGTTTTTAATAATGCCGTACTAGCTACAACTACAGATGATAATATTGATAAGATCATGCATAACCTCATGCACAAATATGCTATTCCTGGTGCAGCTGTTTTATTCTATAAAGATGGCAAAGTAACCCAACATCTATTTGGTGTTATGAACAAGAAAACTCATGCGCCAGTTAGATCTACAACAATTTTTGAGCTTGGTTCAGTTACTAAAACATTTTCAGCTCTCTTATTGGCACAAAATGTGGGTAGTGGTGAAATGAGCCTGGATGATAAATTAGTTGACTATCTGGATAATAGTGATGGATATTCGGATAGCCTAAAACAAATTACACTGCTTGAGCTTGCTACATACACGTCGGGCTTACCGTTTAATATAGACAATATGTCATATAATGGTGCAACTAATTCTCGTAATCAAAAAGTGCTAAATCAATTCTTACACACCTGGGTAGCTCCGTATACACCTGGCACAGCAGAACGATATTCCAACCCAGGATTTGCATTGTTAGGCATGGCAATGGCTGATTATGAAGAAGCACCTTTAGCGCAGGTTATGCAAAATAATATTCTACAGCCATTAAATATGAATAGCTCATTTTTAACTATTCCAGCAAATAAAATGAAGTTTTACTCAGGGGGCTATGATGCAAAAGGTTCACCATCAAGGTCACCGCAAGGTGGGTTATTAGCTGGTTCCTGGGCAATGAAAGCATCAGTTACTGATATGGAACAATATTTACGCTTAGCTTTAGGCCTTGATAATATGCCGCCTAAGCTTGTTACTGCCATGAAAATAGCACAAACTGGTTATTTTGAAAATGAAAAACACCAGCAGATAGGCTTAGCCTGGATGGTTAATCCTCTAGATAAAGTAGATAAGGCAGAACTACTGAAAGTAGTAGAACCTGCTCCACGAAAACATAATGAGAGTCCGGTTAGCCGAATTGGCTCGCCGAAGTTTAATGGCAATGCTCTAATTGAAAAGACGGGTTCAACTAATGGCTTTAGGGCTTATATCGGTGTAATTCCGGGCCAAAAAATTGGTGTAGTTATTTTAGTTAATCGCTTTCTTTATGACGATCATGTAACCCAGCATACCGGCCGGGAATTATTGCTGAATAATTAGCCACCTGTCATTCCCGCGCAGGTGGGAATCTCCCATCTTGTACCCCATCTTATACCCGAACCTATATCCAAACTATTTTTAAATCATCATTATTGAATCGTATCATGCTTTTGGGCCATTAAAAATTTCTTACGATCCCATTGCGCAGCTTCATAATTTGTACAATTTAATTCATGAAGGATAATTGAATCATCAGGAATTGCATCAGCTATTTTTAACCAGCTATCTGAGTTTTTAAAGTTTTGGGTAAAGATAGCTAAACAATTCTTCTCTGTAAATTTAGATGGATAAAGTATTCCTGATATTCCTGTCATTAAAGCAATTTGTCCAAATAGCTGTGAGGTTGTAGGAATATTATATAAAGCGGCATCTCTTCTCCATTGCTTCGTAAGTAACTCTTTCAGTAGCATATCAGTGGATTTAATAATTTTGTGTGGAGTAAGCTGAGCTTGTTTGGCTAATAAATCTATATATTTACTTTTATAGAAACTCTTTATTATGTTGGCAAAATCTTTAAGACAGCTTTTATTGGTTAAGTCAATTACAAGCTCTAATACACCATTTATGCGCAAGATTGATTCAGATTGTGGATTATTTAATGCTATTTCTTGTGATGTGAGTTCCGTAGAAATATTCTCAACTTGAGATAAATGCTCTTGCAATGCAGTATCTTTATTTTCAGCAATGTAAAGCGCAGTGAATGGGGTTGTATTAATATTAATGGACTCACCAATATTAAATCTACCACCAATATAAGATAAACTTCCTAATGTGCATAGTGGGTGTAATGAATATCTAAATTTTACAGCTCTTTGCCAATTATTAAAAATATAATTTTCTGTACAATTAGAAAGAAGGGATTGTTTTAAATCATCAAAAACCTGCTCTCTCTGCAAGGCTAATTCAGAGTACAATGCCCAAGCATACTTAGCCTGTTTATTCGCAATATCTTTGGCATTTTTTATTGCATCCTCATTGGTTGACTCAAGCAAATGAAAAAACTTAGATTGGCTTTTATTGTTATCCAATTTTTACTACTCTTTATTCTCATTAAGAGCTGATTGTATAAAACTTAAAAGCTTTTTAAATCTCCCAATACGAATCATATCACGCGGCGACATATCACCCAGCTGTGGATTGGGTGTTTTGAACCAGATCATTGTTTTATTTGAATCATTGAAAAATTCGGCCACCAAATTAATAGCTGTTGCCCACTCTAATAATCTAAGTTCCAATTCTTTCGGCATTTTACTATCATACCGTATTGAAGGCACTTTGATATTTGTGGCAGCCGAAATATCAGTTTTTTTTAAATTAAGTGTGCGAACCACTTTTTCATAATCTAAATGCCCATCATGGTAGAAATGCATGCAATCTTTGGGAACGCTGTCAAATAGTTTTATAGTGCTCATAATAACTCCATTCCAAATTAAGCTATATTTAGGGTTAATATCGATTCACCATATTAATACCATAATTATACCATATAATTACCACCGTATTATTATTTTTCAAGTTAAATCTTAGTATTATGAAATTTTCCGTTTTTGTAATCTATAAATTTATCTAATTTTATAATCTCCGTAGTTTCACATTTTTAATTAAATCTTGTAATTTTACCGCAATAGCTATACTATTACTCAAAAATTCTGCAAAATTCTATCTCAGTTATTGCCTTTCTCGTGACGATTAAAGATGCCCCGCAGGCTCTTTGCAAAATTAATAAAAAAATTGCGTAAAAAATCTTGCCCGGCTTAAGCTTTTTTGGTTACTTTTTTGGTTACTTTTTTGGTCAAGTTAAAAAAGTGACTGGGACGCGCTGACACACAGCACAAAAATATTTGCTATTTTTTCATTTTTTGATGTAAGAATGATGTAATAACTACTTCTTTGTTATTTTTTATCCAATAAGAGATTAAAAAGGGAAATGCTCCCATGACATACTCACGCAACTCAGAAATTTCATCAACCATTCTAGCAATATAATTATTTTCTCTAATTAGATCAATGGCTGACCCAACCGTTTCAATAAACGAATTAGTCACAGACAAACTTGTATTTTCCAGATACCAATCTTTATAATCTTCAAAATCTCTTAAGGCATACAATGTCCACGTTACACTGCTTTTTTGTGGCATTTGGTAAACGTTCTTAAAACTTCTTGTTCGGTTGCTACATGATTATCTTTGGCCTGTTGTAGACCCAAACGCATTTTCTCTAATTGCCAATTACGTAATTCACTTTGTTTGCCTATTTCTGCCCAATACATGATTTGCTGAGGAATTGACCTAAAATCCTTATCCGCAAAATTCTTTGCACTTTCTATAAACTCTTCCGGAAAACGAATTGATTTAAAACTCATTTTTATCACCCCATAAACTATTATGCACATTATAACGCATTTAGCGACAATTTGCAATTTTATATCCCCTCTTTAAGTTTTCTGTAAAAACCAGACTCTACTTTCCTCTCATGAACATGCCATCTAATTCCTGCATGCTTAATTTAAACCACGTAGGTCGTCCATGATTGCAATAATCAGCCCGCAGCGTCTGCTCCATATCGCGTAGAATTGAATTCATCTGTGTAGTTGTTAACTGATGATTGGCCCTAACTGCACTATGACAGGCAATCGTTGATAAAATATCTTCACTATGCTCCGCCAGTGCATTACTATTGCCATAATTGGATAATTCACGTAAAGTGTCTAAAACTAAACGCCCGGTATCTGTAGTATTAATAAGTAATGGTATAGATTCAACCTCCAATTGACCTTCTTCAACTAATTTACACTCAATGCCAATTGCCTTTAAATCTGCTTCATGTTCTGTAAATGTCGCAACTAAAACTTCATCTATGTCCAAAATAAGTGGTACAAGTAATCTTTGGGCTGGTACATTGTGATTTGCTACCTGCTGTTTTAATCGCTCAAGAATAATTCGTTCATGTGCAGCATGCATATCCACCACAATTAAACCATCATCAGTCTGCGATAAAATATATACCCCATTCAGTAATGCAACCGCAAAACCCAGCATTGGTAATACTTCATTTTGGGCATCTTTGTCTTCGGTAAATAGATTTGTTGATCTCTGGGTAGTTACCGAACTATTTAAAACACCTTCTGGAGGTAGCCACTGACGGATAGCCTGGCGGCTTGCACCTGAGAAATTTTCACGTTTAAAATTATCGCTAAATTTACCACCAGTGAATGATCTTTCGTAAGTAGAAGCGGTACTATTTCCATGTGAATGGATTCCCGCCTGCGCGGGAATGACATGAGGTGTACCATCACTATTGCCTAGCTTGTTATTCACATGTAGATGAGAATCCATTGGATCACTGCCTGTGACATGCGTGTGTGCACGTGGATTACCTAAACTGTCATTTTCATGCAGTCTGTCATTTCCATGTGGATGGATCCCCGCCTGCGCGGGGATGACAGGATAAGGATGACATTCGTTGCTAACCTCTGTGCCAGAAGTTTGAAAAGATACTGGTTTCTGATTGTTTGGAGAAGTTGCTAATGCTTTACGAATAGAACTTGAAATAAAATTATGTATACTCCCAACTTCACGAAACCTAACTTCACTCTTAGTTGGATGAACATTGACATCTACTTCATGCGGATCAATTTCTAAAAACAAAACATACTGAGCCTGGTGATCATGGTGTAATACCCCAGAAAAGCCCTGCTTTATCGCATTTTGAATAACCCGATCACGAACATAACGCCCGTTTATGTAGAAAAACTGTACTGTTTTACTTCCAGACAAATAACTTGGATGGTATATATAACCAGATAAACTTAAGCCATTTGCCTGTGTTTCCAAGATTTCAAACGGACTTCTGGTATAGTCATCACCAAATAATTGTAAAATTCTCTGTAATAACGGCTGACTATCCAGTTGGTACGTAACCTTGCCATTATGGCGTAGTTCAAAGCCAATTTGCGGATAAGATAGCGATATGCGTTCAAATACGTTCTTACAATGACCATATTCAGTAGTTGTCGATTTTAAAAACTTCTTGCGTGCCGGGATGTTATGATATAACTCGCTTACCGTGGCTACTGTGCCATTATTAACCGCATCTGGTGCTACATCGCTCAATATACCAAAATTACTGCTTATTTTATATCCATGCTGACTATTCTCTGTTTTACTTGCCAAAGAGAATCTGGAAACTGAAGCAATTGAAGCAAGCCCTTCACCTCTAAAACCAAGAGTCGTAACATTATATAAGGCCTCTTCATCTTGAAGTTTACTGGTTGCATGACGATCTAGTGCCAGATGTAAATCTTCATCACAAATTCCAAGTCCGTTATCGGTAATTTTTATTTGTTTAATTCCGCCTTCTGTCAATTCTACGGCAATTTTATCCGCCTGGGCATCAATACTATTTTCTAAAATCTCTTTTAGTGCGGAAGCTGGACGTTCGACCACTTCTCCTGCCGCAATTCGATTTATCAGTATATTTGGCAGTTTTTTTATTCTTGGTAATTGCATATTTATCCCAGTAACGATTACAAACTATATTCAGGTGGATTTTAGCATGTTATAATCTTGTCTGTCATATATACTTATATAATTGTTATTGGGATTTATATACCATGAAACCTCTAAAAATATTAAACTGGATACTGCGTATTGCTTTGTTTATTATCATATTAGTTCTGGTTTTAGATAATATGCAAACCATTGACTTCAATTTATTTAGTATTTACCATATAAAATTGCCGCTAATTGCTCTAGTCTTAATTTTCTTTGTTATTGGCGTTCTTTTAGGCTTATTATTTGGAATGCTTCGTGGATTTGCGTCTAAATCCGATGTACGCAAATTGGAAAAAGAAATAGATAGCTTAAGGGCTGCAAAATCAATTAATTAATTTAATACAAGGCATATAGGATTTGAATACCACCGTTTTATTCCTTCTGGTTACTCCGTTATTTTTTGCTTTTGGCTGGATAGCCGGCCGTATCGACATGAAAACTGTCATTAAGCAAGCTAAGTCTTTGCCACAGCGCCTATTTGACAGTATCGATTCTTTAATTGACGATAAAAGTGGGGTTGCCTGCCAAAATATACAGGATTTAGTTGATCAGGAACCACAACTAACTGAATTACAAGTAAGTTTGGGTAAATTATACAGAAACCGTGGTGAAAATGATTTAGCCATTAAATTACACAATAAACTACTGGATTCTCAGTACATATTCTCTGGTGAAACTAAAGACTTAATTCGCCTTGAATTGGCCAAAGATTTTCAACGCGCCGGGTTGATTGATCGAGCTGAAAGCCTGCTTCTTCGTTTAGTAAATAGTGAAATGTATTCGCATAAAGCACAAGAGCTCTTACTGGATATTTATCAACAAGATAAAAATTGGACGGATGCGATTGAAACAGCTAAAAGGTTGGCAACCTCTGATTATAGTTACCATACTGAAGTTGCTCAATTCAACTGTGAATTGGCGCAAGAATTAATGATTAAATCCAGTAATAGCCAAGCCGAAGATTATATTACCCATGCATTGGAAATTAACCGTAAATGTGTAAGAGCCAACATTTTACTGGGCGATATTTATTTTAGTGGGGAAAGATACCATGACGCAATAAGTACATGGCAGCTAATTGAAAAACAAAACTATTTATATCTGCCAATGATTGCAGATAAAATGTTTGATGCTTATTTACGCCTGAATAAAGTAAAAGAATGCCTGACTTTAATTAAAGGTTATACTTCCTTATATCCAAACTTAAATTTATCTGATTTTTTATATCAAAAACTTGTACAATTTGAAACATCAGCAACTGCATTAGAGTATTTACGCTTATCCATGAAACACTACCCTAATTCAAAAGTAGCTGCACTAATTTTGGATCTACACCTAAATAATGCTCCACCAGTAATTCTAAATGGCGCCAAAACAGATGCTGAAGTAATTAAGAACTTACTACTTAAATACAATGAGAAGCTGTCTAATCATCGCTGCGGCAGATGTAACTTTAAAGCTAAAACTTTCTTTTGGCAATGCCCTGCCTGCTACGAATGGGAAAGTATTAACCCAAATAATAGCGAGAACTAATCTGCAGTTATGAACTATCCTTCATAACAACATCTATTTTGTTAAATCAGCTTCCGTTTACTCCAAATGGTAAGAACAACTAAATAGTTCAATACACTAAAATTACACTACACACTGGCTTTATAGAAACTATTATCATGCGTGAATTGCATTTTATAAGAAAGTGTGGTATAATAAACTTCTCTGAACTATTAGTTAAGATCAATTGAACTTATGGATGAAAAATAAATGAAACGATTTAAAATAGCATTTGCTTTACTTGGCATTTTATGTGGTTTTACTTTGAATGGCTGCATTGACGGTGGCGCAGGTAGTGGCTCTTCCACTGGTGGTGTAAATTCTGGGAATGCTGGCTCTAGTAATGTAGCCCCTAAATCACCAGAAGCAATAAATATAACCAATGGCCTACATAATTCACCGTATAACACAGCTCCTAAATTTACTGGTTTTATTCCCATGTTAACTAGTTTTACTCTGTGGGGCAAAAAAAATGATGTAAATACAGCTGTAGCTGGAGAAATAATTGAAAATCAAAATGGAAATAATATTACAGTACAATTACCAGCAGATACACCAAATGATGCGGCAATCCCTTATACATTTACATTCACAGGGGTAGCAGATACAATCCTTAAAGATGATGTACAAATAGATACTGATGCTGAAATATGGATTACACCTAAATCTTCTGCAAAACTTACAGTAATAAAAGATGGTATTTCAAAAGATTATACAATTTCATTTGTATTAAAACCATATTTTACAATTTATGATTCTTCAAACCAATGTATTCAGGACTTAGACGGTAATGTCTGGGTAAGATCTTCTCTTGAAGCTGGTGCTGTACAAGATACCTGGCAGGGTGATATGCTCCGCATTCCAGGCGCTGGTGACAGCTTCAAAGGCTTCTCTGCCTGTAATATCCCTGCGGGCAAGTGGAACTTACCGTCTTTAGAACAAGCAAAAGTTTTGTTAGACAAACTTCCACTGGCTTACAGATCCAAACCTGTTGGGTCAGGTAACCTGGAACCAACTGATTGGTTTAATCAACATAATTTCCAGCTTACAGCAGGCTGGAATTATTGGACCTCCCAAAGAAATAAAGCTATTCCAGATAACGCGTATGCAATAAGTATTTCTAAGCAAAATACAGGTATATATTCTACAGACGAAGCGTCTATGCTGTACCCTTTACCGTTTTCTAGTGGGGATGGCAATAGTGCCAAAACTATAACTAGTTTTGTATTATCTCCGGAAAATTCAGCACCTTTAGATGCTACAATTGTGGGCAACCAAATTTTTGTAAAAATACCAATGTGGGTTAATCCAGGAAGTGTTTTAAATTCCAATATTAGCATCTCCACCACTGGTGGATCGCCTTCATCTAACGGTGTACCGCTAACAAGCAACAATAATTTTGCACTCAATATCATACAACCAACACCCATTACAATAACAGCAAAAAATGGTGACAGGAACATTTATACATTGATCGTGGACACTAATTCTGTAATGCCGCCAGTAGAAAAGCCTAATGTGCCTGGCCTGATAACAATGTGTACTTCATCCACATCTCTCATTACCCAAGGCGTTAGCCACGTAATTATTGCCACAGTTGGTAAGAATTTTTATAAACAAGTTGCCTTACCACCCCCGGGGACTTGTTCAACAATTGATATGGGTACAAGTATTCGAGATTCAGATACGTATAGCGTCATGTGGTGGTCATTTACCAATGAAGTTGCGGTTGGCATGACAGTGTATGCTGACCAATCATCTGGAACCCACGATGTAATACCTAAGTTTAAGCTAACTCCAACTACTAAGCGTGATCCTTCCGGATATGATCTATCTTTTATCTTAGACCCAGCTTGCCATCATGTTAGTCCAAATTCATCTAACGTTACGCCTAGCTGTACAAATTAAGAAAAGGAGTTACCATGAAATTTAAATCAACTTTTTTACTACAAATTATAATTGCATCTATTCTTTTTATTGGTGCATGTTCCAATGCTAATTCCTTTATTTTAAAGTTTTGTACTAGAGGCAATTCAGATAATATAAGGACCTATACTAATGGAACTCCCGGTCATGATGTACCTACCTACCAACTTTGGGCCCCTGATGTTGGTAATATTTCGACGGGTCCTGATTTTAATCTTTCGGATAGTGGCACCGTTGGTCAAGACAGCTGCAATGATCCAAGCAAAGTAACAAGCTTTACTGTGGGAGATCAATATAAAGACCTGCTAATGACTAACCTCGGCATGTGGTTAATTCAACAAAATTCCCCTTGGGATACATCTACACTACGAATATCTATACCCCCACTGGCTGCTCCATTTGTGAAATACTGCAATAAGTTTTTATTGGATGGAAAAGATTCAGGGTATCTATATTACATGAATTTTACGGTTACGCCAATACCAATAGAATGCAATTTTCCAATCTCAGTAGGAGCACATCAAATTCAGAGTAGGAGCCATAAATGAAACGATTTAAAATAGCATTTGCTTTACTTGGTATTTTATGTGGTTTTACCTTGAATGGCTGCATTAACGATGGTGCAGGTAGTAGCGGAACTTCCAGCAATGTAGGTTCGACTAATACGGAAACAAAATTACCATTAAAACCGGGAACTATAGGCAATTTACTCACTGATTCCAACAGTACTAATGGTTCTGATGCCCTTAATAATTCTGATAATCTTAATAATTCGCCAAAAGAAACACATCCCATACTTACCAGTTTTGCACTATGGGCAAATAAAGATGATGCAAATACAGTATTTGCCGGAGAAATTATCGGGAACAATATTAAAGTGCAAGTGCCACCTGAAATTAATTTAGCGGCACCCTTATTTATAACATACGCTGGAGCAGACTATATGGAACTTAGAACAAGCGATGGTAGCTTGATTTCTAATAATTCACAACAGTATATCCCTGAATCCGGTATATTTATTGCACTAAGAAACGGCAAACCACACATCTATAATATTTCTGTTACAACAAAGCCATACTTTGCTAAACAAACCGACTTATGTCTCGAAGATTCCCAAGGTAATGTTTGGTATAAATTTATGGATCAAAATAATTGGGTCAACTGGAGTACTGCTGTTTCTCATGCAAAGAAATTGAACATTGGTTACTTGAATAAGGGCACTTGTGGCTTAACAAGCGGCTGGGATTTACCAAGGGCATATCAAATGCAACTCATGATAAACTATTTACCGCTGGCTGATAGAAGAAACCCGGATGAATATTTAGGTGTTTCTCCTGAAGCAGTCTGGTTTAATAAGCAAGGATTTTTTGTAAGTGGTCTTAATCTGTGGGGAGTATCAGATGTTGATGATGATACAAAAGCATATGTTTGGAGTTTGGATGGAGACGCATATAAATATACTCCGTTAGGTATTAGTGCAATTGATAAGAATTCTACAGATAAGGTAGTTTCAACCTGGTTCGTTAATAGTGGTGATGGGATTAAGGATAACTTAATAACAGATTTTATATTTACCCCAGAAGGCGGAACACCATTAAAAGGTATAATTGCTGGCAAACAAATTTTTGTAACAGTGCCGTCCACTTGGGCTAATCCAGGAATGGTTATAAAAGCCAATGTTGTTGCCAGTACTCAAGGAAAAGTGTCATATAACGGGGTTCCTATAACAGACGGAAGTATTCTTGCATACAACGTCTTGCAACCAATACCTATCACTGTGACAGCAATAAACGGGGATAAAAATATTTATACATTATACTTGAAAACCACACTACCTACACCGCCCAAAAAACCTGATGTGCCGGGTCTAATAACAGTTTGCACATCATCTAGTACAGTAGATCCGACTAAAAAATTTAACAGAATTATTGCTGCAACAGTTGGTAATAACTTCTACCAAAATTATTTACCATTACCCGGGACTTGCTCACAGCTTACCTTAGGTAATACAAGTATTAAGGATCTGGCTGCACATAAAGTTATGTGGTATTCTTTTTTTAATGAAAACCCTATTGGCTCAACCACATATGTAGATCAATCAGGATATTATCATGACATAATACCGAAGTTTAAATGGGTTCCTAGCAATGGTCTCGATCCTTCTGGTTTTGATCTATATGTTACTATGGATCCAAATTGCCACCATGATAGTCAATCTCCGTCCGGAGTTACGCAAAGTTGTATAAACTAGACAGGAAATTATTATGAAATTTAGCCAATCAATCAAACTACGAAATATAATTCTTGCCTTAATTTGTGTTGTTGCATCCTTTCATGCTAATAGTTTTACTGTATCAATATGTGTTAGACTAGATCCTAATTCATCAACATTTGATATAGATAACTACAATAAGCTGGCTGGACCATCAAATCAAAGGTCCTGGGCATTTTATATCAATGGATGGGGCGGTGATGTCTCCTCACGTTTTGCACTACCCTACGTTGTGACATCTAATATTGACTATTGCACCTCAAGTATTACATTGGATGATCAGATTAAACGATTACTGCCTACAGATCAGCTAACAATTCGCGAATATGGTTCCGGTACTCTTTTGGATCCAATAGTCATACATGGATATGCTCTTACAGCATTTAAAAACTGCAAAATCGAAATTTATGGAGGCCTAGTAGGCTCTTCGACGGGCGGCATTTTTTATTATTATTTAGCTGTTACAGGTCCAATCCAGTGCAATTTTCCGGAGAATTCTGCGGGATCGGAAAGCAAACTAAAAAAACCAAGATAGATCCTGATTACTAGCTCTTCAGAAACTTAATTTGTCATTCCCAACTTTCACACGCGTGTGTGATTGGGAATCCATTAGCTAAAAATAAAGTTTCTATCAGTTATAAAGTGTATCCCCCAATCGGAGTGTCGGGGATGACAAGCTCATGGACTCTTAAATAACTTCTTAGAATCTTCTATATTCTTACCTGTCGTATCCGGCAGGTAGAATATTGGAATTATTCCATATAGCAAACTAAAAATTCCACAAACCAAAAATACCCAGCTAATTCCATAAACTACACTCATATGTAAGAATAAAGATGAGATAAAAAAACCTGCTAAAGAATTAATAAAAGCAGCTATAGCAATCCCCTTACTTCTAACTGGTGTTGGCAAATATTCCGAAAATACCAGCCAGATAATAATGCCAGGACCTATGGCATAAGCAGTCATAAATAACATTAACCCGCCTAACAATAAAATCGGTGATTTTAATCCGCTAAAGAAATTTATTGCAACAATAAAATGCGCTAGAGCAATAACCAGCCCACAAACTCCAAGCATCATATTGCGTGGAAATTTATCAATTAATTTTAATCCGATTATAGTAGCAAGCACATTAACAGCGGTAATGCCCACACTTCCTAATAAGGCAGCATATTTAGCAAAACCAGCATCACTAATTAACACAGTACTTGTTTGCAAAATTGCGTTTATACCAGTTAGCTGGTGTAGGCAAGTAATTATTACTACCAATAATAATGGCTTTAGATAGCGTTTTTGAAATAGTTTATCCGTTATATCAGAGTTTTGCACCCATGACTGCAAAACTGTATCAATCTCATCCTTGGCATAACTTATTTGAAGTGCGGCTCTTGCTTCATCAATACGTCCTCTCATAAATAGCCATTTGGGTGAACACGGCAATCTATAGATTGTACAGATAAAAATTATGGACATAACCAGAAGCACATAAAAACTTATTTTCCAGTTAATATCGTAGACAATCAATCCTATAAGATTAGAAATTAGTAAACCTATAGTAAAACTTAGCTGATATAAGCCAGTTAATTTGCCTCTGGCGTTATCATTAGCTATCTCTACTATATAAAGTGATGTAGTGAACATTAATAGCCCACCACCGAAGCCTTGCAGCGTCCTACCGACTATTATATAATTTACTGACGTGGATAGAATCATACATAAAGTGCCACATACAAAGATAACACCAGCAATAATTAGAGTCTTGCGTCTGCCGTAGGTATCATTAAAAACTGCCATGAATAATTTGGCGCTAACCATACCCAGAAAAACCAATCCGGCAATTAGGGAAATAGTCGTTTCTGAAACTAAAAACTGAGTCTTGATTTTAGGTAGGCTGCTGGCTATTACACTTATATTATAGCCAAAAGTAATTCCACCAATTATAATTAAAAAAATTAGTAGATAGTATTGTTGGGATTTATTTGGCATAGTAAATTGATGCATATTTATACTATTTGTGAAAAATAAGTTTACGTATATAAGATTGCCACGCTCTGCTCGCAATGACGGGGACAGATTGCCACGCTATTGCTATGCAATGTCTCGCAATGACGTAGTGGATTCCCACCTCCGCGGGAATGACATGCTTATCAGGAATAACACGCTGAATTATTTAGCATTTATAATATCTATTTTCAGACCTCTGTCTACTGGGTCTTTACCTATCCAGATATTCAAAATTGCATTATAAAAATCAGCACCGCCGCCAATTGTAGTTTTCATAAGTGTCTTACCTCCTCTAGTAATGGCGGTAAGTGTACTCTTACTGGCGGGCTTAAATTCAAAGGTAATTGTATCTCCAATATTTGCCTGTCTTGCTTGATTCATCAATGTTTCTAGTTGACCTATCTGAACTTTAAGCTTTGCTAAAATATCATCAGAATTATTATTGTCTAAGCCTTCTTGCAATGCTTCAATAAAATCCTTGGCATCCACATCACGCAACATATGGATTTCAACTAATTTTGGCCCTGCCATACTTAATAATTCATTAGTTGAATTGCCTTTTTTAGGCACATAAAGACCTAGCGCATATACCTTAACAAAAAATTTTGTTCTAATACCAGCTCCATTTAAAATTAGCTTGTCCTTACCAATTTTAACTGTGCCGGGATAATTAATATTTGCAACCTTTATATCAGTTCCATCTGCCCAGACACAACTAATTGCAGCGATTAACAAGATACTCAGGAATATTTTTACAATATTTTTTTTCATAATAATTCAACCTTTAAAAGATTAATTAACAGCATTTTCAATACTAATAAATAATTATATCAGTACTCTGCTTACACATGTTGGTTTAATTTCAATTGTGGGTAAATAATGATGAGATAATCAAATAGGAATATAGAATAAACCTAAAGAGATGGGGTGAATGATGGGGCTCGAACCCACGACAACCGGAATCACAATCCGGGGCTCTACCAACTGAGCTACATCCACCATAGAATGGTGCGCCCGACAGGATTCGAACCTGTGACCCCCGGCTTAGAAGGCCGGTGCTCTATCCAGCTGAGCTACGAGCACACAATAATCAGTACTCGGGCTTAAATATGTGGTCGGGGCGGTGGGATTCGAACTCACGACCCCTTGATCCCAAATCAAGTGCGCTAACCAGACTGCGCTACGCCCCGACACGTTATTACGATAGACTCATTAAATCCATCGTAAGAGCCGTATTGTATTATAAAACACCCTCATTTGTCAAGGCTTTAGCAATATATTTTTACATAATTTTAATCATCTTACCCAAGCCCTATGTTTGACTTAGTTTTTTTTAATATCCTTAATAACAAATTTCTTTAAATACATCAAAATAATTGGCAAATGTTTTGCCAACACACTCATAATCATTGATTGTAATTGGTTTACCGAAAGCCGCAACTAAAGAAAAACACATCGCCATTCTATGATCATTATAAGTATCAATCGCGACATCAGAATTAATTTGTTCTGGTGGAGTTATCTGTATACTATCATCAGTAATTATAACTTTTGCCCCCAACTTGGTCAACTCGTTATACATTGCCTGCAAACGATCTGTTTCTTTTACTTTCCAGCTCTTAATACCACGAATAGTACTGGTACCATCAGCAAAAAGAGCCAGCGTGGCTATAGTCATGGCTACATCGGGCATATTTTGCATATCTAAATTAATTGGTTTTAAATTCCCCTGCCTTCTTACCATTATTGAATTTTGCATATAATCAACTTTGGCTCCCATTTTCTGAAGCACACGAGCAAATTTCTTATCACCCTGTAAGCTGCTATTGCTTAAATTATATACACGTACTTTACCATCTAGTGCACCCATAGCTAGAAAATAACTAGCCGAGCTGGCATCTGGCTCCACCGTATATTCAATCGCATGTAGCCCACGACCACCACGAATAATATAATCATTTCCCCGATTATCAGCGGTACAGCCAAATTTGGCTAATAATGCTAAAGTAATATCCACATACGGCTTAGAAATTAGTTCATCCAAAATATGGATTTTTGTATCACGACCCAGAATTGGTAGCGCCATCAATAATCCGGTTAAGTACTGACTGGACAATTTACCACTAATACTCACCGTACCAACAAATTTATCTTTATACGGACTGGTCCTAAATGGCGGGAATCCAGGTTTTTCCAAATACTCTATTTTAGCGCCAAGTAGTTCTAACGCTGCAACCAAATCTCCGATCGGACGCTCTTTCATTCGCTCTATACCAGTTAGACAATATTTCCCTGGCATTAATGCCAGCATCGCTCCTAAAAACCTAATCGTCGTACCTGAATTACCACAAAAAATCTCGGCTTCTTTAACTCTAAATTCACCACCGCAGCCTTCAATTTCGAATGAGGATGATCCATTATTATCACTGCCACCTATTTTATTAACTCTAACGCCAAGTTGCTGTATTGCATCTAGCATTAACCTTACATCTTCAGAAACAACCGGCACATTATGAATTACGCTGGTACCATGGGCCACAGCCGCCATAAGCAATACTCTATTGGCAATACTTTTTGAACCTGGTAGATTTAGGTTTGCATTTATACTTTTACTTCTAGGTGTTAAGGTGATACTATTCATGGTTTTCTCGCTTGGTGTCTTAAATAATGATCCATAATAACTAATGCTGCCATAGCATCTACAACAGGCACTGCACGTGGCAATACGCATGGATCATGTCGACCCTCACCCCGAACCTTCACTTCTTCATTGCCCAGGTTTACTGTATCTTGCTCCTTATTTATGGTCGATACTGACTTAAAAGCAATGCGGCAATAAATATCTTCACCACTTGAAATTCCACCTAATATTCCACCCGCATAATTGCTTGAAGTACGTACCCTACCTTCTTGCATTATAAACGGATCATTATGTTGACTTCCTGGTAACTCAACCCCAGAAAAACCGGAACCAATTTCAAAACCTTTAACCGCATTAATACTAAGCATTGCTTTGCCCAAATCAGCATTAAGTTTATCAAATACTGGCTCACCTAAGCCAACTGGCGTATTACGAATTACACACCGGATAACGCCACCGATTGAATCACCTGCCGCTTTTATTTGTTCAACATAGCTAATCATTTCTTTAGCTATGTTCGAATCCGGACAACGAATAATATTTGCTTCAATAGCCGCTGGTGCAACACTTTGCATATTAATATCAGCTTTAATATGCCCCACTTGTTCAACATAACTTAAGATTTCGATATTTAACTTTTCTTTTAGATATTTTTTGGCAATACTACCAGCTGCAACGCGAGCCAATGTCTCACGTGCACTGGCTCTTCCACTCCCACGATAATCCCTAATACCATACTTCATCAAATATGTGTAATCAGCATGTGAAGGTCTGAACAGTTTTTTTAATACATCGTAATCTTCAGAACGTGCATCTTTATTATAAGCTAAAAGTAAAATTGGAGTGCCCGTTGTAACACCTTCAAATATACCCGAGAGGATATGTATGGTATCGGTCTCAGCTCTGGGTGTTGTAATATGACTCTGGCCAGGTTTACGCCTATCTAATTCGTATTGAATTTCATCAAGGGTAATTTTAATCCCTGATGGACAACCATCAATAATAACACCGACGGCACCCCCATGTGATTCACCACAGGTAGTTATTCTAAATGTGTGACCAAAACTATTTCCAGACATTTGTAAGCCTTTTACTGTAAATTAATGTGTTGTGTTCTGCGTGATTCTTCTAATATAATTTCGAATAAGCTTATAACAAACTCTAATGATATATTATATTTTTTACTAAGCTCTTCATGATAGAGCTTTAACTCTTCTTCACGTTTTGGATCAAAAACTGCAATTTTCTGCTTGGCTTTAATTTTGCCAATCCGCTCCACCACTTCTTGGCGCTCCGAAATTAAGCTCACAATTTCATCATCTAATACATCAATAATTTTGCGTAAATTAACTAATTCATCCATTTTTATATCCTATTTAATATTAATGTTGTCATCCCCGCGTAGGCGGGGATCCAGATTCCCGCCTGCGCGGGAATGACATGAGGATGACATTAAAGTTTCTTTACTATGACAAACATAGTCACATTCGGTTTAACATCCTGAAGATTACGGGCAATTACCTGTAAACCATATGCCGTGGCAGCTCTCGCTGAACCTATAACCGCACAATTTTCATCAATAACACCGCTGGCTAAATCACGTGCAGCACGCGCTGTATCTCCCCAGTCAATTATCTTTACCCCATCAAGATCAGCTAAAAAAATCTTACATTGATTAAACGCAGGCGTATATGAATAAATTGCAGAAATTTTATCTAGTGGCATAAATTTCTTCGCCAACAAACATTGGGATACATCTAAATGCTCTTCATCAATCACATTGAATAAATGACGCCCCATGGCTTCAAACGCCGGCCTGACTAAACCACTATTATTGTTTACAACCGGAAATACACCGATATCAATCTCACCCTTTGAAAGTGCAGCTAATACACCTTCCATATCAATTAAAAAAGCTAACTTATAATCATTTAAGCGAGCTCTTTTAGCATAATTAATCCCGGCTTCTTCAGAAAATGAGCCAATATCGCCTGATACGCCAATCTTAACTGATTCCGTCGAAGTTTCACTTCTCTTCGTCATAATGGTTTAACTCTTTTTGCTAAATCTAATAATAATTGTTCAGTACTATCCCAATCCAGACATGGATCAGTAATGGATAATCCGCCCATATCAATAGAGCTTGCTGTTTCAGCGTTTTGATTACCTTCTTTAATAAAGCTCTCCACCATAAAGCCTTTAATTAGCGGCTTTAAATCTGGTCTTTCTTCAAGGCTATCCAATACTTTAAAAATAATTTGTGGCTGTGACTTATAATCTTTTTTACCATTTACCAGACAGTTGTCATGGCTAACATCAATAATAATTGATGGATTTTTGACGTTACCAGCTATAAAGTGTTTATTAGCTTCTTCAATGTGTTCCAATGAATAATTGGGCTTCCCATCACCGCCACGTAAAACCAGGTGTACATATGGATTACCATGGGTTTTTACTTCATAGCCATCAAAGGCTACTGTGTGTGGGTGTTGTGCCGCCATAACTCCATTTACACCAATTTTAAGTGAGCCATGAGTTGGATTTTTCATTCCAACTGGACAATCAAGGGAAGATGCAAAAATTCTATGCTCCTGATCTTCACTACTTCTAGCTCCAATAGCAACCCAGGATAAAAGCTCCTGAAAACCTCTGGCATTATGTGTGAATAAAGATTCATCGGCAATTGGTAAACCCATCTCAATTATTTTCACCATCAAATTTCTGGAATAAATAATTCCGCTGGCAATATCTGGTGCCTGTAATGGATCTGGCTGGTTAATCGGACCAGTCCAGCCTTTTACCGTCCGTGGTTTTTGAATATATACCCGCATTACTATTTTGAGTGCGTGTTTTAATTTTTCATTTAGTTTAATTAAGCGTTTTGCATATTCCAGCACTGCGTCTGACGGCCAGGCTGAACATGGTCCAACAATAATTACTAAGCGGTTATCTTTGCCACTTAAGATATCTTCAATTTGTTTTATATTCTCTGCAACTGCTTTATAACCAGCATCAGACAATGGAATTTTATTAATAATTTCATCAGATGAAGGCAATTTTCTTATGATATCATAGGCCATGGTGTGATCTTTTTCTCTTAGCAATATGGTTAATTAATTCTTCGGTTTGTTCCCAGCCAATACATGGATCAGTAATAGATAAGCCATCCATATCAATGGTAGTTACTGTCTCTACATTTTGATTTCCGGGTTTGATAAAACTCTCCAGCATAAAACCTTTAACTAACGGTCTTAATTCCGGCATTACATCCAAACTAGTTAGAACGCTTTCTATTATTGTGGGTTGCTTGGTATAATCTTTCTTGCCAGCAATCAGACAATTATCATGGCTTACATCAACCATAATACTTGGGTTTTTAACTTTTCCAGCTTTTAAATAATTAGCCGCTTCAGCAATATGCTCTAATGAATAGTTGGGTTTTCCGTCCCCTCCACGTAATACTAAATGCGCATACGCATTACCATCAGTTTCAACTTCATAGCCATCAAATACGGCAAAATGCGGATGCTGTGCCGCAATTACTCCATTAACTGCAATCTTTAATGAACCATGAGTTGGATTTTTTATGCCAACCGGGCAATCAATTGATGAAGCAAAAATCCGATGCTCCTGATCTTCGCTACTCCTGGCCCCAATTGCAACCCATGACATAAGCTCTAAAAACCCACGGGCATTGTGTGTAAATAATGCTTCATCAGCAATTGGCAATCCCATTTCAACTACTTTAACCATAAGGCTACGGGCATATTTAATACCCTTTGCCAGATCAGGAGCAGCTAAAGGATCCGGTTGATTTACCGGTCCGGTCCAACCCTTAACTGTGCGCGGTTTTTGAATATATACCCGCATAACCAGTTTTACAGCATCTTTAACTTTTTCATTTAGTTTTGACAACCTTGATGCATATTCAAGTACTGCATCTGACGGCCAGGCTGAGCAAGGTCCAACAACAAGCAGTAGACGGTTGTCCTCTCCATTGAGAATATTACGGATCTCTTGTTTATGCTCTTCTATAGACCGATAACCCACATCTGATAATGGAGTAAGGGCAATAATCTCATCCCCACTAGGTAGTTTTTTTATAATTTTATAAGACATTTTGTTCCTTATTATTGTCTGCAACACTGGTATATACTTCTCAGCCTGTCATTCCTACAATGTTGTCATTCCCACGAGTATGTCATTCCCACGAAGGTGGGAATCTGGGGAAGATCCCCGCCTACGCGGGGATGACAACATACAGATTATTCTAGCTAAATATTATAACCCAAATGTAGATAGAGCCTGAATAATTATCTCAGAACGTACCACAGTTGCTACTTTACCCTCGTTAGACTCATTTACCCGACCAATATCTGCAAGTAAAATCATATAAATATTACCGGATTTATTCTTCTTATCACCTAACATTGCAGTTATTATTTCATCTGTTTTAAATGGTTCTAATTGTTTCTTGTTAATGCCTAATTTAGACAAAACTCTTTCAATTAAAACATACTGCTCATGCTTTATTAAACCTAATAAAAATGAAATTTTGGCTTCAACTAAAATTCCAAGCGCTACAGCAAAACCATGAGCCATTTTATAAGCACTTAACTTTTCGATAGCATGTCCAACCGTATGACCAAAATTAAGGATCATACGCAAATTTTCCTCTTTCTCATCTTTGGCTACTACATCAGCCTTTAAGCCAACTGCACGTTTTATTATTTTAGTTAATTTAGTATAGTCTTTATTAACAATATCATCCAAATTAGCCAACGTATAATTAAAGTATTCCGCATCACTGGTTAGAAAGATTTTAATGGCCTCAATCAGACCATTAATTAGTTGATCCTGCGGTAAGCTATCTATCAAATTAACATCCATTACTACTGCATTTGGCTGATAAAAAGCACCGATTAGATTCTTACCATGTACCGAATTAATTGCGGTCTTACCGCCGACACTGCTGTCTATCATGGATAGAACTGTAGTTGGTATCTGGATATATCTTATTCCACGCATAAAAATGGCTGAAACAAATCCAGTAATGTCTCCTACTACACCACCACCAAAAGCAATGCATAAACTATGTCTATCGCATCTGTGCTTTAACATTTCATCTAATAAATATTCAAGTTTAGCATAACTTTTTGATTCTTCTCCTGGGGCAAAACTAAGTAGCAGCACATCGTAGCCGGCCTTTTCCAGAGTAGCCGCAAAATTTCTCGCATATAATTTACAAACTACCTCATCGGTAATTATCACAATTTTTTTGCCAGCTAACAATGGATCCAGCCACTTTGCATATTCATTTAATAAATTTTGTCCAATATAAATTGGGTAATTATACGCTTTTCTTGCTGGTAATTTAACTGAAATTTCTGGTTTTAGCATAGTCTTTGCCTACTTAATTAAAGGATAATTTGTATTTTTAGATTAAAACATGATTTTAACATTTTGTTATAGGTGAAGTGTGAAGAACTTAAACTTAGTTATTTGTACTGATAATTAAAGACGTTTGATAGATGGCACTCGGTATCGCAGCGAAAAACCTGTATATCGTGTATAATAACGCATATATTTTTATTAAAGGAAACTCCTGTGAATCACACCTTTGGCTCTCATATTGATGAACAACTTGAAGAAATCACAATAAATAAACTCTATAAACACGAACGTATTATCGTCAACCCTCAAAATCCTAAAGTAATTCTAAATAATGGTCAAGAATTACTCAATTTTTGCGCGAACAATTATTTGGGCCTGGCTGATGATAAAGATATAATCGACAATGCAAAGCAAGCTCTGGATAAATATGGCTACGGTATGGCATCTGTGCGCTTTATATGTGGTACCAACCAAATTCATAAAGACCTGGAACAGGCAATGAGTAAATTCTTAGGATATGAAGATACTATCTTATTTAGCTCATGTTATGATGCAAATGGAGGCGTATTCGAAGTTCTTCTAGGAGAGCAAGATGCAATCATCTCTGATGAATTAAACCATGCCTCAATAATTGATGGTATTCGCTTATGTAAAGCCAAACGTTTTCGCTATAAAAATAATAATATGGCCGATTTGGAAGAACAGCTAAAACAAGCTAATGCTAATGGTGCCAGATTTAAAATGATTGCCACCGATGGTGTATTTTCCATGGATGGAATTATTGCCAATCTAAAAGCCATCTGTGATTTGGCCGATAAATATAATGCTCTGGTATTAGTCGATGATTCGCATGCAGTGGGCTTCACTGGTAGGCACGGTCGAGGAACACCTGAATACTGTGGTGTTGAAGGACGAGTCGATATTATGACCGGAACATTGGGTAAAGCATTAGGTGGTGCAAGCGGCGGATATATTTCAGCTAAAAAAAATATTGTTGATTTATTACGCAATCGTGCCAGAACGTATCTATTCTCTAATGCACTGGCTCCGGTAATTACTGCTGCATCAATTAAAGTATTAGAAAAAGTAGCAGCGGCAGATAATTTGCGCCAGGATTTAGAGCGCAATAAAAAATTATTTAGAGATGGTATGGCTAAAGCCGGTTTTGATCTGGTTCCCGGGGAACATCCAATTATACCGGTCATGCTCTATGATGAAAAACTAACCGTAGACTTTGCCACTAAACTACTGGATCACGGTATTTATGTTATACCATTTTCGTTTCCGGTTGTACCTAAAGGCAAAGCCCGCATTAGAACTCAAATGTCGGCCAAACATACACCAGCACAAATTGAAACAGCAATTGCAGCTTTTATAGCTGTAGGTAAAGAATTAAACATAATCAAATAATAAGTCGGGAATATATAAATGAATAAAATGAAAGCTCTGATTAAAGAAAAAAGAGAACCTGGTATTTGGATGGGTGAAGTTGATAAGCCACAAATTAAAAGCGATGAAGTATTAATCAAGATCAAGAAAACAGCAATCTGTGGTACTGATTTACATATCTATAAATGGGATGCCTGGGCCCAAGCTACTATTCCAACACCCATGCATGTAGGTCATGAATTTGTTGGTGAAATAGTAGAAATTGGCAGTAGTGTACCGCAGAAAAATCTAAAAATCGGCGATAGAGTATCTGGTGAAGGACATATTATCTGCGGCTCATGCCGTAATTGCAGAGCGGGGCATTTTCATCTATGTGCGAATACAATTGGTATTGGGGTTAATCGTCCTGGATGTTTTGCTGAATATCTGGCAATGCCTGCCTTTAATGTATTTAAACTACCTGACTATATATCCGATGATATTGCCAGTATGCTTGATCCATTTGGTAATGCAACACATACGGCATTGTCTTTTGATCTAATCGGTGAGGATGTGCTAATTACTGGTGCTGGTCCAATAGGCTGTATGGCCGTTGCTATTTGTAAAAAAGTTGGCGCAAAAAATGTAATTATTACCGATGTTAATGATTATCGTCTCGGTATAGCTAAACAAATGGGAGCTGATGCAACAATAAATGTTAGCGATTGTAAAACTCCAGAAGAAATTGATGTGAAGCTTCGTAATGTCATGGGTATACTTGGGATGGAGGAAGGGTTTGATGTTGGACTGGAAATGTCTGGCGTCGAAAACGCAATACATTCAATGATTGATCTTATGATCAATGGCGGCAAAATTGCAATGCTAGGCATATCCCCTACTCCTGTTGCTCTTGATTGGAATAAAGTCGTATTTAAGAGCCTGTATTTAAAAGGTGTATACGGGCGTGAGATGTTTGAAACCTGGTATAAAATGGTTTCGTTGGTTAAATCTGGTCTTAATGTAAATCCTGTTATTACACATAGATTGCCAGTTAGTGAGTATTTACATGGTTTTGAACTGATGAAAGCCGGAACTTGCGGGAAAGTAATTCTGGATTGGACGAATGTTTAATGTGAATTACAACGATAAATTGGAATGAACAACGATATTTTGGAATAAAAATTAGAATAGGGATTTAATTGTTTGACATATGTATATAATCCTGACCATCTAGTTTTCCATAAAAATTTTAGATCATCTACTGATGCCTTTGTTTTTAATAAGCTCATTCTTGACCAATATCTATCTTGCCGCGACAGCTTGGTAAAGGTTATGAAAAAAGATGTCTACTATTACCTTTGCCATACCTCTTCTGATTTTAAGTACCGTATTGAAAATGAACTCTCCACATATAAAATTGTAGCATATTTTTATGAATGCCCATCAGATATTGGCTTACATAATTTAATTGATTATACTAGAGCTCATCACATTGATATACAACAACGTTGTGCAGATATAGAACTTCTTATCAACTGTAGTCTTATCCCGCTTTTCCAAACGTTAACAAGTGAGTAGCTAGAAGCAGCAAATTGATATAAAACAGGTTATAATGAATAGCATATGCATTCAACATATTACCCTGCATTTCGCCTGAGTTCTTTAATTTGTGTCAAGGATAGTTCCGTTAATTCTGCAATGACCTTATCATCAAATTTAGATAGCAGCTTTTTGGCCATTTTTACTTGAGTTTCTTCCCTACCTTCTTCCCTACCTTCTTCTTTGCCAAATCTGGCGGCTTGCCTTAACTGGACTTGATGAGTCTCAACCATACTGGCTTCAAAACTTACATCCTCCCAATATTTATCATATTCCTTCCGTTTTTCGGGGGATAGTTTTAAAAC
>Ga0134126_10001776_pt1 | contig 27491 bp, 32 predicted proteins | sample KB31752_FD_96881 | JGI IMG/M metagenome (GOLD analysis project Ga0134126, IMG submission 96881) | Terrestrial soil microbial communities with excess Nitrogen fertilizer from Kellogg Biological Station, Michigan, USA - KB3-175-2 | ecosystem: Environmental > Terrestrial > Soil > Unclassified ... | reverse complement strand
TTAACTCTTTTCGGAGATTGCGGAAAAAAGGTTTTATCAAGGCCAAATGGAAGCATTTCTGTAGGATGTGCAAATAGTTGCTGACAGTGTCACTCTTTATCCGGAGCGTAAGAGACAACTCATGAACATTTATCAAAGAACCGCTCTGCTCTGCGAGTAATCGAAATAAATGAAAAAATGCCGTTTCATTTTGTACCCCCGCTTCAAGGATATCTCTTTTTATAAAGGAATCCCTGATCTCCCTGAGTCTTTCAATTTTTTCTTTGCGATCCAGTTCCGTGATGATAGCGGGATACCCGCCATACAAGATATAGGATTGACATTCCTGCCGTAAATTTTCGAGTTGAGTGCTTTTTGCCTGCTTATTGGATACGATCCTTTGAAAATCAGCTAATAGATCATCCTTATCCTTCAACCGTAAATACTCATCAAACGAACAAGTCAGCAATTGAAAAACCCGTTTTCTACCGGCGAGAGAATCCCTGAAATTGTCATCGATATAAAACGCGCTGCTTCCAGTGGCTACAATCTTTACACGCGCGGCGTGCTCGTCATATATCAACTTCAATAAATTGGAGGGGTTTTTCAGGTATTGAATTTCATCCAGAAAAACAATAACCCTACCTTCTATTTCCGGTAGATAGTCCAGTAGATGTAGCGGGCTTTCGTCCAGTGTTGAAAGAATATCTCTATTTTCCAGGTTCAGGAATACGCTGGGTTTTGACAAATCTTTACAATATGCCTCAAGTTGCCTCAACAAGGTTGACTTTCCAGTTTGCCGGGCGCCAGTAAGAATGGTAAATTCTTTTTTATCCAGATGAGTTGCCAAAGGCTCAAATAAGTTCCTTCGCATCTTTCTTTCAAATATACGATATAATTATTATTATACAGCTATATTTATCCGATATTTTTACCTATATATAGTAATATTTATCGATAACTAAACTTGCGCCTATCGCCAGAATTCAATGACAAGCGAGATGCAGTGTGTCCAAGGCCACTGAGGACTGGCTCATTTCTCCAACTGAAACGCCTCCTCTACAAGCCGGCGCCTGCTCTCTTTATCTGTTTCCGATTTCAGTTGGCGGTAGATCTCTACGTACCGGCTCGAGCGACGGGCAAAGTCTTCGGCTAATCTTCTTTTTGAGCTTTTCCGTTTGTTTCGGCGTCATGGGATTAGTCTGCCGCCAAAAATAATGAATATTCAAAAGTATCCTGACCCTTGCTGCTCCAAACCGCCCATCCGACCCCGAGAAATATGCTTCCCCGTGGGGGCTTCGACCACATTTTAGACGTAGGGTGTGGCACGTGAATTTCGAAAAATCAGATATTAGCGACATATAGCAAAGATTCTATAAACTTGGAAAGGTGTTCGAACCAGTTCCCCGACAGGGTACACGTGGCAAAAAGACTGTCTCACTATAAGAGGTGGGGAGAGGTTGATTCGACCACCACGACCATTTGGGCACAGTTTAAAAATGCCGACCCTAATAAGGAAATGGCGGAGATCAATGTCCGGCCCACGGTTTTTTATCCGGATAAGCCATTTATCAATTTCATCACCGTTAGCGGCTTTACGATGGAGCAGGCGGCTACCAACTGGGCGCCTCCGACGGCAGAGCAAATGGGATTGATCGGTACACATTGGAGTCGCGGTTGGATCATTGAAAATAATATTATTGAATATTCAAAGTGCTCGGGCATTTCTTTGGGCAAATACGGCGATGACCATGACAACAAAAATACCCAATCGGCAAAAGGATATGTGGGCACCATCGAAAGGGCGCTGGCTTTTGGCTGGAACAAAGGCACCATCGGCGGGCATATCGTGCGTAACAACACGATCGCTTACTGCGAACAAACCGGCATTGTGGGTAGTATGGGTTGCTCGTTCAGCACTATAGAAGGAAATATCATTCACGATATATATGTCCTTCGTTTATTTTCCGGCGCGGAAATGGCGGGTATAAAATTTCACGGAGCTGTCGATGTTCAGATCATGAACAATCATATTTACCGTTGTTTGAGCTTTGGGATCTGGCTCGACTGGATGGCGCAGGGGGCGCAGATAAAAAAGAATTTAATGAATGACAACGCCACAGATATCTTTTTGGAAGTGGATCACGGGCCGATGCTGATCAGTAATAATATTTTGTTATCGCAAACCAATCTCTTGATGAACTCCAGCGGGGCCGCTTTTGCATACAATTTGTTTGGCGGCAAGATCGGCGTCATACACTATGACGCAAGATTAACGCCTTATTTGAAACCGCATTCTACTTATGTAGCGGCACTCCACGACAACCCCAGCGGAAATGTTCAATTTATAAACAACGTTTTTGCAGATGGGGCAGATGTCAGCAAGTATAATAACGCTTTGCTGCCGGTTGTTTTTGATGGCAATGTCTATACCAAAGGAGCAGTGAAAGCGGGTAGACAGGATATATCCGGAGACATGGCGGATAGTAATCTCGACGCTTCGGTCGATCTATTGCAGCGAGGGGAAAAAGTAGTTCTCGAAATGACCTTCGATAAAAGATGGGTAGACCGGAAACGCAAAACGGTCACCACTGAAATGTTGTCCAAAGCAATTGTACCCGGGCTCCCGTTCGAGAATGTGGATGGTTCGCCGCTGCGGATCGATACAGATTACGCGGGCGAAAGGCGGAGCATTGAAAACCCTTCTCCGGGTCCTTTTGAAATCAAGGCTTCCGGCAGACAAAAAATCGAAGTTTGGTAAAAGGCAGGGGCGTCGGCAACGCAATTATAAGTGCCGGCTGGCGATGGGATTGATGCGGATGAGGAGGAGGCGGCTGCGGATGGAGCGGTGGCTACCGCGAGCGACCACCACACATTGGCATCGTTGTATGGCGCCTGCAGCCAGACTTTATAAAATGTCGAAGGCAGGTCATGCACGTCGACATCGGCATGTCCCAGGGCGACGGGTACCGTTGCCAGCAGGTGATAATCATCTTGTCCGCCGTCCCGGAAATGGTTGGTCGTAGTAACCCAAATTTTAATTTTTCCGGCGGTATCGAAAGGCTGCCAGCTCACGTCAAGGCGTCCCTGGATGAGATCGACCGACGGCTTTGCTACCGACACCTTGCCGATCAGGGGGATGCCGTCGGTCTCGCTGGAGGCGGCAGCGGGGATCTTTAGGCCCAGCCACCGCGCCATGGTCGGCATGATATCGACGATACCCGGCGAGTCATAACGGCTATAAGCATTGAGGTGACGTGTATTGGTTACGATCCACGTGGTGCGTTGCCGGGGTGTCTGGCCGCCATGCCCGCGTCCCGACGACTCTTCCCGTCCATGGTCGGTTGTGATGAGGATCAGCCAGTCCTCGCCAAAATGCTGTTCCCTGTAGCGGATGGTCTGCCAGATGCGGCCTACCTGGGCGTCCATTTCTGTGACGGCCTTATAAAACTCCGGGCTGTCGCCGTGCATATGCCCCATGTCATCCGTATACTCGAGATAGACCCAGGAGAGATCGGGGGCATGTTCGCGGACACAGGCCGCCGCTTCTTCGCTGACCCGCTCGTCTATGCGGTGCATGTAGTCGCGGGCGGGATCGTGCGGGTAGTTTACGGTATCCAGCTCGTAGCCATCCGAATGCCAGTCCAGCCGAAGGCCGCCGGTTTGGGGAAGGCCCTCTCCGACCAACACCGTTCGGTTGTCCTGCCAGCTGGAGAACACGGCCGCGGTCTTGCGGGGTAATTGATCTTTCAGCAGCCGGAAAATCGTCCAATAGCGATAATCGGGATGCTGGTTCTCGTTGTCCCACACGTTGTGTTTGTTGGCCCATGTTCCGGTGAGCAGGCTGTTATAGCCGACCGCCGATATGGTGGGAGTTTCGGAATAGGTTCCTTTGTCGCCCCCGACATGGGCCCGCAGGTAGGCGCCTTCCCGGGCGATGGCGTCCAGATTGGGGGTGTGGACGCGCTCGATGACATCCGCCGGAATGCCGTCCGCAATGATGTAAAGCACTTTTTTTACTTTTTGGGCGGAAGCTGTGAACGCGCATAACGCGAATACACCTAGGGATATGGCCCTGATGATACTATTCATGGGTTTACCGGTTGTCTTTTTGTATATCGTTTATTGTTGCAATAGCCACATCGTTCCATTGATATTGTCTCCCGCGGGGTACTGCCGGGAGACCGCATTCTGTACGTTGGTGGCGTTGTTCGTGTACTCGTCTAATGGATACATCCAGCGTTTCGGAACGGCATTGACACCGTTAACCTGGTTGACGATACCGGAACCCGTGACCTCGAAGGTAGGAAAGCCCGTTCGGAGGTATTCGTAAAAGGGTTCCCATCCGACGTTCATGAACATGCTGATGTATTTTTGGGTAATGATCTGGCGAATCTCCGTTCCCGGAGCCAAGGCAATGGAAGCTTGTCCCAGATAGTCTTGGATATCCGCCGCGCTATAGGTGCTATTATAATCCGAGAATTGCAGGGCGGCTTGGATGCCGTTGAGATAATAGGTGTTGGCGTTGCCGATGATCCAGCCGCGGATAACGGCTTCCGCGAGGATCAATTGGAGCTCCGAATAACCCATCAGCAGGCTTGGCTCGTTGGTGGCATCATAGGCGTAGCGGTTATTGATGGCAGAGGCCTGGCCAGCCCCTCTTTTTGAGATATTGTAGCTCAGGGCCCCACTTCCCCAGAGTCCGCCGTAGGCGTTAAAATCATTGGCGGGCTCATTGGCCGCCGCAGCATTGGGCGTGGGCTGTCCATACACGAACAACCGCGGTCATTGAGGGTCTGCAACAGGGTCACAAAACTGCTGTCGAGGTAGAAATCCGTCTTCATGGAGTTGTTGTTGTAATACGGGTATTGGTTGCCCGTGATATCGTAGTACGACAGCGCCCCGTTGTCATCATTGGACGCCATCAGCGGATATTGAGCGGCGTTGGACACGATGTCGTTGAACCGCTGCTGTATGTCCAGGCTTGCATCACCGGTTTTCAAGGAAAGGCTCATGAGCACTCTCAACGTGAAGGAATTGATGAGCTTTTTCCATTGGCCGATATTGCCGCCGTAGATGATATCGCCTGCCAGCGACGTTCCGTCATCTACCAGGGAGTCGCTGGCGATCTTCAATTGCTTGAGCACGCCCAGGTATACGTCATGCTGCGTATCGTAGACGGGCTGCGAGGCGCTGGAATCGAAGTTGTCATTTGCCAGGGACTGCATCATCCGGGAATAGGGTATCTCGCCAAACGTTTCCGTCATGCCGATGATAAAATAGCTGGTAAAGAATTTCCCCAGATAGATGTAATTGGTCTTTCCGGTCCGGGCGGCTTCCTGCTGCATTTTGACTACCTGGCTGATATTGCCGTAGGACATGCTGCTTCTTTGCCAGGCGTAATACTGGGCCGAACTGGACGCTTGCGTATAGACCAGCTGGCGGCATGCAAGACCTGCATCCGAGGCAATATTGGAAAATGCGATCTGTTCGATGTTGGTAAGCTCGAGCGAAGGGTCGGCTACGGTAGGGGCATTGGGATTTACCTGGAAGTAAGACATCTTTTCACATCCGCAAAGAGATAAGACCAAAGCGATCGCCGATAATATTTGTATACCTTTCATCGGTAGAAGTTTTATATGTCAATTAAAATTTAAAGTTGAAATTCACGCCGAGACTCCGGATCGAAGGCGTTTGGAGATTATCGGCGGCAGCGTCCGGATCGACGTTGGGCAGCTTGGACAGGATAAACAGGTTATTGCCGATGACGGACACCGTGGCCGCCGAAAAGACCCCGCGTGTCCACCTGGCGGGCAGCGTGCAGGTAAGGGCGACCTCCCGGAGTTTCAGATAGGTATCGCTGTAATAGAAATAGTGGTTCTGCATGTCCCCGCTGGTGGTCTGCATAAAACTGATATAGTCGACCGCGGTGGTATTGGGGACATACTTTCTCGAATCCGTGAGAATATTGCCATGGCTGTCGTAAGTGACATCTCCCGACGCTACCACGACCCCCTTGCCTACATAGGTGCTCTGGCCGTTGTTGGCATCGTCCCTGTATTTATTGACGGTTCCCGGAGAGGTGCCGCCCCACCACATCTTTTGGTTGGTAGTGGAGTAGATCATCCCGCCAAGCCTTCCGTCGAACGAGAAGCTGAGCGAGAAATGCTTATAGGTAAGGGTATTTTGCCACCCGTAGATCCATGCCGGATCGCTGGTCCCTATGGAATGGTAATACGGGTCATAGGCTTCGAAGCCATTGCTGGTGTAGATGGGCGTGCCGCCGGGCGTCTCGGAGTTATCGATGAATACCCTGTCTATACGCTGTCCCTGCTTTATATTCCCCAGGTAACCATCCTTGCTGAATGTCGCCGTCTTTAGCCAGACGTGGTTGTTGCTCAGGTTGATGCCCGTTTCCCATTTGAAATTCTTTGTCATAACCGGAGAACCGCTGATCATGAACTCCCATCCCCGGCGGATATAGACGTTGGCATTTTCCAGGACGCTGGTAATGCCGCTGGCTTGTGATTGCGTTACGTTTGCGATATTATTGAACTCCTTGTTCTGGAAGTAGGTGCCGTCGATATTGATCCGGTTCTTCCATAAGCCGAGCACCACACCATATTCCTGGGTCAGCTTGGTAAATGGCGTCAGGCTGGGCGAATTCGCGGTCGTGGGATAGGATAGAGACGGCACGTTATTCCACTTGGAGCCGATATTGTAGGTCGTCAGGTATTGATAAGGGCTGGCGCCGGCATTGACCTGGGCAACGGAAGCCCTCAGTTTTAAAAAGGAAACGTATTCCGGCAGCCTGAGTGCGTCCGACAACACCACGGAAAGCCCGGCGGAGGGATAGAAATAAGTGTTATGCGCGAGCGGCAGCGAGGAGGTTTTGTCGCTCCGGCCGGTCAGGGAGAGATACACGAATTTCAACGCCTCTACGTCGATCATCCCGTACAGGCTTTCGAGTCTCGACTCCGTTAATGTATTGGAGGCCTTCAGGGGGTTTGTGGAGTTACCCAGGTTATAGAAGCCGGGGATAGTAAGCCCGTCCGTGGTGATATAGTCGGACTTGTAATTCGTGTAGGCATTGGTGGCGCCCGCCGTGATGTTTATATTCAATCTATCGCTGAACCGGTGTTTGTAGTTGAGGAGGAGGTCCGAGTTCATATCGAAGTAATTGGTTTCGGTGATGCTGTAGTTCCCCCTGGAGATATAGCTGTAGGCGATGTAACTGTAAGGTTCCTGATAATCCTGGTTGACACTATATTCATTGAATCCGTTCCGGAATTTCAGGGAAAGATCCGGGGTGAACCTATAATCCAGCGTGGCTTCGCCGAAGCTGTTGTTCTTTCGGTATCCGTTGGCCAGCTGGTGTGCTATAAAATAGGGATTATTATACCAGGACAGATTGTAGTTGCGTTGCTGGATGCCTTCCTGTCCGGGCAGCCAATACTTTTTCAAGTCCCTGATGTCGATGTCGGGACCGATCCAGAGGATCAGGTTGTACAGGATGTTGGGCGGGCCATAGCCTACGGTCGGGTAGTTGTTGGAAAACTGGCGGTTGAAGCTCAGCTTGGTATCCACCGTGAATTTCGAGGACAAGGCATAATTGCCGCCGATCGTGAAGGAGGGGTTTTCTACTCCCGTGTTGGGCACCATTCCCCGCTGGTAAATATTGGAGGCCGACATGCGAAAGGAGCCTCGGTCGCCGCCCGCCGAGACGGAAACCGTATTGGTCGACAATATACCTGTCTGGAAGAAATTTTTGATGTTATTCGCGCCCCTGGACACCCAGGGTATCGGTTCATAATGGCTGCTTACCTGCTGGCCGTTGGGCAGGGTGACGGTATACAGCTGGTTAGGGTCATATGGACTGTTGTATTGGGGAAGCTCCAGGTAGCCGCTTTTGGTGCCGGCCACCTTCTCGTCCAGCCTGGGGCCCCATACCCATCCACCCCCTTCCGCTCCACCGCCGGACCCATCCACATAGGCGTACACGCCATTGTCGCCATCGCCATATTGGGTTTGTACCCTGGGCACCACGGTGTACCCGGTTTGGAATACGGTGGAGGAATTCACATCGACGCTGAGCCGTTTCTTCTTCCCTCTTTTAGTAGTATATAAAATGGCCCCGTTAACGCCCATGGAGCCATACAGGGCGCCCGCGGTAGTGCCTTTGAGGACGGTGACGCTTTCGATGTCGTCCGCGTTGAGCTTATAGGGATCGGCGCTTGGATCGGGTATTCCATCGATGACGATCAGCGGGGTGACACCTCTTAGTAAGATGGTCGGGTTTTGAAACAGGTCCGTGCTATTCTGCACGTCCAGTCCGGCGACCTTACCCGTTAACTCACCGGCGACCGTGGGGGCCTTTACCTTTTCCAATGATTCGCCGCTGACCGCCTGTACGGCATAGCCCAGCGCCTTTTCCTGCTTTTTTATGCCCAGCGCAGTGGTCACGACCACTTCGCCCAATTGTTGCTTGTCGTCGGGCGCCAGGTATATGACGAGCGTCGATCTCCCGTCCACCGGCATATCCTCCGCGACATAGCCCACGCAGGAAAAGGAAACGATCGAATTCCTTCCTGTTTCTATGGAGAAGACACCGGTGGCGCCAGTGGTCGTCCCGTTGTTTGTACCCTTGACCGATACGGAGACACTTTGCAATAAGCTGCTGTCTTTTGCGGAGCGTACGATGCCTGTGACGTGTATCTTTTGAGCGTATCCGCAGAGAAAGCAAAACGATAGAAGGACAATAAGAAGCAATCTATTTCTCATAAGCGTAAAATTTCTGGAATATTATAGAAGACAAGATCCTGCCGGCAATCAGTAGCCGGTAGCCGACGGCGGCTCTAATAGGCGGGAAGGACGCAAACGTTTACTTCGCGAATTTTAAAAGAATATTCCAGATTTCCAAAATAAATTGAATGAATGTTTAATTAATTTATTGCAATCGGAATCTTGTTCCGGAACGTTTGGCGAGTTCCATTTAACGAGGTTTTTTCATAAGTTTGACAGGCGCATCAAATGCGTAAAACCGTCAAATCATATGCACTTGGAAATCTTGTTGAGAATACCCGGGGGAGCATCCGCTGTTATGCCCGGGGTATGGGGTTGGGTGGGTGCGGTCTCTTGTTTGATCGCTTATCTCCTGCTAAGCCTGAAGAAACTGAAACCGCACGGGTTTGTGTACCCGCTTTTAAATGTGATCGGCGGCGCCGGGCTGACGTATAGTGCGATCTACTCGGCGGATTACCCCAATATCATTATCAATATATTGTGGGCCACCATTGCATTCACTTCATTTTTTCTGAATGGGAAGAAGGAAGCCTGACAAACTGTAAATAATCCAGCGCCTGCTCCCGGTACCGCGTGATCTTTTCCCTGTATTCCAGCTTGTCGGTGACGAGGCTCAAATAATAATATGCGCCGTCCACCAATACAAAGATCATGTCCGCGGCCATCGCGGGGTCTTCGACGGCTATACAGCCGTTGTTGTTGCATTCGATGATCAGCTCCGTGAGCCGCTGGCGCAAGGTATCCAGCAGGTTCTTGTATTTTTTCTTGATGACTTCGTCCCTAAACGCCAGGGAATAACAGCTATAGGATACACTGTCGTCAAACAGCCTGTCCCATTTATGCGAGAAAATATTGTCGATAACTTTCAGCAAGACCTGATCCGGTTCCTGGCGCACGGCTTTGGGGACATCGAAGATCAGCAGATATTTATCCAGGATGTATTCGATCAAACCGTACACCAGGTATTCCTTGGTCTTGAAATAATGCACGATCAGGCTGGGATTCATGTCGATGATGACTGCCGTTTTCGCCAAAGAGGCATTTTCCAATCCCTCTTTTTTCGCCAGCTTATAAAAAGCTTCTATGATCTCCTTGCTCCGGACATCTTTTAAACTCTTTCTTCCCATATGTCAGTTTAAGATAACTGTTTCGTAGTTAGGCTCGCCGGCAAAATACAACGAATTCCGGTCATTACGACTTAAATATAGTCAAAATATATTAACTGAACACTCAATCAATTTATTTTTATTTTTTCTGAACGGTATTGGCCAACTTGCGGAAGGCAGTTTCGCGTTTGGAACCGACCTATATCGCCAACTAAACATCCGGGAAAGTCGAATAATATTCGACCCATTGCAACCGATGCAGGTGCGACTGGCCTTCCGGCGGCGGCCCCTTCTGGTGCCGGCCTCTTCCGGCCAAAATAAAACAGAATTCGGTTTAGAATATAGTAACTTAACATTACCATGAAATGCCGTTTCTACTATTTGATCGGTGCATTTGTCGTGCAGTCCTGCTGCGCTTATCATACCGTGACGTTAAAGAACGACTCCGGCGACGACAGACTTGTCACCTTACGTAACCATAGCTACAAATACGATAAGCTGGAAGATTATTTTTGGCTGACCGATCTAACCAGTAGACAGCTCAGGGATAAAAAGGGCCAAAAGCCGCCGTCCGTCGACGTTGACTCGGTGGCAGGCACCTATTCCTTTATCCTTCCCAGAGATACAAAGCTAGTCGTACAACACGGCCTCGGCTATCCTGACTTTAGGCAACAGGTAATCATCGATCACAACGACACGATCAGGTTGATGCAAGATCCACGGACAAAAATGCATCATCGAGTAATTGACAATTTCTTCGGGGTTTCGGTCAACATCCAGCACCTCCCGTCGGGCACCCAACCCCTCGCGACAGTGGCGCGGCCTTCCAAGTAGGTCGTCGGGTAAAGACGGCGGCGCCAGACGCGGCCTCGTTTCCTGTTGTGATCCGGCTGACGGTTTTGTCAGGCGGTTGCGTAGGCGGCAGCAAATTCTTTTGCAAAATCTTCCAGTTTGGTGGTCGAAAGCTGTGGCCGGTGTTTTTTATAATCTGCGATTATCAGGCCGGTGCGGACGGCCACTCCCATCTCCGTGTAGTTATCGGCGACCTCTTCGGAGAGTCCGGCACCAAGGATACCCTTACGGTTGTCTTCATCGCCAAAGGGTACATAGGCCAGGTCCGGCTTGCCGATGGAGGTGCCGAGAACAGCGGTGATCTCCCTGCTGGTTCGCTCGTCGCCGACGACATACCGGACACTGCTCCCTTTGAATCCGAGGCTGAGTAGTTCTTTGGCGGCAGCGGCTGCAATGTCACGCGGGTGAACCATTGGCACCAGTGCGTCGGGGCCATAGTTGTTGCCATAGATCCCCGCCTGCTTGATCATCCTGATGGCGGTGTAGAAGTTGGTGTAGAAAAACCCGGCTCGCAGGTGCCGGATGTCCACGCCGCTGAGCGAATTAAGTGCTTCTTCGGCAAGGTGAATACCGCTTACCGGCCCTACCCCATCCACCTGATCGGCGCCGATACTGCTGAGGTTGACGACCTTTTTTACCCCGGCGACTTTTATGGCTTCGGCGTATTTCCTGCCGATACCACCGATCCATTGCTTCCATGGCTTTGCATCGAACTTTGGCGGGATCATGGTGTAAATCGCGTCCGTGTCTTTGAAGGCGCCGGCAAGAAAGGCCGTATCCTCTATTGTGCCGATAGCGGCGCCTGCTCCCAGGGCCTCGATGGCTGCGGCCTTGCCGGCGCCGCTGCTAACGATAGTTACTTGATGTCCGGCCTTAATCAGTTGTGTTGCAAGGGGTTTGGTGATTTTCCCCAACGACCCGAGAAGAACGTATTTCATGTCTTTTGTATTTAGACAACAAAGCTATATCTTCACTATCAATTTCGCTAGTACTTACCTTAAAGTATGTACAATGACAGCAATAAAAGAAAGCTCGACGAACCAGCAAAACAAGCAAATCGTACAAGCATGCCCGGTGACCTATACCCTCGAGCGGATTGGCGGGAGATGGAAGCCACTGATCCTATACCATTTGAGCAATGGCGCTCAACGCTATGGGCAGTTACGCAAGGCCATTCCGGGAATCACGGAGAAGATGCTGATCCAGCATTTACGGGAGTTGGAATCGGATAAGCTGATTGTCCGGGACGTAAAGCCGGTGGTTCCGCCTCATGTAGAGTATAGCCTGTCCGTCGATGGAGTCACCCTCAAGCCCATTTTGAATGCGATGGCGCAATGGGGGCTGGAGCGGCGGGGTAAGTCGTAATCATTTAACCAGATTGAAGAATTCATCCATTTCGGTAAGTAGCCGCCGTGATGCCTCACTGTGAATATCTGCCAATGGCCATACATGGTACTGGTTGTCGTAGACCGTTAAGGTAGAGTCGGATTGCAGGCCTTTGACAAGGTCATAAAAGTTCACACTGTCATCCAACAGGACCTCGTTGGTCCCAACCGTGATAAGGACCGGGGGAAAAGTGCTCAAGGGTGCTACCGCGGGGTTTACCGTTCCGAGGGATGCGCCGGCCTGATAATCTTTTGCGGCACCTCTCAGAATATCCAGGTTAAGGATGGGATCTTTTGCCTTGTTACTTTCATAGGACGGATTATCGCATTTCAGATCGATCCAGGGCGAGATCATCGCCACAGCATAGGGCAATGGTAATTTTTGCTTCAAGATCGCGCTTACAGTCGAAACGATCAAACCGCCGCCTGCACTATCACCTATAAAGCCGAGCTTATAACCCCGGTGATCTTTAAGCAACCCGCTATACACCGCAAAAACATCGTTGTTGGCGGCGGGATAGGGCTGCTCGGGCGCCAAAGTATAATCCACGAATAAAATGGTCGTCTTTAGCTTATTCGCTATATGACTCACCAGACTCCCGTGTGAGCGAACCGATCCAAGCGCGTATACGCCGCCGTGCAGGTAAATGATGATTTTTTCTGCAATCGCGTTTTCGGGAGTAAACCAATAACTGTTTACACCATTTACAAGCGTCTGTTCAACTTTAACGGAAGGCTCTGCGGGATAGAGGTTGCCTAACTGGTCAAACTCATCCCGGTGCTGTTGTATATTTTTCATAATGACACAAAATTAGTACAGGCGGGAGGCCGTCGCCAATGGAAAAGCTTAAGAAATAGGCTTAATATAGTTCAAGGGTTCTTGGCTATGGCCGAATTATTTAGGATATTGAGCGGGTTTCAACCCAACAAACAGTGGATAGTAAAGACACATCGCTTGAAAAGCTATTTGACTACTTCAAAAAGTCTTCTCCGTTCAATAACCGTGAGCGGGAAGAGATCGCTCAGCATTTCACCGAAAGAAAAATCAAGCGGCGGCAATTCATCCTGCAACCCGGAGATGTATGCCGGCATTTCACTTATGTAGTTGAAGGCTGCTTCAGACTGTATGCAGCCGACCAGGATGGGAAAGAACACAATATTCAATTTACCATTGAAAATGACTGGACCACCGATCTGGCCAGTTTCTACGATCAGACGCCGAGCCTCCTGTATATAGAGGCGATCGAGCCGTCGGTAATTCTCCAGATCAAACATGACAAGGTCATCGAGATGTATGTCGCCTCTCATAAATTCGACCGAAATTTCCGGATCATCGTAGAGCGAAAATATATCAGCCTCCAGAACAGAACCCTTCAAAACATCAGCCAGCCTGCCGAAGAGCGTTATCAGGCATTTCTGGCCGACTATCCCCTTTTAGCTGCCCGTCTTCCCAATACTCAAATAGCCTCTTACCTGGGAATCACCCCCGAATTTTTAAGCAAGATCAGGAAGGACCTGACGAGCCGCCCATAAGACTTAAGCCTAGTCTTAAGATAGTTTAAGCCGTTTTCTTACGATTGTTAATAGGTTTCAGCTACAAGGAATTCCCACCTTTGGATTATGAAAGCAGCATTAACAACAAAAGCAGGCGGACCGGAGGTGATCCAACTAAAAGAAATCGCCAAGCCCGCCCCAAAGGACGGATGGGTGACGATCAGAGTAAAAGCGTTTGGTCTCAACAGATCCGAACTTTACACCCGTCAGGGGCATTCTCCGGGTGTCAACTTTCCTATCGTTCAAGGCATCGAATGTGTTGGAGAAGTAGAAAACGATCCTACGGAGAGCTATCAGCCGGGACAAAAAGTGGCGGCTATTATGGGCGGAATGGGGAGGCAGTTCGACGGCAGCTATGCGGAATATACCCGCGTTCCCCTTGGCAATGTCTTCCCCTTTGAAAGCAGCCTTCCCTGGCAAACATTAGGTGCCATTCCGGAAATGTTTCAAACCACCTCGGGTTCTCTGCTTCAGGCACTCGAAATCAAAAAAGGGGAAATCCTGCTCATCCGCGGTGGCAGCTCCTCCATCGGTATGCTTGCCTGCCAACTGGGGAAATATTATGGGCTCACCGTAATCTCCACTACCCGCAATGCCACTAAGACCTCCACCCTGCAGAACAACGGGGCAGATCATGTTCTGATCGACGATGGACGGATCAGCGGCAAAGTCTTCGACCTATACCCTACTGGCGTCGACAAGGTTTTAGAACTGGTCGGCACCGATACCCTGAAAGATTCCCTCGAATGTATAAGGCCCAAGGGGATCGTCTGTATGACCGGCATACTCAGCGGCTGGACCTTCGCAGCATTCAGCCCAATGGAGTATATACCAAAGATGGGGCGACTGACAACTTATGCCGGCGATGCCGGGAATTTGGAAAAGGCTGCGCTGCAGGATTTTATCGACGCTGTAGAACAAGGGATCGTGAGGCTCAACATCGACCGGTCATACCCTTTTGAGCAGATAGCCGAGGCCCACGCGTATATGGAAAGCAATCAAAATGCGGGTAAGATAGTCGTCGAAATATAGCCTAAGGTCTGCAACGACTCAGGGATTGTTTGGGTCGAACTCGATGATCCATTCAATACCATATTTATCTCTGAACATTGCACCATAGGTGCCCCAGGGACTATCGCCAATAGGCCCATCTACTTCTCCGCCTGCTGATAATCCCTTAAATATTTTGTCTGTCTCTCCCCGACTTTCAGTAACAACGTATATTTTAGACCTGTTTTCATTTTCGCTTACCCGTCCCATAAATTCCGGAACGTCATTGGCTACTAACACATTGTTTTTGCCAATAGGTAAAGCAATGTACATGATCTTGTTTGCATCATTTTCTGCCACTGGGAACCCGTCGCCTGAAAGGTCCTTGAAGCGGACAATCTTTGCAAACTCTCCGCCAAAAACTGATTTGTAAAAAGTAAATGCTTCTTCGGCATTGCCATTAAAGTTGATCCAGGGATTGATTGCTTTCATGATTTTTATATTAAAGTGTTGCAAGGGTAAAATATCAGTTTTTTATCCAAACACCAAAATATTTATTAATCAATCTCTCCTTTTGCTCATCCGTCACTGGCTGGCCAAACGAAAGCATTCTGAAGATCGAAGTCCTGAAGGGTTCCGTCTCCTGTAGCATGTTTACGGAACAGTGTATGTCGGTAATAGCCCAATCTTTCTCCTGATGTACATGCGTAAAGTCGTCAAGGTACATCCAACCAATCCGGACAGGATGGCTGTAAACGGATCCGGACCAATATCTTTGCCACCATTGAATGATGGCTCATCCAGCACCAACTTGCCAGCTCTCCAGTTGATCGTCACCTCTTGACGGTCTTTTACCAGGCCGCCGGTAATATCTTTTGCGAACAGGCGCAGCGTTTCCTTTTTGTGTATCATGAAATTCGTTTTTAATTACATCGGTGCCCTTCTCTACGGACGAACCTGGATGACCGTCTTCCCTTTGCGACGTGCGGGAGAGTTGAGCGCAGCAACGGCATCGTCGAGCGACGTAGTGGTCCCGATGTTCGTCCGGAGCCGCCCGTTACGGACTCGCGCTACGATCTCAACCAGCTGGCCGCGATCGGCTTCGACAACGAAATCAACCGCGAGACCATCCGCCGGCCGCGCCTCGACAGGACCTACGATGGACACGAGGATTCCGCCAGCCTTGACCAGGCCCGCCGACTGCTTCTGGATCTCGCCACCGATGACATCGAAGACCAGATCAACCTTGCCAATGTCTTTTAGTGCGTCACTCTCAAGGTCGACGAACTCATGCGCACCGAAATCGAGCGCCTTCTGACGATCCGCGGCGCGTCCAGTGCCGATGACATAAGCGCCAGCCTCCCGGGCAAGCTGCGTCACCATCGTCCCAACAGCACCGGCAGCCCCATGCGCGAGAACGCTCTGCCCCGCCTGGAGCCGTCCATGTTGGAACAGCCCCTGCCATGCCGTCAGCCCCGAGATTGGCAGAGACGCCCCTACCGTAAAGTCCACGTCGCCCGGCAAAGGTGCGAGGTTGCGCGCCTCGATCGCTATGTATTCCGCCAGGGCACCATCCCGGTACCAGTGAGCCAATCCAAACACCCGCTGGCCCACCGAGAGCCCCGTGGTCCCATAGCCGAGGGCGGTGACTACACCGGCCAGCTCGTGGCCGGGAATCGACGGCGTTCGATTACGGTCCATCTGATCCGCCCAGGTCGAGGGCCACTCCAGCTCAGTAGAGACAAACCCCGATGCATACACCTGAACGACAACGTCATTGATCGCGGGCTGTGGCTCCGGCCGCTCTACCAGCTTCATTCCTTTTGTACCTGCAGCCTGGTCCGTGACAATTATTGCTTTCATAAAATTTTAATTTTAAAAGTTCTTCAATTTATCTCCAAATCAAAAGGCAAAACTATTCCTAAATTTGGCTACCCAAATGGTCCAATTTTAAAATGCCTATGGGTCCAGATGATTCATAAAATCCTCGAGATCTCACTAAAAAAGGACGGGCAGCATAGTCCGCTGTACCTGCAACTGGAATCGGAAATTATCCAGTTGATTTGCGATGGCATTTTGAAACCCGGGCAGGCACTCCCCTCTTCCCGCGACCTGGCGCAGAGCCTGCAACTCAATCGTAAAACAGTGGTGGCCACCTATGACGAATTGGATGCGCAAGGTTGGGTTGAAACCAGGGACAGGAGTGGCGTTTATATCTCCAGCCACCTGCCTGACACTTCGGCTCGCGCAATCGATCAAAACAGCAAAAAAATGACCCGAAGCCGGCAACCCGGCTACCCATTGACCGTAGGGCGACCTGCTCCTATAGACATCCATACAATGGATATGCCAGCTCTCCTGTATAGACTCGATGACGGGTTTCCTGATCCCAGAATTGCCCCCATCGAACAGTTGGTCCGGGAATACAGAAGATTGGGAAAGGGCCGTCTGGCAAATCGATTGCTCATGTATGGTCCCGAGCAGGGGTCCTATCGTCTCCGGGTCGAACTTGCCAAATTCCTAAACCGAACCCGTGGGATGCAGGTCACCGAAAAAGAAATTCTGATCACCAGAGGGACGCAGATGGCCATCTATTTGACCACCCAACTTCTCATCCGACCCGGCGACACCGTATTTGTACCCGAACCAGGCTACTTCGATGCGAACCAAACCTTCAAGCTGGCTGGAGCCAACCTTGTATTTATTCCGGTCGATAAAGAAGGTATGGATGTAAACCGCATCGAACAGCTTTGTAAAAGGAAGTCGCCTAAGTTGATCTATATTATCCCGCACCACCACCGCCCTACCACCGTCACGCTGAGTGCTGAGCGGCGTATGCGACTCATGAACCTGGCGCGCAAATATCGATTTGCCCTGCTTGAAGATGATTATGATTTCGATTACCACTTTACAAGCGACCCCCTCTTACCTTTGGCCACTATGGACAGAGGTGGACATGTTATCTATGTGGGTTCTTTTTGTAAAAGCATTGCACCCGGGATCCGGATCGGCTTTATGGTCGCCCCCGAAGTGGTAATAAGTGAAGCTGCCGCGCTTCGTAAACTGATCGACCGCCAGGGTGAACAGCTGCTGGAAGAAGCAACCGCCGAGCTATTCAGCGCCGGTGACATCTCCCGGCATATCAAAAAATCGTACAAGGTCTACCAGGCACGGTTAGAAAATACCTGTGAGTTGCTTCGGGACCAGATGGCTGACTATCTAACGTTTGACCGGCCGAACGGTGGCTTGGCCATCTGGGCAACCTACAGAAAGAATATAAGCGCCAAAGAGGTCTCGCTGAATGCCCGGAAATTGGGGCTGGAAATCCCCGATGGCAGCCGGTATTTTTTTCGACCAACTATTTCCCTGCCACACGACCACATACGTGTAGGTTATTGTTCTTTGAACGACATAGAGATGGCCCGGGCGATCGATTTATGGAAACAGGCCTGCAAGATCAGCCGACGTTTATAGCGTCACTTCCCCCGTTCTCACTTCTCCGGACCGCTTATAATGAGCCATGATCACACCGCTTGGTGTTGCTGTGCTTTCCACTAATGTGAACGCAGCCGGCATAGCACTTTCGTCAAACAGTTTTTTGCCTTTGCCTAATATTATCGGATGAATATTAAGCCAAAATTCATCCACCAGGTTACGTTGAAGTAATTCGCGGATAAGCTTGCTGCTGCCCCAGATATGAAGGTCAGCGCCTGCCGATCTTTTGAGCTTTTCAATATCGGCTATGCTTTTAAGGAAAACACAGTTTTGCCAATCCGACTTTTCCAGCGTATTGGAAAGGACATACTTGGTAACGTCATTGACACTTGGCCAAATATCAACGTGATTGGGCCAGAAAGCTTTAAAGATCTCAAATGTCTTTCTGCCCAGCAGAAGGTCGGCAGGCTGCATCTGTTTTTGCATGACCTCGCCGGAAACTTCGTCGCCATACGGCGCACACCAACCGCCGTATTTAAAGCCCCCTGAATAGCTCCTGTGCTCCGGGTGCGGCGATAATTTGTGTTTCTTTAGTCAGTGCGTTGTTCATTGCTTTTTCGATTTCATTTGATTTAATATATTGTCCAGTTTGCTGAAACGGCTTTCCCATAATTACTGGAAAGGTTTTAGCCAGTCCGCGATCTCCTTCATATTTTCTGGTTTTAGCTGATAATACATTTCCCGCCCTTGTTCCCTTTGAGAGAGCAGTCCGCAGTCTTTTAGTATCTGCAGGTGTTTCGAAATCGTAGACCGGGTGCTTTGAAATTCGGCGGCTATAGCACCTGCAGTCATCGTCTGCGCCATCAGCAGTGCAAGGATTGCCCGGTGTCCCGGTAAAGCATGATCTTGTAGAAGTCACGTCGGACAAAGGTAGGCGAGGTTGCGCCTGTGATCATTCGCTCTTCGATGTCAAAGACCTTGAAACGGGGGAAATCGAGGGCAGGCCCGCTATTGGGGAAGCCCAGCTTTTTCAATACGAATTGGGTTATATTTTCTGCTTTGGACGGCATTGTTGCGCTAATAATTGCAACTATTGCATTCTTTTTCAACTGGCCGTTGGTATGCGCTAGCCTTTTTTGCAGGTGTCCATGCGCCGCTGCAGGAAATTCCGTTCCATGGGATTGCGGGCCAAGGAAAGGGCGGTGGAGAAGTGCGCCGCCGCAACCTGGTAATTTCCCCGACGGAGCTCGAGTTCGCCGAGTGTGGCGGGATAAAACGGGTAAGAAGAAAGGCGATGAAGGTCTGGAATGACGCTTATCTCCTGCAATCCGCGTTCGGGGCCCGCCAGCTGGGCTATGGCGATCGCCCGGTTTAGCGCGATGACCGGGGAGGGATGAATAGCCATCAGCATGTCATAAAGCGATACTATCTGTTCCCATTGGGTATCTTCGGTTCTCGTGGCACTGGTATGTATGGAAGCAATAGCCGCTTCCAGATGATATTTTGTCAATTCGGTGCCGGAGGCAGAAAGGTCCAGAAGCGCCTGCCCTTTTGCTATGAGGCTATGATCCCATAAAGACCGATCCTGCTCAAAGAATGAAACAAGATTACCCGAACCGTCCAAACGAGTGGGCAGACGGGCCGCGTTGAGATGCATCAATGCCGCAAGCGCATGTGATTGGGGGATAGATAAGGCAGGTTCTTCGAGGAGCAGATCCATCAACCGCATGGCTTCCTGACAAAGCTCCGCGCGGACTGCCGCCTCGGGAGATGATCCATGATACCCTTCGTTGAAAAGCAGATATAATGCCTGCAGAACGGCGGAAAGCCGGAGGGGAAGGTCCGCATCGGTGAGATCGAAAAGCTTCGTGGATTCCGACAATATCTTCTTTGCCCGGGTGATGCGTTTTTCAATGGCGGCATGACTGCTCACGAAGGCCTGTGCAATCTCCTTTACGCTGAATCCGCATAATATGTGCAGTATAAGTGCGATTTGCGCTTCTTCAGAGATGTCGGGATGGCAGCAGGAAAACATCATACGGAGTTGGGAGTCTTTCATGGTGTACGGGCTAAACGCTTCTTCAACCGTCGGCACCAGGGTCCATTCCGATTCAAGCAACCGCGTTAGCTCCGGCCGTGCCACCCTGGCCGTGCGTTCCCGGCGCAAGATATCCACGGCGCGGTTCCTGGCCGTGGTCATCAGCCATGCGGACGGATTTTTTGGCAGACCGCGCAATTTCCACGTCTCCATAGCACGACAGAAGGCGTCCTGAGTGACGTCTTCTGCCAATGCGATGTTTTGGACTCCGAAGAGCCGGGTGAGGATCGCAACGATCCTGCCGAATTCATGCCGGAAAAAATGTTCTTCAATATCCATGGGGCTAATCCATCTGCCTGATCTGACGGACCTCTACCGAACCGCCATCTTCGAAAATAGGGCAACCCAGGGAAAACTCAACGGCCTGCCCGATATCCCTGGCCAAAATGATACTATAACCTCCGACCAGGTCCTTGGCTTCGGCATAGGGGCCGTCGAGGACCTGCTTTTTTTTGCCTTTTACTGTCATGCCACCGGGCAGCAGGGGCTCGCCAAATGATTTCACATGGCCTTTATCACTGAGCTCCTTAAGCCAGGTCATCCATTTCGCCGTTTTCTTTTGCATTTCCTCGGGAGATGCAGTTGGTTCGTAACCCCGATAGAGGTATACATATTCATTCATTGTTTTATTTTGAGGTTAATATAAGTTTTTTTCAGTAGCTACTAGTCGTCCAGGGCTCCCATGGTGACATTGACGGCCGTTCCCATGATCCCGCTTGCCTTGTCGGAGGCCGCGAAGACTGCCACATTGGCGACTTCGGCGAGTGTCAGGAAGCGTTTGGGATGATTCATGCCTGCAAGATAACCTGTGAATTGTTCCCAGGTCAGGTCCGCTGCACTAGCCCTGCTTTCGAATATTTCCCTTATGGTCGCCGTCTCCGGCATGCCATGCGACTGCAGACAGACCACGCGGATGCCCTGGGGCGCGAGCTCTTTCGACAGGTATCGGGTAAGCGCCTCTTTGGCGGCCTGGGAGGTGCCATAACCCCCGTTGGGTGTACTAATTCTGGCGGGTGGCGCGGAAACGGTCATGATCACCCCGGATCTATTCGGGAGCATGCGTCTTGCTGCTAAACGCGCAGTGAGGAAATACGATGTGGTATAGCTCGTGATCGGCATGGAGAATTGTTTAAGCTCCATATCGACCAACGAGGCCCCCAGATACCTGGCTGGCGAGTTCCCCATCGCATTGAAGGAAATATCGATACGGCCTGCTTTAGCCATTACCGATTGCAGATGCTTGTCTATCGCCTGCTCGTCGAGAGCGTCGACCTCCGCTGTCTCGGCGAAGCCGCCGGCCGCCTGGATATCCATGGCAACTACTTCCACAGGCGCCAGGCGATGGCCGGTAAGATATACTTTAGCTCCTTCGCGGGCGAAGGCACGTGCGACGGCGCCGCCGATCTCGCCGCCGGCCCCATAGATAACTGCCACTTTGTTTTTCAATTCATTCATGATGTTTGTTTCTTACCAGACGTGGACGTTACCGTTTCCGGACATTATCTTTCCAGATTTTTCTTTTGGCTGAGATTGAAGGAATTATAAAGGCCATCCTTGTGAGGATGGCCTTCGACTATCGATCGGATTTGCGTTCGTCCGCAATCTAAAGCCCTTTTACAATCTCCAGGGATCTTTGGACGTGGTCCGCGGGGGAGATGTGATCAGACTGCGAGGAGAAGACCGCTGCAATCTTACCTTCTTTATTGATGACAAACGTGGTTCGGGGGATAAAACCATGTGTAACTTCCTGGCCGCGTACGTCTTTGATCCCGGCCCTCGGGAGGCTGATGGTCAGGCCGTATGATGCGGCAATGGTACCCGCAGAATCCGAAGCAACGGGGAACTTGCCGGCGCAGTAATTGGGATCGGAAGAGAAAGCATTCAGCCGTTGGATATCGTCCGCGGAGACACCGATAATGGTAGCACCCGCCGCGGTAAATTTATCCTTGTCTTCGGCAAAAGTATGTGCTTCCAGATCGCAGCCGCCGGTATAGGCCGAAGGATAGAAATAGACCACCACCGGTCCTTTAGCAAGGGCCTTCTTTAATGAAAAATCAAATGCATTGCCGGCGAGGCTCGCCTGCGTGGTAAATTGCGGCGCTGCATCACCTTTTGCCAACATCTTCGGTTGGGCAAAGCCGGACCGGGCTAACAGGAGGGAAAAGCTGAAAAGTAAAAATGAATATTTCCTGGACATGGTAACTGATTTAATGGTGACTATATCTATCAAATTTACGAAAATGCCGGGTTATTCATCCGCTTTCGCTATCAGCTTCGATAATTTTTCGTCTAAGCCGAGCGCCACCTTTTTTATATCCTCCTGATCGAATTGTCCGAATTGATCCGATGGACGATCATATTCCACGACTGTTTCGCCCATGTCGTTTACATATACCAGGACTTTTAACGGCGCATAGAGGGCTGTCCGGATATCGAGCTGGGTCATTGAAAACGCGAACAACGGATTACCGACAAGGTATTGCCGGGCACTACGCTGCTTGCCGACCAATTGGAACAAGGCCCCGTGTTCCGTTATTCCAAAAATCATCAATCCTTCGAATCCCTCCAGCGATTCGATATATTTCCTTATTTTATCCGGGTCTTTGCCGATGCCGGTGAGGTCATTCACGTTGATCTTGCCGGCAAGGCTTTCGAGAGCTTTTGTAAATTTTCCGAAATCGCTTTCCATGACCACCGATACATGGTTGATCTGACGGCAAATTTCTGTTGTCCGCATGGTAAAAAAATTATAATTTATCCAACATGGCTACCAATGTTTGATAGCCGTCTTTAATCAATTGTTCAGAGGACCGGTTCGTAAAGGTGCTGGTCCGGTCCTTACAAAAAAGGGCGCTCATGCCATGTAAAGAAGACAGGATCATAAAAGAGATATTTTCGGCATTCATCCCCTTGAATTTTCCGGCTGCAATACATTCCTTGACCACATTGATCAGGTTGTTTAGGGTTTTGTTGCCCAATGAGCCAGATTCTCCCCCGGCTTTTTTCTTCAGCGGTTCCTCCACGATAAACATCAGGTTATAAAAATCCTTATTGTGCATCGCGAAGTCGATAAACACCGCACCCATTGCCTTCAGCCTTTCATAGGGATCGCTAACATGTGCAAGCACTTGCATCTTACTTAGCAATAATCTGAAACCTTCCTCGTGCAGTTCCTGAAAGATCTCCCCTTTTTCCTTGAAATAGAAGTAGATGCTGCTGGGGCTGTAATTGATCTCTTCCGCGATATTGCGGATACTGGCTGATTCATAGCCTTTTTCCAGAAAGACCTTTCGGGCGCCATCCAATATCAGCTTGCGCATCTCTTCTTTTTCCTTCAATTTTCGTTCGGCGATTGACATAAGTGACAAATTAGCGATTGGACAAAGTTATTGAACATTGTTCGAATTTAGAACATATCTTTGTAAAAATCTTTTTTAGCTATGCTCGCAATGAATTTGATCTTCGGCGGCTCTATCCTCATGAGCCTGATCGCCTGGAACCAGGTCGGTAACAGGTATTTTGATTTTCGGGATAAGGATCGCGACTTCCAAACAGCGGTGACCCCCATCCTATTGCTCCATTCCTTCAGGTTTATAGGACTATCGTTCCTGGTCCCGGGTGTAGTAAATGCAGGCTTGAATCCTTCCTGGGCTTTGGATGCCGCTGTGGGCGACACCTGTTCGGCGGTGTTGGCATTAACGACGCTGTTTCTGATTGGAACCAAAGCATTCCGGACGTTCGTGTGGATATTCAGCATCGTGGGGTCGGCAGATCTTATCCTGGCGTTTATCAAGGGTCCCCTGGATAATATCGTTCCTTCGTTAGGCGCGGCGTATTTTATCGTGATCGTCCCGGTACCATTATTGCTTTTGACGCATATTACCGTTTTCAAATTGTTGTTGCGCAAACGGTGATCGCGGGTTTCATTTTTCCCCGGGATAATGTTCGATGAACCATTTAAGCGCGGGCTTTTTATTGCTTTGCTTATAGGCCAAGACGACTTCTGTGCTTACAGGCATGTCTTCCAGCCTAATAAATGACACGTCGAGATGACTGAACTTTTGTTTCAGGGAATAAGGCAGGATGGACACACCCAGGCCGGCCTCGACAAGCTCCAGGATCGAATGTACATTGTTGGCCTCGTGCACCACGCCCGGAACGAAGCCCAGCCGCCCGCAGATCTCATCGAGCTTTTCATAATAATGCGGTGCTATCTCCCTGCTATAGAATATGAATGGGGAATCCTTTAGATAGGCGGCGAGCTTTTGTGGTTGCCGGTATTTTCGGTTTGCACCCGGCACCACAGCCATGAAGGGATCAAAGAAAAGGGTTCTGACAGCCAACCGATGAGATTGAACGGGTCCGCGAAGGATGCCTACATCGAGACTACCCTCCTCGAGCGCCTTTATCTGGGCCGGCGTCGGCATCTCGAACAGATTTGTCTTGAAATGGGGAAATACGTCGCGCATAGCTCTCAAGGCATCCGCGAGACGCGATTGGTACACGGAGCTGATATAGCCGATCTTGAGCTCACCGCTTTCACTGTTATGGATCTCCCTGACGATCGCCTTGCTCTCTTCGAGGCGGGCAAAAATGGCATCTACTTCGGTTTTAAAATATTTGCCGGCATCCGTGAGGCCTACCCGCTTATCCTTCCTTGTAAAAAGCAGTACGCCCAACTCGCTTTCCAACTCCCTGATCTGCCGGCTCAGCGGCGGCTGGGAAATAAAAAGGATCGACGCGGCTTTTCTGAAATGCAGTTGCTCGGCAACCGTTTTAAAATATAGAAGATGTCTGAGTTCCATCCCCGGAAGGTATGACGGTCTTCCAACATTGTAAGATAATCCATATATTTAGGCGCACATTTCAAACCTCAATACAATATCGACATGAAACAAGAGCCGCAAAATGTATTGGACTACCACGGCAACAACACCATTTTTACGGTTTGGAATTTTAGAGGAAACATGCGGGTCAAGGAAACATTTCAACGGGTCTGCGCCCTCGTGATCAATTTGAACCATAGTGCCTATGTACGTTTTCCGGATTATGGCGCCAGCTGTGTAATGGGTATCGGCTACAATGCCTGGAATTTGCTGGACCTGCCCGAGCCGCTTCCACGCGAATTGGCCAATTTTGCTCCGGTGGTTGGCGAGAAACATACCGCTGTCTCTACCAAAGGGGATCTGCATTTCCACTTTCGGGGATCTGACATCAGCATCTGTCTCGATATGGCAGCCGATATCGCCAAAGTGCTTGAACCGGTAGCCGACTGCGTGGAAGAGGTGCATGGTTTCCGGTATTGGGATGGGCGGTCGATACTCGGATTCGTCGACGGCACCGAAAATCCCGAGGGGGAAGACCGGGCATTTTTTGGCCTGATAGGAGATGGCGATCCCGTGTACAAAGGTGGCAGCTATCTCTTCGTCCAGAAATATATCCATGATCTCGCGGCCTTCAAGGCGTTGCCGGTCGAGGAGCAGGAAAAGGTCTTTGGAAGATCCAAGCAGAACGATATCGAGATGCCGGACGAGATAAAGCCCAAAAATTCCCATAGTGCGGCGGCCAACGTGGGAGATGATCTCAAGATCATCCGGGACAATATGCCTTTCGGTAATATGTCCACGAATGAAATGGGGACTTATTTTATCGCCTATGCCAGCACGTTCAGTACCGTGCAAAAAATGCTCAACAATATGTTTATCGGCGATCCGCCCGGGAATTATGACCGGTTGCTGGATTTCAGTACGGCTAAGACGGGAAGCCTTTTCTTTGTGCCGACGCTGGATATGCTGGACGACTTTGCATCGGGTGCAATAATTGCGGTTGCCGATACAGAAAGGAAAACGGAATCCGTGCCGTCGCCAAACGGCTCGCTTAATATAGGTTCATTGAAATAAAAAGAAAAAAGCTATGAATAATTTACACCGAAAGCTGGCGCCTGTGTCCGAAGCTGCCTGGGCTGAGATAGAAGAAGAAGCATCCCGCACCCTTAAACGCCATTTGGCGGCACGACGCGTCGTAGATGTATCGGGTCCCAAGGGTCTCGAGCTGTCCGCCATCGGCACCGGGCATATCCGGGGCATCGACACACCGGGTGAGGGTATCCAGGCGGCGGTACGCGAGGTGTATCCCATTGTGGAATTTCGGGTTCCCTTCGAGCTTTCACGTCAGGCCATCGACGATGTCGAGCGTGGTTCGGAAGACTCGGATTGGCAGCCCCTCAAGGATGCAGCCCGCAAGATAGCTTTTGCCGAAGACCGCGCGGTATTTGAGGGATATGCTGCGGCCGGCATTGCCGGGGTCCGGAAAAGCTCCACCAACGCGGCTTTGGTTCTTCCCGCGAGCATTAAAAATTACTCGGACGCGGTCGCCAGGGCATTGGCCGAATTGCGGCTGGCAGGTGTGAACGGGCCGTATGTACTCGTTTTGGGTGCGGACGCCTATACTGCCGCAAGCGGCGGAAGCGATGAGGGTTACCCGGAGATGCAGCATATTCGCGAGCTGGTGGATGGAGAGATCATCTGGGCACCGGCTATCGAGGGCGGTTTCCTTTTCTCCACCCGTGGCGGCGATTTCGAGTTGAGTATCGGCCAGGATCTTTCCATAGGCTATCTTAGCCACAGCGAAACATCCGTCCAGCTTTATTTGCAGGAAACTTTCACGTTCAGGGTATTGACGACGGAGGCGGTAGTTTGTTTTTCGCCGGCCGCGAAATGAGACTTTTGATCGCGTTGGGATTTGCTGTTTGCTTTTTATCGTGCTCAAAGGAATCTTACACGACCAGGGTAAATGAACACTATGCGCAGCTCGATGCGATCGCCGGTAAGCTGTTTGGAGGGTTTACCGTGCAGACATTTATCGGGCCCAGGCAGCTGGACAGTTTGGGTTTGAGCGACGCGGATGTCCGGTTTTTAAAATACCAACTAAAATGCCCGTATGTTCAATTGATCTATAGTGGCAAACTTCTCGCTTTTTTTCCCGCGGACAGCGTCGTGATCTTTACCAGGACCGGACTGAACATCCTGGGTAACGAGCAGGACATCATCGTCGACATGAGACGACCGGTAAGGGACAGCATCCAGGTGCCGACCGGACAATTTGAAAAATATTACCGGATCAGAAAGGGGATCTATTATGTAAAAGCGGCGATGCCGGCGCTTTAGTGGTTGGCTTCAGCGCCCCCGAAAATAGGTGTTGAGCGCCTCCCAATAATGCTCGCGCCAGCCGCTTGCGAGGTGCTCCTTCAGACCGGCCGGGAATCCGATGTGATCAAAACTTAGTTGGGTT
>Ga0134126_10001775_pt1 | contig 27496 bp, 27 predicted proteins | sample KB31752_FD_96881 | JGI IMG/M metagenome (GOLD analysis project Ga0134126, IMG submission 96881) | Terrestrial soil microbial communities with excess Nitrogen fertilizer from Kellogg Biological Station, Michigan, USA - KB3-175-2 | ecosystem: Environmental > Terrestrial > Soil > Unclassified ... | reverse complement strand
CTGTCGTTCTTGAAATTAGGGGCCACTCAAGAAAAGACATTTGTTTTGTTCCCCCGTTAAGGCTTTTGTTTAAAAAAAATAAGGAGTCAGAGCTGGAGCCACTGGGATCGCTAAAGCTGGTAAGCCAGTGTAAAACTTCTGAAACCTATCAACAATATTTAATAAGTGAATTTCTTGTCTATAAAATATACAATTTACTCACAGATAAAAGTTTTCGCGTAAGATTATTAAATTTAAATTTAATCGACAGTGCGGGCAAAAAGAAACCAATAAACGAATACGGATTTCTGTTGGAAGACGAAAAGAGCCTGGCAAAAAGGAATAAATGCACCTATTTGAAAAACGATAAAGTTGATTATCACCAGATTGACCGGAAGCAAATGACCTTGATGGCTATTTTTGAATACATGATTGGCAATACGGATTGGGGTGTTACTGTTAATCATAATACCAGGCTACTTCTTTCAAAAAATGATTCTTTTCACCTGCCTTATGTAGTTCCATATGATTTTGACTACTCGGGATTTGTAAATACAGAATATGCCATTCCTTCTCCAAGCCTCGATATTACAAGTGTGAGGGAAAGAATTTACCGGGGTTTCCCAAGAACAATTGATGAAATAAATGAGTCGTTAAACATTTTTAAAAAACAGGAACAGAATATTTATTCGGTGATCAATGATTGCGCATTACTAACTACCAGAACGAAAAAAGATTTAATGGGTTATCTTAATGATTTTTTTAAAATGATTAAAAAGCCAAATGAAGTTTATAATACTTTTGTTAAGAATGCCAGAACCGAATAATTTTTAGATTTTGAATACCATTTTATAAATAATCAATCTTCCCTCAGCCCTTTAATAATTACATTGCCTGTGCCATTTGGGTCGCATGGATATTGGAATTCTTTTTTCAATAATTTGGGATTATTGATAGTAGCATAAAATTCATCCAGAAATTTTGTAGTGTTCTTAATATACTTTTCATCCAGTAACGAACACCCTGTGTAAATTTTATAAATCTTACTTTTTAACTGATTGTAAAAAGCTACCGTACTATCAAATAATTTTATATCCTGAACACAAAATCCCCGGTAACGGCGTTCCCGAACTGAACTCATTTTTAATTCTTCTGCAGGCAATGCATAAGGAGAGTTCACGATTCCTGCAAGGTCAAAATCATAAGGTACGGCGGTGGGGACAGAGTTGGAATCTTCGGCAATTAATTTTATATTTTGAAGGTATTGAACGGACCAATCGGTATTTCCAATGAGGTATTCAAACGTGGCCATTTTTAAAAATGGTTCTTTCATCGTTTCTTGTGGTTCCATTTTCTTTTTAATGATCACATCATTATTGCGTTTTGCCATTTGGTTTTCAGATTCAAGAATAATTCCGTAAAAAGGCGAAGGCATTTTTTTATTATCATTGCCTTCCAGCTTTACTTTTACAAGCCTTGCCCTGAAGCTTTCCGGGGTTACCAGGTTATATAATTTATATACGAGCCATTCATGAACTGTAAATTCTTCTCCCCTGCATGGCATAACTAATTTTAAGGATGAACTATCCGGAAAAACTGAGGAAAGGTTTTTATCCTTTGCCGAAAATTTTAATAGTAGTGGCGGATAGGTACAATTGCTGCTTTGCCTGCGAAAATGGCCTCTTGTTTTAACTGATATGGGTATTGACTCATCAATACCTGCTTCATTTTTGTAAGTTAAGATTATTGGAAAATATTTTTCTTCCCCTGTACGGCTTTTTATTAATTCACGAATGTTTCCTTTTAAAGTAATGTCAAGAATTGTATCTGAATTAAATAAAACACCCGGGCCAGAAGAAATAGCATCAGGCAACGCCAGATTAATATGAGGTTGGCTTTGCCCGCTTATCCCCCAAATAAGAAAACCTAAAAATGGAATAATGAACTTTTTCATTACAATTTTTTTAATTTTTAAAAATGTTTAATTCCTGTTATTTATTTACCAATTGATCAGTGAAGGTATTATAGTAAAGCAACATTTATCGCTGTTTTCTATTTTATATTAATATTCAAATAAAAATATTTATTTATTGAAAATCAACAATTTAATAATAATATTTAGATAAAATAGTAATTTTACTATTATAGAATTTGTGTATTTACTTTTTAATAGTTGTACTTTTTACTATTTGTACCGTAAATTTTTATTTAAAAAAAAGAGCAATCTTGCCCTTTTAAAAAATCGTCAGCTACCTATCTTTGTCTCAGAAGTTGATTGATGTTGTGACAAGCATTAATCGAAAATCCAAATATCCGATAAAAAGCAGAATCTATCCAAATTCCTTGTAAAATCAGAATAAAATCCGATATCAGTCAACTTCTACTTTTTTTATCCAATATCATCTCTTTGCAAAATGTAAAGAGGAAATAAAAAACCGTCCAAAATCGTTGGGAAAACTGAATCTAATCCTTGTAAAACCTAACACATAGCCGGCCAACTTACCCGGTAAATGTCCCAGGGAAGCTGCTTAAAGCAGTTAAAAAATTTGCTTCTGCATTCGAAAGTTTGCAGAAGTTTTTTATTTTATGGATAACTTCGGTTTTATTATGATTTTATCTGAAAAAGCAATTGAAAATAAAACATATTCACGCATTGTCTCCTTGGTTCCATCACAAACAGAATTACTTTATTATTTAGGTTTGGAAAATGAGGTGGTAGGAATAACTAAATTTTGTATTCATCCGCAAAAATGGTTTAAGAAAAAAACAAAAGTTGGCGGAACAAAAACAATCAACTTTGAAAAAATTGAGCAGCTATCGCCAGATCTTATTATTGCCAACAAAGAAGAAAATGTAAAAGATCAGGTTGAACAATTATCACAAAAATATGACGTGTGGGTCACAGATATAAACAACCTGGCTGATTCAATTAAAATGATAAATGATATTGGCAAATTAACCAAACGATCAAAACATGCTTCGCTACTGGGTTTAGAGATTGAAAATGGGTTTGAAAAATTACTTGCAATTTCCTCACAAAAAAGAAAAATACCTGCGGCTTATTTTATCTGGAAAGATCCATACATGGTGGCTGCTAACCAAACTTTTATTAATGAATTGATGAGATATTGTGCTTTGCAAAATGTTTTTTCAAATCAAACCAGATACCCTGAAATTTCATTGAATGAATTAAAAAACAATCAAACAGAGTTAATCCTTCTATCTTCAGAGCCCTACCCTTTTAAGGAAAAACACAAAGAGGGCATTCAAAAAATATTTCCGGAATTAAAAATTGAATTAGTAGATGGCGAAATGTTTAGCTGGTACGGAAACCGCTTACTAAAGTCGGTTGATTATTTTCTTTCATTTTTAAATAATCACTAGTTGTGGTTTAACTCCTGGTAATATTTTTTAAACCAAAAATCGGGTAATCGTGTAATTCCCTATTTTTGCCAAAAATTAAAACATAACTAATGGCATCAAAAAAAATTGAAGAGATTTTAGGCAGCAAGGCTGAAGGCTTATTAAATTACAAATGTAAAATTGACAAATCAACTCTTACAATTCCGTCTCCTTCATATATGGACGATATTTTTGTACAGAGCGACCGCAACAACCGCGTCGTTGGAAGTATGCAGCAATTGCTGGATCATGGAAGGCTGGGAGGAACCGGCTACTGCTCTATTTTTCCGGTTGACCAGGGAATAGAACATAGTGCCGGTGCATCTTTCGCTCCAAATCCACTTTATTTCGACCCGGAAAATATTGTGAAGTTAGCTATTGAATCAGGATGCAATGGCGTTGCTTCTACTTTTGGTGTCTTGGGAATATTAAGCAGAAAATATGCCCATAAAATTCCATTTATCGTAAAAATAAATCACAATGAATTATTAAGTTACCCTAATAAATTTGACCAAACAATGTTTGGCTCGGTTGAAACTGCTTACAATATGGGGGCTGTTGGTATAGGCGCCACTGTTTATTGGGGAAGTGAAGAAAGCACCCGCCAGTTGCAGGAAGTTAGTGAAGCCTTTGCTCTTGCGCATGAATTGGGCATGTGTACTATTTTATGGTGTTACCTTCGCAATGATGCATTTAAAGTAAATGGGACTGATTATTCTACAAGCGCGGACCTTACAGGCCAGGCAAATCACCTTGGCGTAACATTACAGGCAGATATTATTAAGCAAAAAATGCCTACAAATAACGGTGGCTACAATGCAGTAAAACATGGAAAAACATCTCCGTTGGTTTATCAAAACCTTACTACAGACCATCCAATAGACCTTTGCCGTTACCAGGTTTTAAATTGCTATAGTGGTAAAATAGGATTAATTAATAGCGGAGGTGCAAGCAGCGGTGCTTCAGATTTAAACGAAGCGGTTGAGACTGCAGTTATTAATAAACGCGCTGGTGGGATGGGGCTGATTATGGGAAGAAAAGCATTTCAACGGCCATTTAAAGAAGGCGTAGAATTATTAAATGCAACCCAGGACGTATATTTGGATGAAAGTATTACAGTCGCCTAAGAATTTAAGGAATAGAATTTTGATTAGGTAAGATAGTTTATAAAGTTTGGAATACTTTTCAAAATTCTAAAAGTTAGCACTTTAGAATTAGTAAAGTAAAACTTGACGTGTTTGAGAAAATGTAATTGACTTACGAAAATATATCGATGAAACAAGAAGAAGATTTTGATGCCAATTTAGCCGGTGAGGAAGGTGAATCTGAAGAAACGAAGAGAAGCTGGTTTAGAAGAATAAAAAAGGGAATCACCACTTCTACAAAGGATAAAAAAGGAGCTCCTGACGGATTGTGGACAAAATGCCCTCAATGCCATTATACATGTACAGTTACTGAATTGAGGGAAAATTTATTTGTTTGCCCCAAATGCGAATACCATCATAGGATCGGCAGCGCAGAATATTTTGAAATACTCTTTGATAATGGTAATTTTAAAGAGCTTTTTGAAAATATCAAATCAAAAGATTTTCTCGGCTTTGTAGATTTGAAACCTTATTCTCAAAGATTAGAGGAAGCTTACGCTAAAACTAATATTCATGATTCCATTACCGTAGGGCATGGTAAAATAGAAGGAATGGATATTGTAATTGCCAATATGGATTTTGAATTTATTGGAGGAAGCCTGGGGAGTGTAATGGGAGAAAAAATTTCATTGGCCTGTGATTATTGTATCAAACACAAAATACCTTTTATGATCATCAATAAAAGCGGAGGCGCCAGGATGATGGAAAGTGCTTTTTCATTGATGCAACTTGCAAAAACCTCGGGAAGGTTGTCTTTGCTTACTGATAATAAAATTCCTTATTTCTCTTTGTGTACCGATCCAACTTTTGGAGGAACCACGGCTTCTTTTGCGATGCTAGGTGATGTGATAATGGCTGAACCAGGCGCACTCATTGGTTTTGCCGGCCCAAGAGTTATCAAAGAAACAATTAAAAAAGATCTGCCACCTGGTTTTCAACGTAGTGAATTTTTGTTAGAACACGGCTTTCTGGATTTTATTGTTTCCCGAAAAGAACTTAAACAAAAGCTGAAACAATTATTGATTTTATTCAGCCATTAATTTTAATTAACGAAACTTTGCAGCAGGAAAACTAAAAATTCCTGCTGTTTTTTTATTATGGATTTAAGAAACCGAAAAGCTTATTACGAATACAACATCGAAACAAAATATGTTGCGGGCCTTGTATTATCGGGCACTGAAATAAAATCACTACGTGATGGAAAAGCAAGCTTTAATGATAGTTACTGCATTTTTAATAAAGGTGAATTATTTGTAAAAAGCCTGCATATTTCAGAATACAATTTTGGCACTCATTACAATCATGAGCCAATGCAGGAACGCAAATTATTGCTGAACAAAAAAGAATTACGCAAGCTGGAAAATAAAATAAAGGAGAAAGGCTACACGATTGTCCCTTTAAAAATATTTTTCTCAGAAAGCGGGTTTGCCAAAATGGAAATCGGCCTGGGCAAAGGCAAGAAAATTTTTGATAAAAGAGAAACTATCAAAACAAGGGAAGCCGATAGGGATATTAAAAGGAAGTTTGGAATTTAAAGGGCAGCAAAATAAAAATCCTTCATATTTGTTGCTTTACTCCAAAATACATACTAACATTCACTCAAACCAAGAGGCACATTTATCGCTAAGCCTCCATCTGACGTTTCTTTGTATTTACTGTTCATGTCTACTGCCGTATCCCACATGGTTTTAATTACATTGTCTAAAGTTACCCTTGCAAAATCAGGTGCGCTTTGTAAAGCAAGCTGGCTGGCAGTTATAGCTTTAATCGCTCCCATTGCGTTTCTTTCAATACAGGGTATTTGCACCAAGCCTGAAATTGGGTCACAACTCATTCCAAGGTGATGCTCCATTGCAATTTCGGCAGCCATCAGTGCCTGTCTTTGTGTGCCGCCCATACATTCAGTAAGAGCCGCTGCCGCCATCGATGAAGAAACGCCAATCTCTGCCTGGCAGCCTCCCATAGCAGCAGAGATAGTAGCCCCTTTTTTAAAAAGGCAACCTACTTCTGAAGCAGTCAATAAAAATTGTATTATTTTACTTTCTGAATTGCCATCACAAAAAATAATATAGTAAGAAAGCACAGCAGGAATAACACCTGCGGCACCGTTAGTTGGTGAAGTAACTACGCGGCCGAAAGCTGCATTTTGCTCATTAACTGCCAAAGCAAAACAACTAACCCAATCAAGGATATATTTAAAATCGCTGCCCCCCTCTTTAATAACTTTTATCCACGAATTGTAATCAGAATATTCTTTTCCTGTTAATAATTTTTTATTCACATTAGGCGCTCTTCTTTTTACAATGAGGCCGCCAGGTAAAATTCCCTGAGTATGGCAACCTTTATAGATGGATTCGCACATCGTTTGCCAAATATTTAAAATTCCATTACGTGTATCCTGCTCCTTGCGCCAGGAGTTTTCGTTCTCCAAAACTACCTCGCTAATATTCATCCCTGTTTGCATGCACCAATGAATTAAATCGTCAGCATCATTTATTGGGAAAGGAAGAATAACATTTTCATTATTATCAAAATGTTCACTTTCTTTTTTTACAAAGCCACCGCCAATAGAATAATAGGTTTCAGAAAAGTGGTCACCATTTTCTAAAACTGCAATAAAGGTGAGCGCATTGGGATGATAAGGCAATGATTCATTTTTTAAAAACTCAATATCTTCCAGAGGTTCAAAATGAATTGAATGAATTCCGTTTAGAATAATTCTTTCCTCATCTTTTATTTTTTTTATTTTTTCTGCGATAAGTTCTACCTCAATAGTTACAGGGTCCTCTCCTGACAAACCCAATTGAACCGCAATATCAGTTCCATGGCCTTTTCCCGTTTTAGCAAGCGAACCGTATAATAATATTTCAAGAGAAATAACTTTATTAAGAAGATTTTTTTCAATGAGCGATTGTAAAAATAATTCTGCAGCTCGCCATGGGCCGAGTGTGTGGCTACTTGACGGGCCCACTCCTATTTTAAACATATCAAAAACAGAAAGGGCTTCGTGTTGCATATGAAGATTTGTAAAGCAAAGGTAAATTCTTTGAGCCATCTTCCGATTAGCTGTAGTTACAATTTCATAGAGTAAACAAACAAATAATGTGAATATTTATTTTCGCAATAAAAATTATTGCACATCCACTAATATTAGCCGAAATACCAGGTCTGAATTTGGGGGAATGAGAACGGTTCCGCTGGAATCGGTAATTGTACGTGAGCCATACGCCAAAGACGGCGGAACATACACTGTAATGTCACCGTTTTTTGCAATTAGCGGCAATGCTTTTTGCAAGCCTGGAATTACTTGCGCTAATTGATATGTTGCAGCATTTCCTGTAGAAGTAGAGTCAAAACCCTTTCCGTTAAAAAAACCAGCTCGGTAATATATTGCTATGCCCGAACATGGCCCGGTAGGTGAAGTTCCTGCTCCCGGAGCATTAATAGTATAATAAAACCCTGACGGCGCAAGTGTCGCAGTTAATCCGTGGGCAGTTAGGGAATCCTGCAATGCCTGTTGCTCAGACGCAGGCGCTACAATGGTAGATAAAGTATAGCCACATGAATTAGAAGCAGTCTTTTTGCAACTGCATAGAAATATCATTAATGCTAAAAAAAAGGGAAGTAAATATTTCATCAGGTGATTTTTTGAAAATGCAAATAAAGAGTATAAATTTAAATTTAAACTGCCTTTTCTTTGTTATGTTTAAATTTTAACTCTTTATAAATTTGCTCGTTCCTGTCCCATTTAAATTGCATACTGAAAATGGTGTAAAAAACGGCAATTCCAATTACAGCTATAATGATAATGGTGATCAAAGTTGGTGATATATAAACCATATTTTTATACCATCCGTGAAAGATAACCGCCAGAAGGATCGGAAGCGCAAATATAAGCCCCCATGGAGACCCGTATAAAAATTTGGTAAATACTTTTTTATCTTTTTCCCTGTTTTTTTCCCAGTAAATGATAAATGATTTTTCATCTTCCGTAAGCATAAAGCAAAGGTAGTTAGTTAAGAATTAAAAAAAAGCCCGTCGCTCATATTTTAGTTTCATTTTTTGGAATTAAATTAATAAAATGTAGGTTTGCTTTATTAAAATGCCCTCTGTGAAAATTGAACAAGTACTTGTACATTATTTAATTAAAAATAAAAAACTCCCTCTTCAGGGTATTGGCAATTTCCAACTTGATGCTTCGATTCCTGATTCTATTGATGCGGGCAAGCCGGTTTTTATTCCGGAAAATGCAATAACATTTAATTATAATCCACGTGAGGTGGAGGATGAAGGGCTTATTGATTTTATAGTTGAGCATACTAATAAAATAAAATCATTAGCTTCCTCAGACCTGGATTCCCTTCTTTCTTTAGGCCGCCAGTTTTTAAATATAGGAAAGCCATTTGTTCTTCCAAATATCGGTACACTGGAAAAATTAAATTCTGGGGCTTTGGTTTTTAAACAAGGCCAGTTAGTCGCTGAAAAAATGGAACCTAACAAAGCCAGGGTTGAGGAAGATGGCGAAACCCATGAGGAAAGCCTTTTTAATGATTACCAAAAAGATAGAAAATCTAATAATACCGGGAAAGCGATTTTGACGTTATTAGTCCTTATTATAATTGGTTTTATAGGTTGGGCAATCTGGCATTATGCCTTTACCAAGAAAGCTCCCACAGAAGCGGTAAATACTACTGAGGGGATTATACCTATAAAAGATTCTGCCGCTAAAGCGGATACAACAACAATTTCACAGGCAAAACCATTGGAAGAAAAAATTTCAGATACTATGCCATTTAAAGTAGTAGTAAGTGAATACCATTCATCAAATACCGCTGAATACCGCCTTCAGAAATTAAAAGCCTATCATCATAATCTTATTTTATACACTGATGATTCTGTAATATTTAAAATTGCCGAGCCTTTTAATTTACCACTTGCGGATACTACGCACATCCTCGATTCACTAAAGCAATATTACGCAAAAGCCCGGCTCGAAATAAAATAAAAATATTTTTTATTAAGGCTCTTCAACTGTTTTCTCCTGTGCAAGGGTTGCCTCATCCGGTGTTGATTTTAAGTCGCGGTCAATGGAATATAAACTTGAGCCTGATGCTTTTTCACCGCCGGCAATTTTCAATTTGTCCAGCATATTCATAACTAAAGTTTCTTCCTCTGTTTGTTCTTTTACAAACCACTGTAAAAAATTCCAGGTTGCCCAATCTGATTCATCGAAACTTTGCTTTACGATTTTATAAATTGATTCCGTATTTTCAACTTCCTGGTTAAAAGTTTTTTCAAAACAATCATATACACTAACTGGTTTAGGCCCTGGATCAGGAATGGGTTGAATTTTAACCGTTGCACCACGTTCAAGAATGTATTCAAGGAATTTCATCATGTGATTCCGCTCTTCATTTGCATGCCTGAACAAAAAATTAGAAACTCCATCGTAACCTTGTTCTGCGGCCCAGCTTGCATATGATAAATAAATCTGCGAAGCATGGGCTTCTTTTGTCATCTGTGAATTTAGAGACTGGCAAAGACTTTTACTCAACCTGTTTGTGTTCATTTTTAAAAATTAAGATGTTTAATAAATATGAATTACTCCCTCACAAAAAAGAGGCCAGTTTTAATTTAAGATAAAAAAAACAGGTAATAAATATTACCTGTTTTTTTTATTTTTTTTATTTTGTAAAGTTTAAGAATTTATAATAAAAAGAATTAGCATGTAACCAATTTCTAAAAGCGTTACTATTATGATGCCTTGAAAAGCAATTTTTGTGTCACTTGAATTTTTCATTAAAGTTGATTTTTGTGTTTTAATTTGAACAAAAGTAATGCGAAAAATTAAAATTAAAAAACTAAGGTTAATTTTTCTTTTTGAAGATATTTGTGATATAAGTTCCGGCTTTATTTACTACCTGTACTTTATCTGCCAATACATCAAAAAGAAACCTGTCGTGCTCTTTTTCATCAGGGCCGCCTGTTGATTCTTGCTTTGGATATATAACAAGGCAGCTATATTGCTTAAAATATTTTGATAAATAATAAGGTATTTTTTCCAATGCTTTGTTATAAGAAATATACCCTTTTCGGGAAGAAACAATTACGAACAGGTCGTTAGGTTTTAGCTCTCCACTCATTATTAAAAAATCTTCTAAATTGGTTAATAATTTATAACTCACCTCTACAGGCACTTCTGGTTGGTTAAAAATATTTTTAAGTTCTTCCATAGTTAGTTCATTTGCAAAAAAATGAATTGACATTCCGCCGGCTTTTGCAATTGTCGAAATCCTGTTGAGCCAATGATAGAAACCCGGTTCCAATTCCGCGTTTTCCGGAACTGTTACCATCATTCTTTTAAGTGTATTAAAAGGTTGGATGCATTCATACAGGTAAACGGTTTCAAAAGACTTGTTTACTATATCTTCTGTCACTGGCCCTGGAAAATTGTTTTGTTTTAAATCTGTATTAATTCCGATTAAAATATCAGTAATATTTTGCTCCTTAATTGTATAAATTATTCCATTGCTAAAGTTCACGTCGAAACGCGTTAATGGAATAATATCATTTTCGCTGGCCGCTGCCTGTTTTACGGCTTTATCCATCATTTTTTTACCTTTTATCAGCGTAGCCTCATTATTTAAATCATCGCTTATTACATTTAATGCAAATACCGGGATATTATTTTTTTTAGGTTTCAGCATAAGGCCAAAGTCTATTAATTCTTCTACAGATTCAGGTGAGGCTAACGATATTAATATTTTTTCTTTCGGTTCGTCTTCCTCCCCTTCCTCTTTAGCTTCTTTTAAAGCCAGGTTTCGCGAGGCTTTTTCTACCACTAAAGAACTGATTGTACAACTAATGAGAATCAATAATACCGTACCATTTAATATATCTTCATCTAATAAGCGAATAGGTTCGCCGCCGGGTGTTTCGCCAATAATAATATTGTACCCTACTAAAACAATAGCAAGAGTTGCGGCGGCCCGCGAAGTACTTAATCCAAAAATCATTTTGCCTTCATCGGCAGAAAATTTAAAACTTTTTTGGGTAATGAGTGCAGCTATATATTTAGTGCCAATCGCTACCACGGCAATTACCCCCACAACTTTTAATGCGCCCCACCCCATAAAAAGTATATTGAAATTCACCAACATTCCTACTCCGATTAAGAAAAAAGGAATAAATAATGCGTTGCCAACAAAATCAATTCTGTTCATCAAGGGCGATGAATGTGGCACAAATTTGTTCAAAACAAGCCCGGCGAAAAACGCGCCGATTATAGCTTCCATCCCTGAAGCTTCTGCTAAAAAAGAAGCTAAAAAAACAATGGCTAAAACAAAAATATATTGGGAAACACTATCCTGGTTTTTTTTAAAAAACCATTGAATAATCAAAGGGAAAACAAAAAATACTATTGCAGCAAAAACCAGTGAAGAAATGCTTAAAGTGAGCCAAAATTTAGATGACACTTCCCCGCGCGACATACCCACCACTATCGCCAGAATAAGCAATGCAAGTACATCGGTAATTAAAGTGCCACCGATAGAAATTGCAACAGCGCGATTATTAGCTACCCCGAATTTGCTTACAATCGGATAAGAAACCAATGTGTGAGTAGAAAACATAGCTGCCAATAATATGGAGGTTAATTTACCGTAGCCGAGGATATAAAAACTGGCAAGTGAACCAAAAATAAACGGTAGCAAAAAAGTAGTAATTCCAAATACTACAATTTTAAATTTATTTTTTTTAAACTCTTTTAAGTCCATTTCTATTCCGGCAAGGAACATAATGTACAAAAGCCCAACTGTGCCGAAAAGCACAATACTGCTATCCCTGCTCAATAAGTTCGTTCCATAGGGGCCAACGATTACGCCTGCAAGAATCAATCCGATGATATGGGGAACTTTAATTTTATTAAATATAACGGGTGCAAAGAGAATAATGAATAACACCAGTGAAAAAATAATCACTGGATTTTTTAATGGCAATGAAAAATCTAAATCAGTTAATAAAATCATATACTCTGTTGAATTATCATCAATAAATTTCCCCTATTATCTTTTTAATCTAAGTGAATATAAAATCTGGCAACCCGAAGTTTGAGTTACCACACGGCTGCCTTCCATTTCTTTTTCTGTGCTTTGTTGAAGTTGTACTTCGATCGTTGCATTTTCTATTGCGGAGTCCTGGTCAGCCGTAAGCGTAATTAAATTTCCCTCAAAAGATCCTGAATAACTTTTGCTTAATGCGCGGTTGCTGATAACATTTGCAATTACATTATTGCCTTCAACCGTGATATTCCAATGCTCTGTTTTTAAATCACCCACAGCAGAACCCGGACAATTAGTTTGTTTACAATTCATATCTACTCTCCAGGCGCCCTCTATTTTTTTATGGCTTTGCAAAAGGCTATCACTTACGACATGGGCGGTACTATCCAAAATTTTTTCTTTCTCGTTTATCTGTTGCTCTTTTATTTCTAATTGGTTTTCTTTTAAAGTAAGTATTTCCTCTCGTTGGTTTAATTCATGCATTTTTTTATCAAGCGCTTCCTGCCGGCGTTGATAATCACATCCTGTAATAAAGACGAAACCCATTAATATAAATATCCATTTCATATTTCTAAAGATTAACTATTTCAAGATAATAAAATATAGTTGAAAATATCCTGAAAGCAAAAGATATATTATGGTTTCGAAATTGGCTAACTATTAAAAAAGCTAATCCAATTATTTAGAAAGTTTAGAAGGTATGAATGTTTTGAAAAAGTATAAAACAAGAATCACTGGAATTTGTTGCTTTACTGTCAGATAAAAAAAACCGAATTGAATAAATACACAAATCATTTACCTGCTACCGAAAATCAACGTCTAATTTTTTGAGGGTACAGATTGTAGCCTCCTGGAATTTTTTTCAAATTCTTTTATTATAACGCCGATGGTTTTATTACAATTAAAAAAGCTGGTAATTTTTTTAATTACGCCCTCTACCAACGCATCAGGGCAGCTCGCACCGCTGGTGAGTAAAATTTTTACAGGTTTTTTTTCCGGAAGGTAAGAAAGCGTAGTTACCTCTTCTTTCCTGTCTATTTTATAGTGGTTAATCTGCCTGGCGGAAATGATCTCTTCTTCAGACCTGATAAAATAAGTTGGCAATTTTTCTTCACATAATTCTACCAAATGTGATGTATTGGAACTATTGTAGCCACCCAGGACAATTGCGAAATCAGCGTCAATGTCCAATAACGCATATACCGCTCCCTGGTTATCGTTCGTGGCATAACAAAGAGTATCCCTCGTATCGGCAAAACGCTCTTCAACATTGGATTCTGATAATTTATATTTCTTTTTCATCACTTCTTTTAAATATTCGGCGATAGCTTGTGTATCGCTTGCCAGCATTGTAGTTTGGTTAACTACACCAATTCTTTGAAGGTGATTTTCAACTTTGAACCCCTCGGAATATTGGCCCGCAAATTCGGAATAAAAACATTCCGGATCTTTTTTATTTAAAATATAATTCGATAAATTAATCGCCTCTTTCATATCTTTAACTACTATCGTTGGAGAATGAATAGCGCTGTGGCTAAAGGTTGCACGGGTTTCCTCATGTTGAGGTTTCCCATGAACAATAACCGTATAATTTTTTTTTGCAATTACCTGCGCCCTGTTCCAAACTTTTTCTACAAAAGGGCATGTAGTGTTATATTGTTCTATTTCAACGCCGGCATTTAATAATTCCTGTTCAATTTGTAACGTAGTGCCAAAAGCGGGCACAACAACGATGTCTTTGGGTTTTAGCTTATTAAAAGGAATGATGGTGTTTCCTTTTGTATCCATCAAAAATTCTACTCCCCTGCTTTTAAGGTCTTCATTCACGTGCGGGTTATGAATCATTTCGCTAAGGAGGTAAATTTTTTTATCCGGGTTTTCTTCTATTGTCCTAAAAGATATATCGATGGCATTTTCAACACCATAACAAAATCCAAAATGACGGGCAAGAAATATCTGAACTTCACCAAAATCAAGGCAAGTAGGCGTAAAATCTTTCTTTAATTTATCATCGGCTTTTCGCCTGTTTTTAATGGCAGTTATCAATGGGCTGCGATAAAAAACAGGTACGTCAAATTTTTTCATAACGGGCTTGTTTCTGCCTCAAAGTTACAATGTACATTCGATGGAAATCGCAGGAAAGATTTTTTATCATTATTTTTATTTTTTTAATTCAATAAAATTATGTCAAAGAAAAAAAATAAAATGTTTCATCCTGAATGGAGTTATTCTACCAATATATATGAAGTGAACGTAAGGCAATACACGCCTGAAGGCACTTTCAGCGCTTTCTCAAAACACCTTCCGAGATTAAAAGACATGGGCGTAGAGGTATTATGGTTTATGCCTGTAACGCCAATAAGCGAAAAAGGGAGGCTCGGCACATTAGGAAGTTATTATGCAACACAAAATTATGACACCATAAATCCTGAATTCGGAACAGTTGAAGATTATAAAGCTCTGATAAAAGAGGCACACGAAATGGGTTTTAAAGTAATTATGGATTTTATTGCAGACCATGTTGGAAACGATAATACATGGGTTAGTGACAATCCTGATTGTTTCGTAAAAGATGACAATAACGAAATCCTTCACCCGCATGGATGGTCAGATGTTTGCCAGATAAATTATGATGTTCCGGCTGTCTGGAAGAAGATGGTGGACGTTTTAAAATTCTGGATTAAAGAGTATGATATTGATGGTTTTCGTTGTGATATGGCTCATCTCGTCCCTCTTGATTTTTGGATTTATGCAAAAAAGAAAGCGTCCAAATTCAAAGAAGGCCTTTTCTGGCTGGGAGAATGTGAAGAGCCTGAATACCACCAGGTATTTGATGCAACCTATACCTGGGAATGGATGCATGCTTCAGAAGAATTTTATCATGGCAAAATGAATCTTCAAAGTTTGTTAACCGTATTGTATAAAACTGTTACTGAGTTTCCGTGTAATGCTTTTCGGCTTTACTTTACGTCTAACCATGATGAAAATAGCTGGAACGGAACGGAGTATGAAAAATATGGAAATGCTGCACAATTATTTGCTGTATTTTCCTGCACCTGGAATGGTGTCCCATTAATTTATTCAGGGCAGGAATTACCCAACAAAAAAAGATTGAAATTTTTTGATAAAGATACTATTGAGTGGACGGGAAACATTGAGTTGCACACTTTTTATAAAAAGTTGCTTACATTAAAATCTACCAATTCAGCCCTACGAGCCGGAGATGCTAAGGTTCTTACTAAAATTATTTCTCATCCTGAAGACCATCGCGTTTTTGCTTATTTGCGTAAAAATAAATCCAACCAGGTTTTGGTAATTTTAAATTGTACAGGCGAAGGATTAAATTTTATTGTAAAAGATGTAAAAGGCGTATTCAGAAATGTGTTCTTTGACGATGATATCAATTTTGAAATTAAAAGCCAGGTATGGATCGATCCATGGGGATATTTGGTTTTTGAAAAAATCCCGATGCTGTCCTGATATTTTTAGAATAAATCCTGTTGAATTTAAACTCTTCAGGATTTATTTTATGTCCTTCCAGCTACCACCTTTTTCGCAATTTATGCCATGGGAATTTAATAATTCAAATGCTTTTACATGACGGGTGCCACCGCCACAAACCGCCACCAGCGGCGTTTTTAATTTGTTGATTTCATCAAACCTGCCATCTATTTCATTCAAAGGAATATTGATAGTGCCATTTGCATGGCCTTTTTCGTATTCATCAGGCCTTCGTACATCAATAATTGTTTTTTGAGGCGTCTTATTTTTTTTCTTCACTTTAGATAATTTTTTATTTTTTACAAAATCAAATTATTGCTTTTTTGTTGCTTTACTGTAAATCATTTGAAAAATTCTATTCACCTGGCCTTATGGACGATTGCTTATCTTGTTTTTGCTGTTGCTATTAACTTTTTATTTGCTTGTTAAAATTTAAGGGATAAAAAAGCGTTATTAAATAATTCCGATGAAAAACAATACCTTTGCGCAATTATTCTCCTACTTAGCAGACTGGATCTTCTTTCCCAAAAGCTCATCAAGTCATAGGTCGTTGAGCGTACAAACAAACAAAGCTTTCAGAAACCAGTTTTTTCAGGGAAGTTATCATTAATATTAAAACAATAAAATTGTTATTTAAAGAATTACATTTAATTGCGCCCATTTTAAAGGCGCTTGAAGCAGAAGGTTATACAGAACCAACTCCTATACAGGAACAATCCATTCCACATATTTTACGCGGAAAGGACCTTTTAGGCTGCGCGCAAACAGGAACCGGCAAAACAGCGGCGTTTGCGATTCCTATTTTACAAAACTTAATGTTGCAACAAAAAGAAGATGCCTACAATCATAATATAAAAGCATTGATTTTAACCCCAACGCGCGAATTGGCAATTCAGATTGACGAAAGTTTTGAAGCTTACGGAAAACATACAGGAATCCGCCATGCAGTTATTTTCGGTGGCGTTTCGCAGGCAATGCAAACAAACCAGTTGCGTAATGGCGTAGATATTTTAATCGCAACTCCCGGAAGGTTGTTAGACCTTACCGGGCAAAAATTTGTGAATTTAAACCACCTGAGAATGTTTGTGTTGGACGAAGCCGACAGAATGCTGGACATGGGTTTTATACATGATGTAAGAAAAATCATTTCTCTCATTCCTGAAAAAAGGCAGACATTATTTTTCTCTGCAACAATGCCTCCGGAAATCACAAGGCTTTCTGCATCTATTTTAACCAACCCGGTAAGAGTGGAAGTAGCAGCCGTTTCTTCAACCGCTGAAAACGTAGACCAACATATTTATTTGGTCGAAAAAAATGATAAGCGCCAGTTGCTTATTCATCTTTTAAAAAATGGCACTATTCAAAACGCGTTGGTATTTACACGTACAAAATATGGCGCTGATAAAATTGCCAAAGAATTATTCAGGGCAAATATTAAAGCCGATTCCATTCATGGAAACAAGACACAAAATGCACGGCAAAAAGCCTTAAATAACTTTAAGGAAGGTAAAATCCGTGTGTTGGTGGCAACAGATATTGCGGCTCGCGGAATTGATGTCGACGACCTGAGCCATGTTATTAATTTTGAATTACCAAATATTCCTGAAACATATGTGCACCGAATCGGGCGTACCGGAAGAGCCGGCAATTCAGGTTCGGCACTTTCATTTTGCGATATGGAAGAAAGGGCATACCTGCGTGACATTCATAAATTAATCGATCAAACGATTCCCGTGGTAGAAGGCCATCCTTATGCGAGTACAATGCAGTTTGTACAAACACCAGTTGCCCCGTCAAACCCAATGAGCCGGAAACCGGCTTCACATAGTGGTTTCAGGCGTACAAGAACCTGGAAACAAGGAAGGTAATTTTTATTCGAAAAGGATTTCAAATTTCTGGTTTATTTTTTAGAAATATTTTTTGATATTGGTGAATTGATTTGATAAATTAATCAAACTACCGCATCCTGGTTGTACCTTCTTTTATATTCCAGTGGCGACATGCCTGTAATTTTTCTAAACACTTCCCGAAAAGCTTTCACATCAGAATAACCCACTTCGTACATTACTTCACTAATGGTTTTGCGGGTGGTTTCGAATGTTTTTTTTGCAGATTCAATTTTGACTCTTTGCGAATATTCAAGGGGAGTATTTCCTGTCGCTTTTATAAATCTTCTGTCGAAGGTTCGCCTTCCAACCGCAAACCTGGAAGATAGATCTTCAACAGAAATTTTTTCATCTAGCCTTTTTTCAATATAAGATTGAGCATGTTTTATCAATTCGTCACCATGTAATTTCTGCCCCGTAAATATGGCAAATGGCGACTGCCTGTTCCGGTCCATTTCAATCTGAAAAACCTTGGAACAGTAAATTGCTGTTTGCCTGTTATAATATTTTTCTATGAGGTATATCAGTAGGTTCAGAAAAGAATAAGCACCTCCATTGGTATAAATCCCATTTTCATCCGTAATTAATTGATCAGTTTGTAAATTTACCCTGGGAAACATTGTTCTGAAATTTTCTGCCGCCGCCCAATGTGTAGAGCAACTTTTGCCGTCAAGCAAACCGGTTGATGCAAGTAAAAATGCACCTGTGCAAATACTTGCTATTTCCGCTCCCTCTTTATATTGCTTCTCCATCCAGTCAACAATTAATTCGTTACCCTTCAAAGCTGTTTGATAATTATGATTCAACGAAGGGATAATGATCAGGTTGGTTTTGGCTATTTTGAAAATATTAACCTGTGGCCTTACTGTAAATAAACCGCCGTAAAATTCAACTTCTTTTGAAATGCCAGCTAATTCTATTTTGAATAATTCTTTTTTTCGCGAACTTTTCCAATATTCATTAGCTCTTGTAAAAATTTTGTAGGGGCCTACAATACTACTTAGGTTATTTTGCCCTTCCGGAACTATGATGGTGAGGTGTTTCATTAAAAATAGTTTGGGTAAAGATAGAAAAATATGTTGTCCGAAACAACCCGCCACAAAGTCTAATTTGCACCCTAAGTAAATAATTTGACTAAAATATCTTTGCTGAATTAAATTTTAAATCATGCAAAATCAAAATTTCTCCACTACGATTATCGTAAATCAAACTCCGCATGAAGTATTCAACGCCATCAATAATGTTCGCGAATGGTGGTCAGAAGATTTCAAAGGCAATTCGCAAAAACTAAATGATGAATTTGAAGTCTGGTTTTATAAGGATGTACATTATTCAAAACAAAAATTAATAGAAGTAGTGCCGGGCAAAAAGATAGTTTGGCTGGTGACAGAAAGTAAACTTAATTTCCTGGAGAATAAAAGTGAATGGACGGGAACAAAAATTATTTTTGAAATTGAGCCTGGCGGAGATAAAACAAAAATCAGTTTTACCCACAAGGGTTTGGTGCCGGAAAGTGAGTGTTTTAATGATTGTTTCAAGGGATGGAATCAATATTTGCAAAGCTTATTAAATCTAATTACTGTAGGTAAAGGGCAACCTTATAAAAAAGACATGGCTATCGAAGACTGATACACAGGCAAACAAAAAAATAAATACTATGGCAAGAATGATCGCGATTTACAAAACGCCGGTAGACAAAGATGCGTTTGACAAACACTATTTTAACGTGCATATTCCACTGGCAAAAAAGCTGCCGGGATTGAGAAAGTATGATGTTAGTAAAATACCAATTATTTCAACAACCGGCGATTCAGAAACCTATCTGATTGGAACGTTACATTTTGATAGTTTAGAAGCAATTAAAACGGCGTTTGCTTCTCCACAAGGAAGGGATTGTGCCACAGACAGAAAAATTTTTGCTGCTGACGACAAAGTTCAAATTTATATTTTTGATACAGAAGAAGTATAATTAACGTAAATATTTTACTCAAACCGATTTAAATTCAAAGCAATGAGAAATCAAAATTTTTCCACCACCATTACTAACTAATAACTGATCTTTATAACTTTATTTCGCAATGAGGTGTAAAACAATGGAACATTTGTACTTACCTTCAGAAAAAAATTATCAATGAAGAAGAGATTGTTTATTTCTTTGTCCCTGCTCATTTTATCAGGGATTTTTTTCCAAACAAAAGCCCAGCCTTCTGCTTCAAAAAAAGAAAATGAAAAATGGTTTAAAAAACAGGAATGGCTTGGAGGTTTAAAGTTACAGCCACATTCATCTGTTGATGTTCAGGAATTCGCGAGGCAATACCATAACAACAAAAAATATTTTGATGAAGCATTTGATTTCTTAAAAAACCACGATCTTACCAAACTATTGCCAGGCAAATATCCTATTGATGGCGACAATGTGTATGCTGCGGTCACAAACGATCCGACAAAAGATTTTGAAGTATCAAAATGGGAATCACACCTTAAATATATTGACTTACAATATGTAATTTCGGGTGAAGAAAAAATAGGTGTAGCGCCTGCTTCCACTTTAACTATAACAGATCCTTACAATAAAGAAAATGATGTTGCACATTACACTGGCCCTGGAAAAATATTTGATGCAAAACCCGGCACATTTTTTCTTTTCTTTCCAGGAACCGCACATCGCCCAAATATTACGGCCGGCGGCAATAAACCTGATTTGAAAATTGTCATCAAGATTAAAAGTGCGTGATTGTTGTCAGGCTCAGGGTGATTTTTCTGATTACGTGGGTTTTCTTAATGAAATAGAAATCAGCTGTATTTGTTGCTTTACTAGTGTGCCTTATTTTAAAAAATCAAATTAGATTCAGCACATCAGGCTGCAGACGCCGCCAATGATTGGCGCTATAATTTAATTCGCTTACCCTGAGCAGCAGACCGTTTGGCCGCGTCTAATATCTGCATCACGATCAAGTTATAATTTAATGAGGAAAGATCGTTAGTGCCTGTAAGCTGATGATTTAGTACCGCAGCAAGATACACGAGTGGATCATTATTAGGCTCGGGTAAAAGGGCTGCTATTTTTGAACTTACTATATGTTCGCGTTTTCGGCTCGTTATGTTTACATTATCCAATGCATGCAGGTAACCTGTTTCGCAAAATACTTCCATATCTTTTATAGAAAAAGGCCAGTTCCACGAAGCTTCAATCAACCCCGTAGCTCCGGGATATTCAACGATAATAGTCGCATCGTCATCCACTTTTGGGTATTCATTGGGTTTATAATGCCTCGTGATGGCAGTAACAGCAATTGGTTTTTGGCCGTGCATCATCCAGGTCATCATATCAGCGCCATAACATCCGAAATCATTCAAAGCCCCTGCGCCATTCTTTATAGGATCGGTAAGCCATTCTAAAAATTGCGGGCTGCAATTAATCTCTTTTGGCCCTTGGTGCCCGTCATGAAAAACCACCTTTTTTATTTTGCCAATGCTGCCGCTTTCAACTGTATCATATATATCGGCAATAGAAGGATACCAGGTCGTTTCGTAATTCACCAAAACCATCTCGTTGTACTTTTTTGAAAGCGCCGCTATTTCATCCGCTTGTTGAAGCGTTGCCGCCAGTGGCTTTTCAACCATAACGGGCACATGTAACGGCGCGCATATTTTTACAATATCCACATGGCCAGATACTTCATTATAACCTAAAACTGCATCAGGTTTTTTTGATTGTACGAGCTTTTTAAGATCTTGGGAAAATAAAGAATCTGGTAGGTTATATTCGTCAGCGTATTTTTTGCACAAGGATTTACTAGGGTCGGCAATACCTACTATTATCACTTTCCCGTCTTTATTAGCGTGCAAAATATTATACACATGATCGTGGTTTAAACCAGCAACAACCACGCGCAGTTTTTGCTGTGCATTGCTATAAAAGTAAAAGAAAAAAAGAAAAAACGCTGACATCAAAATTTTTGTAGCCTTCGTAGTAATATTTGCCACAAACCAACAGGTAACTATTTTCATATTATTGTATTTGAAAGTTTTTGATTTAAAGTTAATAGTTTAAATAAAATATTTGTTTTAAAGAAATGCCGCCTATAATGAAATTGACTTTTCTCATTTTGTAAAAATATAAATCTCGAATATTTGTGGGTTTACTGTTTAAATTTTTTTAATTTAAAATCAGGCTGAGGCTGTCTTTTGAATGTGACGGTTGCAGCCTCACTTTCAACCATTCTTCTAATTTTTTTCTTTCTTTATCTGAAAGCTTTTCATTAAGGTTAATTAATACCAAATACAATTTCTTTTGATTTGAACTATCGGCAAAAGCAGTGGCAGGTTGAATAATTGCGTTTTTTATTTTGGGGTATTGAACTTTTAATTCTGCATAAACCTGTGCTCCCAATTTGGTATCATTTTTAATGCTGTCCAGTTTACCTGCTACCTCGCTTTCTTCTTTTTCTTTTAATGCGAGCGCATTTGAAAGTAAAGTGTAACGCTCATCCTGTCCGTTATTATTGGTTGGCGCCAGGTAAGCAAAGCCCTGTTTAATTTCCAAAGAATCGTTTTCCATTCCATATTGATTCAATTTCGTTTTCAATTTTGCTATTTCAACGGGAGTTATTTCCTTTCCTCCAAAAACCAAAGAAATTATTTTCTTCTTGGCATCAATCGTTTTTGATAACAGGTAATCATTTGGAAAATGCGCTTCAGATCTTATGAACTTGTCGGCATTATTAGAGAATTTTTCTTGTTTCACGATGTCATACCCGAGGTAAATGCTTGGTAAGAGAGTTGCCACTACAACAATCCATACGATACGATGGGCACGGTTGGTAAGTTCTTTGCTTTGAAATTTTTTAGTGGGGAAGCGTAAAAAGCGAACCATTAAAAAAGTGGCTAAGGAAATAAATACCGTATTGATAATAAAAAGATAAAAAGCACCAATAAAAAAATTAAACTGCAACGTAGCAAGCCCGTAACCCGCTGTGCACAAAGGTGGCATCAAAGCAGTAGCGATAGCCACACCCGGAATTACATTTCCTTTTTGTTTACTCGAAGTTGCGATGATACCCGCAAGGCCGCCAAAAAGTGCGATTAAAACATCATAAATATTTGGAGAAGTGCGCGAAAGAATTTCTGAATGAGCATCGCTTAACGGGGAAATCAAAAAGAAAATAGTCGAAGTAATTAAACCCGTTAATGCAGCGATAAGGTAATTATTAACTGCTTTACGAACCAAATCCATATCGTTAATTCCTATTCCTAAACCTATACCCATTATTGGGCTCATTAATGGGGAGATTAACATTGCGCCGATAACTACTGCAGTGGAATTTACATTAAGGCCAAGAGAGGCAACAAAAATTGCAAAGATAAGAATCCATAAACGTGTACCCCGAAACTCAAGGTCGTTGGCTATTACATCAATTACAGTTTGGTACTCTTCCCTTTCCTTATTTAGATTAAATTTATTAAATAGGTTTATCAAATTTTTATTTTTATTTCTTAAATAAAATGCTGGCTTCGTAAAAACAAGAACCTTATTTGATAAAGTTAATAGTTATAAAAAATATGACCAGAAGAATCCCTGAAAGTGAAATAATAAACATGTACTCAGCAATTTTTTCCAGCTGTTTTTCTTTAGTCGGATTCTCAGATTTAATTGAAAGAAAAGAAAAAAAACATGACATGATCAAAAAAAAAGCTATCAGCGAAGTGAACTCATCTATATGGCTGCTTCGTGCTTCATCGGTTACATGGTAAGCTGTAATAACAAAGAGGCAGAATCCAAGAAGGTTAGCGGATGTGCCTAGAATATGCTGTGATGTATTATTGGCCATTTTAAAAAATAAAAACCAAAATTATGTGATAAAGCCAAACCATTTTTTAATTCCTGAAAATTTCATTCAAAATTGGCATTCTCATTTTTTTCAAGTGATTAAAAAATAACAAATTTCATTTACTGAAATAAAAAAACAAAATTCGTTGCTTTACTGAAATGGCGTGAATATTGTTATAGATTTTTATATTTCTTTTAATTCATAGAATTTCAGTCTATTAAATGGAAGAATATAATTTTTTTCCTTATTTTTAATTTCGAAATTACCTATATAATTTTTTTTTGGCAGAAACAATAAAATACAACGAAGAAGAGCTGGTTCAATTATTGAAAACCAGTGACCAATCCGCTTTTGAATATTTATATGATCATTACTCCGGCGCGTTAAACGGAGTAATTTTTAAAATAATCGACGACCAACACCTTGCCGAAGACTTACTACAGGAGGCATTTGTCAAAATCTGGAATAACTTCTCTTCTTATGACCCTTCCAAAGGGCGCCTATTTACTTGGATGCTCAATATTACCCGCAATCTGACTATTGATACAGTCAGAAGTAAAGGATATAAAAAGCAGGCAAAAATCCAAAATTCAGAAATTGCCGTAAGTCATACCAGTAACAATATAAATGAAAATGATAAATTTGACGCACTGGGCATTAGAAAGCAAACCATGTTACTTAATGAAGGCCAAAAAAGTGTAATTGACCTTGCTTATTTTGAAGGGTTTACGCAGGAAGAAATTTCAAAAATACTGGGCATCCCGCTGGGAACCGTAAAAACCAGAATGAGGTCCGCAATATCAGTCTTAAAAAAATTATTAGAACCTAAAAATTGAACAAAGAAGAATTCATATCATCCGGTTTACTTGAGCTTTACGCTATGGGTATTACTTCTTCTGAAGAAACTCAAATAGTAGAGGAACATTTAAAACAATTTCCAGAACTTAGGCAGGAATTAGATGAAATAGAAAAGTCACTGGAAAAGTATGCAATATCAAATGCCATAGAGCCATCTTCTTTTGTAAAACAAAATATAATTAACCAGGTATTTCCCCAATCCGTAAAAAAAGAATCTCAGGAAACACCTGTGGTTTCAATAAATACGAATACAAAGAAACCATTTTCCCTTTTTTATAAAGCTATCGCTGCGGCAGTATTTATTTTATTAATAGGAAGTATGATTTTGAACTATACTTATTTCAATAAATACCATACAACGCAAAATCAGCTGGCTATTGCCCAACAAAAATTGGATGAACAGGAGTCGGCGAACCAGGCCATGAGCCACGACCTTGATGTAGTTACTGATAAATATGCAATGCCGGTCGTTTTAAACGGTACACCACACGCACCGGATGCGCTCGCTAAAATATTTTGGATGAAAAACTCCGGCCAGGTTTATATTGATCCCTCTAACCTTCCCGCTGTACCTGCAGGTAAGCAATACCAGCTTTGGGGAATTGTAGATGGGAAACCCGTAAGCGGGGGAATGATACAAACGTCTAAAGGGGTTTACCAAATTCAAAAGATGAAATCTTTCGGCAAAGTAGACGCTTTTGCCATTACTCTTGAAAAGGAAGGTGGGAGCCCTACTCCTACTATGGACGAGATGATCGTAAGCGCAAAAATGTAACAAGTATTCTCTTTCCTAAATTTAATTATACAATTTATTTCGTTTAATCTTTACCGTTATAACTAACGGTTTTTTTATTTATGAAATTCGTATATACATGCCTGTTGCTATTTTTTATTTTTCTTTTAATAAATTAAATCCATCTTTTAAAGAACTGCGTAGATGGTTGAAACAATCATTAAAAAAAAATTACAAAAAATGAAAAAAATTAAATTTCTAGGATTACTTATCCTTACAGCAATCGTTTCAAATAATACTTTTGCACAGACAAAAATGGTAGGTGGTGCGGCTATGTACCCAACCAAAAACATCGTTGAGAATGCTGTTAATTCTAAAGACCATACCACTTTGGTAGCTGCTGTAAAAGCTGCCGGCTTAGTACCAACTTTGGAAAGCGCAGGGCCTTTTACAGTCTTCGCACCAACCAATGAAGCTTTTGACGCATTGCCGGCCGGTACTGTAGAAACATTATTAAAACCGGAAAACAAGGCAAAACTTACTTCTATTTTAACCTATCACGTTGTTCCCGGAAAAATTTCATCTGAGGATTTAATGAAAATGGTAAAAATGAATAATGGAAAAGCTTCTTTAAAAACAGTAGAGGGTGAAGATATTTATGTATCAATGAAAGGAAAAAAATTGATGCTAACAGATCAACATGGTAATAATGCCTGGATAACAATCGCTGATGTAAATCAAAGCAATGGCGTGATCCATGTAGTAAACAAAGTTTTATTGCCTAAATAAAAATGGTTTAAAAGAGGATGGTTAGGGAGCCGGCGCTTGCGCCGGCTTCTTTATTATCAAATATTTTAGCCCTATTTCCAGTAAACGGGCTTTTATGGGCTTTTTTTATTTTAGGTAACAGTATAGCTTACACGTAAATATTTATTCAAAAAAAAGCAGAAGGAGAAATATGTTTAAAAATAAATTTTTTTGTACAAACTTTTTCTATAGAGGCAATTTAGGCAATACAGTGAATTATAACTTTCCCTTTGTTTTCCAGCAGAAAGTCTTCCTTGCGATGCCATTAGTTTTTTTTTAAATGCATTTCTTCTTGTAATTAAAAAAACGACGGAGTTTAAAAATAAAAATGAGAATAGAAAATATTTTATAAAATATTTTCTATTCTCTAAAACCAGTGAGCTAAAAGGTACGTAAATCAAAATGAGTTGTTAAAAACTCTTCATAAATTTTTTAATCTTAAACTTTTTATTATGTCAAACAATTTAAAAGAGGATGTGCCCGGCATCGTTCAAGATGCCTCCCGGCCATTATCAAGGAGAAAATTCTTTGGAATTATGGGTGCAGGAAGTGCCCTTGTAGTAGTCGCCGCATCTTGCAGAAAAGACCACATGGGAGGAAGTCCTGGCAAAGGCCACGGAAATGGTGGTGTTAATTTAGGAAGTGGTGATATTGGGATTTTAAATTACGCTTATGCATTGGAACAATTGGAAGCTGCATTTTACACACAGGTTGTAAAAACGCCTTACCATGGGATCAGCGCAATGGAAAAAACTTATCTCACGGATATTATGTATCATGAGGTTGCCCATCGCGAATTCCTGAAAGCCGCGCTTTCTTCAATGGCTATTCCGGGTTTAGAAGTTGATTTTAGTAAAATTGATTTTTCAAGCAGGGATAGTGTCCTTGGAACTTCCAAGGCATTTGAAGACCTCGGCGTTTCTGCTTATAATGGTGCTGGACAGCTACTAACCAATCCTGATTATCTAACGATTGCGGGAAAGATTGTTTCTGTAGAAGCACGGCATGCGGCTTGGATTCGCGATATGATTACTCCTGGTTCATTTGGCGGCACTGATGTAGTAGATATGAATGGACTGGATGTTCAGCGCGATCCCAATTCGGTCCTTGCAATCGCAGGTACATATATTAAAACGAAAATTGACGCAAGTAATTTACCCACCAGTTAAAACTTTAAAATTATGAACTTACAAAATATTCTTTCAGAAATAGAAAATACCGACCCGGACGTTTACGAACGGCTCGATACACGCAGAAATGCGATGAAGGGTTTTGCTAAAACATCAGGCAAAAT
>Ga0134126_10001774_pt1 | contig 27497 bp, 34 predicted proteins | sample KB31752_FD_96881 | JGI IMG/M metagenome (GOLD analysis project Ga0134126, IMG submission 96881) | Terrestrial soil microbial communities with excess Nitrogen fertilizer from Kellogg Biological Station, Michigan, USA - KB3-175-2 | ecosystem: Environmental > Terrestrial > Soil > Unclassified ... | reverse complement strand
GGATAGTGGCCATCGGTTTCCTCCTGAGAAGGGTCTCCTATCTCTGGAGCATCGTTCGGGCCGCCCTTGACGGAGTCAATGGCTCACCGAATAATCCGAAGGGCTTTTGATGCGATTGCCCTGGGCCGCCCGGTAGTAAGCGTAGCCGCCTTTGGTTCATTGTGGTCGCCGACGCCCTAGGCCGCGTCGATGTCGTCCGCATCTGCCAGCTATTGCCCCAGCTGCCGGCCGCGTCCAAATACGCCCACGGCAAGTTGCACGCTGTTTGGGCAGCAATGCACGCTCGCTGTCGGAAACCGTGGTTCAGTGATGATGATTGGTCATACTATGGGGGTCGCGGGATTACTGTTTGCGATGAATGGCAAGACTTCCAGACGTTTTTGTCGTGGGCATTGACTTCGGGATACCGCGATGGTTTGTCCATCGACCGGCTAGACAACGGAGCTAGATACAGCCCTGAAAATTGCCGCTGGGCAACACCTCAAGAACAGGCGCGGAACACGCGCAGGAATATCAATGTTCGCGCGCTCAACCGTCTTATCCGTGAAACATCTCGTCGGCTTAATGTCGATGGACTAAATCGCTTGATTGATTGCTGCCTTCCTGCTCAAGCAGGTTAGCCGCGGCCTCACGGATGAGTTGAGACCACCCTATTTGTTTACCGCGTTTGAGACTCACCCGCAAAGCGAGTTGTTTCAGTCCGGCAAGTGTTTCGGACGGAAGCCTAATTGTAGTTGGCGTCGGCGCTCTCATTGATTCTATACCTCCAAAAAGAGATAGGCCAAAAATACATCGCCTACAAAAAAATCTTTGGAACATTGTTCATACTGCCCTATAGATAGGTAGTCTCGGTATTACCGAGAGTTCCACAATTCGATAAGCCAGAGACACGATGGCTTTTGTCTGCGGACATCGTGCTAGTGTGGCCGCAACACTTCGTCTTGTGGTGTCCTATCCGTCGCGCACGCGGTCGGGGAAACCCGTCTGGCGACGACGGAAAATGCTCGCGGAGTAATAGCGAGCTACGCGCGTGAGCCGCGCCGGTGCTGCCCGTCCAGGTGAGACGAACAGACGGCACATCGTCAGGTTGTGGTGAGGGAATCGGAGGGAACAACCATAAAAAATCACACTCCGGCGACCGCTGACCAACCCGACGGGACGTTAGTGCGCATCGAACCATGCAACAGCATGGGGTCAATGCGCGCCTCCCTCCCTCTGGGAAGTTATGGGTGCTGGCGTGTTGCATTTCCTGAACGCGTATCTCGACCAGGCCGGTCTCGACTATTCCGTCATCCACCCCGTAAGCCTGCCGTGGCGACTCTTTGGAGCCGCCTCGTGTTATTTCGCGTTAGAGAAGAAGGCATCCCAGAACTGGTCGGCCAGACGATGCACTTCACTGGAATGAGCGCGTAACTCATCGTTGGTATCTTCCGTCAGACCGCGTTCCTTACCGTTTGGCCAACGACTATACATGGAGGGACATCCAACCTCCTTATCTTCACGTAGACATTCCAGTGGGTCACCATCATTCAACTGTATATCGAAGTAATACGTGTGGTCGCCGATGAGGTGAGCGGCTCGTACCGCGTACCACCGTTTTTGAGAGTTGTACGTTGTCCAGGTAATGTTGGACCAACCTCCTTGTGCTTCCAAGCGATGTTGAAACTCTGCTTTGTTAGGCTCTGACTTACTACAACCCGTAAGCAGCAACCCCATCCCCAACCCAGCCAGAAGTGACCAACTTCTCTGCTGTCGCATGTTCGTCACCCTTTTCAAATCGCATGTGTCTCTCTGACATTGTTATCCAAGCCAACTCATCTGTCAAAAGTTTTCGCGACGTACTCCTCGCACGCACAAAAATGCGTAAACAGCGAGAAAAAAGTACGACTTCGAGGGTAAGATAAGCAGGAGAAGTGTGAAGGGCAGAGAAGACAATACCCCCAGCGTCTTGCCAAGGGTATCTGAGACTGTGACCTACGGGCGCACAAAAGACTCTTCGGCGTAGCGGTCGCCATTCTCATCGTGAAGCGCAACTCGTCGGCCATCCTCCGTAAAGACTTTCTGTCGGACATAGAAGACGCTGGCCCTGCGCCGTTGTTCGACGACGCGGTGTGGATGTTCGGGTACGGAGTTATTAGCTATCGTCGAATTATAGCAACTAACATAGTTAAGACACCTAGTTGGTGGAAAATTATATTGACTCGTCCGGGCACCTATTGTAACCTCTGCCCAAAGGAGACAACATTATGGCACGCGGACTACCAAAACCCTGGAAGAAAAATCGACCAAACGGGAAGGTCGAGTGGTACGTCACAGTCAGGCATAAACAAATCTTCCTGGCCGACGATGGCGTGACCGAGGAGGAATTGCAAAAACGGCTCTTGCTCGTTCTCAGCGAATCGTCCATCTCGCGCCCCGGTGTGGAGGTCGGCTTCCTGGCCGTCATGAACCAATACCTCGATTTCGTTCAGGTCAACCAGGCGAAAAAGACGTATTGTATTCGCTCCCAGGCTCTCAAGAGTTTTCGTGTTCATTTGAAGTCGGTAGGACTGGAGACTATCTCCTGTAAGGAACTACTACCGTTTCACGTGACGCAATGGCTCTCCACTCACAAGACCTGGGGACAGAACATGCGTCGTATGGCTATTCTGTCGCTGAAGACGTGCCTCAACTGGGCATACGACCAAGGCATCCTGAAGGAACGGCTCCTCGACCGGCTCAAGCCGCCGCAGGAAGTTTGTCGCGGCCAGGAGGTCATCTTGACGCCTGAGCAGCGACAACTGCTCATCGAGAACTGTCACGCCGAGTGCCAGAAGGACCTGCTCGTAGCCCTCTACAGTTCCGGTTGCCGGCCCGGTGAGCTATGTAGCCTACAAGCCCACGACGTAAAACTTGATGCGGCTTCCCCAGTCTGGGTGGTACGCGGCAAGCCTACCAAACATCGACCCGACGGTGTGCGTCTCGTGGCTCTGTCCCCCAATCTCGTCGAACTGAGCAAGAAACTTTTGGCCAAGCATCCGACGGGATTGCTTTTTCGGAATCGAGCAGGGACAGCCTGGCACTGCGGTCTCATCGACGCCTTCGTCTACCGGTTGCGTAATCGACTCATCAAGCGCGGGCATAGCCTGCCTGCCAAAGTTATTCCGTATGGCTTACGGCACTGCTTCGCCACCGACCTGCTGGAGGGGGGCGCACACGACTACGATGTGGCCAAGCTGATGGGGCATTCGGGAACGAAGATGATTCACCAGGTCTACAGCAAGCATTCCGTGACGACCGCGAGTCGGGCGCTGGAACATCTCCGCTTCAGCGACAATGACGGTCGTAAATCGGAACGCCCCGACGCTTCCTAGGCACGAATGGCTGGTAGGATGGCTCCGGTTCCGGCTCCGGAGCTACCGCCGGCCGATTGCTATGTTTGGTCTGGTAAGCCACCAAGCTGTCGGCGAAAATAAGCACCTTGCGGCCGACCGTGTACCCCTCCAACTCGCATTGCCTATAAAGATTACGGATAGTCTGTTCACAGACGCCGAGGATTTCGGCGGCCTTGGGTACGGACAATCCGTGGCGAAGGTCGGCATGTTCATTCTTCTTCTCCATCGAAATAATTCTCCGTAATGACACCACTCATTTTTGCCCATGCGAACGCCGCCTTTACCGTCCCCACAGCCTGCTGGCGAGTTGACCGCCCCCACTTCCATATGTAGCCGGTCTGCGGGTCTTTCTGCTCCTGCTTCAGCATGACCTTCCCCCAATCGTCCAAGTGGGACTGTCGGATGTCGCCAGCCGCAAGATGACCGAATATCAAACAGAACGATGACAGAAATCGCGTGTATCCCGTGATTGATTCCTCCGATAGCCCCCGTCGGGTCGCGGAATCCCGCAGCCAGGCGGTAAGCAATGCCCATACCGGCACCTGGTCGCCTTGTTCCATCACGCTCTGTATTGTCATCATGGATTTACATGGCTCATTCTCAGGTCCTGTGGGCAGGAGCCGAAACCAGTCTTTCTCATCTTTTGGTTGAGGGTTTGCCGCCGAGGTCCGAATAGTAATGGCCCATTTGTACGAAGCTCGCAGGATGGCATGGGAGACCGAGGCGCATGTCTCCAGAGATAGGTTTCCTGCTCCGAGTGCCCTGCTAACATAATCCTCCATGATGTCGGCGTTAAAGAGCGACCTCGTTACACCCCCAACGATTATCTGCATCAACCTTTCGTTCCTGAGTATTTTGAGTAGTTCTTCGTTCATCGCATGTCCTCATGGCCGCCCGTCAACTGCCGATATAGTAGACGGCACGATGGCGCGAGTCAATACGTAAGTACCTATGGTTAAATGAGTTACTAAGTTGGCAGCTAAGTTAACAACTAACAATCCGAGTAGTTTAGCTAGGACAAACCGACCGAGTCGGCTTATTGCGTCTGCACCCCCCGCGGTCGGAAGGTGCCACGGTGGCCATCACGACGAACAGAAAATCCCCCCCATCAGACCGCATCTGGCAGAGAGACCCCGGCCTTCTCCAAAATCCGACGGATGACTCGCTCGGCTTTCTCCCGTTTCTCATGAGGAATGTTTTTCATACCCTCTCGCATTTGGAGCCAGGTTTTTCGAGTTTCCACATCAAGGCTTCGGTCGATGAGCGAAAGAATTTCGTTCGTTTCAACTTCAGTTGAGGCATCCTCGCTGGTGGCCATCCGCGTATCGTCCGCGTCCACGCCCCTGGCTGTCGTCAGATTGACCCGATGGTTGTTTCTCGTTCGCCACGCGCGATACTTCGCGCAGAAGTCGCCGTCGTAATGGTCGGGGCGGCGGCCCTCCTGGTCGCAACGGTAGCAGGCCGCACATGGCGCGTCGCTTCGCCTGAAGTGGTCACGCTTGAAGTTGATTAGACGCCGTCTGACGTGCGCGAAGAGAAAGTTCTGTAGCGGCCCAGTCGCTGGGTCATATCGAGCCAGGGCGTCCAGGCACATGATTCGTGCCTCCTGCGCGATGTCGTCAGGGTCGTAGCCTGGAAACGAAAACTTTTGCGCGAGCTTCGCGACGATGTCCTCGATGACATCAAGGACTTCGGCCTCTGTCATGTTGGGCGGAATTTGCACGGATAGTCTCCAGTGTGGGTGAATGGTGATGTTCGTTAACTACACCACCATCATCCATGCGGAGACGCCCTTGAAAGGGTTGGCACAAGCCATTCCTTGCTAGTTCATTACGAATGTTAGCTGCTGGAACTAGCTGTAAAACTAGCATTTGCTCCATTCGCCCACTTTGGTTCTTCGACAGAAAGGCCACATTATTGTGGATAAAGACATCCATAATGTGCTTATCGCGTGTTAGCCAGGTTTGGCCGGGCAACTTACCCCCGTCGCAAGCAGGTATTTGCCACAAACTAGATGTTTTTGTCTTAATTCACGCTCATTTTTTTGCCTTTTCCAGGCCATTCCCGGAGAAAAAAACCGGGATTCCGCGCTTTTCTTTGGAGTTCCGGTGGATTTATCCTACTCTCACGTGTCCGAAAAATTCCTTGGCGAGGGTGGCACAACCACGATGGAGCAACCAGAGAACGACCTGGTCGACATCATCCAACGTCTTGAACGGATAGAGGTGGCCCTGAGCGAACTCAGCAGACCCCAGGCAGAATACCTGAGCATTCGCCGCGCCGCCGAGATGGCCGAGTTGTCTTACGACCATGTCCGACGAGCAGTGGAGAGTGGAGAGTTAGCGGCCGTTGACAAAGGAAACGGCAAAAAAAGAATTTTTCGGATTGCCCGCTCCGACTTCGACCGCTGGATGCGGGACGGAAGAGCTATTCTCCCGCCCCGCTCTGAATTAAAGGACAAGGTCAGCCGTTACTTACCGGGACTCGCCGCGTAACTTGTCGGCGACCCGGCGTCCAGCGTCTGCCACCGTCTGGTTGGCCAGATGGATGTAGCGTCGGGTAGTTCTAATGTCGGTGTGTCCGCCGACTTCTGCCAAGACAGCTTCGGTAATCGTCGGGTCCATCGCCGCACACGACAGGAAGGTATGCCGGTTCGTATACAGAACGAACTCTTCTCCGTTCTCATTCGGCCGAATTCCTGCTCGTTTGCGGAGGCGTCGCATTCGTAACCCCAGAGCATTTCGCGTCCACGGCTTGCCGTCCTCATTAAGGAAGACTCGCTCCCCTGGGGTGGATTTCTTCAACCGTTCTCGCAACACCTCCTCAACCTCATCGTTCATCCCAATGATGCGGGGCTTTGGCTCACGAGTCGTCTTGCTCGTTTTGTGCTTCCAAATGACCCAACGATGCCGCTCGAACTCCACCATAGGCCAGGTGAGATTCCGCACGTCTCCTGGTCGCGCGGGGGTGTACCGCATCGCAATCAGCACATGGCGGAAGTGGTCGTCGGTGCAGTGTGTGAGAAGCGCCTTAAACTCCTCCTCCGTGGCGATGCGTTGCCGCCCCTCGCAGGGCAATAGCTTCAGTTTTGCGAACGGATTCCGCCCCTCTGGAAGCAACTCGCTGTCAATGCCCCAACTGAAGGCACGTCGTACAGAGATGATGGCATGGTTGATGGTCTTCGGCTTGTAGGGTTGTGGCGATTGCTTGTTTCGCACCCACGTCTTTTTCAGCAAGCGTTGTCGGAACTGCTGGGCGTCGAGGCGGGTGATGTCCTTCGCTTGCCGGTGGCCGTGCAGGACGGCGAATTCCTGGCACCAACGCTGATAGTCCAGGAAGGTGGCTTCACTCTTCTCGGTTTCGACGGTTTCGAGGAACAGGGCGAACAACTCAGCAACGCTCAGACGCGGCAGGACGCGTCCGCCATTTTGCTCGCGCTCTTTGTCTCTCTGCTTGAGGTGGTCGTGGAGCAAAGTTTTTGCCCGACTCATGCCGTCAGAGCGTGGGCAAAGGCGGATGTACTCACCGCCGGCGCGGCTGATATACCAGTCGTGTTCGAGGTAAGGTTTAGGTGGACGTGGCATTACTGGCTCCTTCACCTTGAAATAGGTCAAAGGAGGTCAGCGTCCAAATAATTCGGCAGAAGTTGGCTGTGAAAGCACGCGGGAAAGCCCGCAGACTGCTCACATAACCCATCAAATCCATCAATGATTAAGCCGCAAACCCCTCGTATTGAAGGATTTGCGGCCAATCGGGGCGAGAGGACTTGAACCTCCGACCTCTTGGTCCCGAATCGAGATTTGGGAGCTTCACCAATTCCAGTCGACACATCTTAAGTGTATCAATTCCAGCAGTTTATGTCAATGACCGCAGCACAAGAAAACTCGAAAAACTTGCCCCCTTTGGCCTGTTTTGGTCAGTATTGACCTGAGTAAACGGGCATGAAAGCGGGCAAGAAATCGAACCATGAGGTTGGACTTTTCAGAACTATGCGGTGGCTCTCCCTGGCGTTTCGTGTCAGTCGGATGCACCAGCCCTTTTTGCGTACGCAAGTCGCAAGGCATCCCGTTGTACGGAAAAGTCCTCTCCCGAAGCAGTTCGTCGCGTTCCGTCACTTGCCGTCACTCTTTCAAAAGACCGCATGTCGGCACGGGCGGCGCGGTCTACGGAACCGAAGGTTACAGGTTTGGACAATGCCATATGTAATTACATTGTAATTGCTTACGGATACAAAACAATCGATGCTGCACCAAATGTTGCACCAAATCCTACCACGCTTCCCACAACTCATAGATCATTGTGGCCGAACAGTTGCGTCAGCAGCTGTAGGCTGCCACCGGTATGGCTCCCCAGCCATTGCAAGAAGTGTCCGGACCAAATGTTGCCGCTTGAGAAAGTCTCCACAGATCGCACGATTTTCAATGGTAGTGTGCATTTTAGTGTGCATGCTGGGGTGATCCTCGGCCGGCTGGTTCAGCCTCGCGAACTCCCCGCCAGCGGCAGGATCAGTGACTGACGGCAAAATGGGCATATTTCGAGAGTTGGGAGGGTTGGCACCGCGACCGTGCGCACTTTCCATGCCAACGCGCGAAATAATTCCGCTCCCGTCGTAATCCGGAGGAGGTTGCCACGGTATAATAGGGTGTAAGGCTATAGCTGTGGGCGAGAGGCATCGTGCTATTAAGAACAGGCGGCCGCAGCTATTTTCATCTCAGCAAGGGGGATGCGATGAACACGCCGGATTGGGAGAAGACCTGTGAGTTCGCAGCTCACGAAGAGATCCACAATGACCCTGAATTCTCCGCAGAACACCACGAAGTACGAAACGTCATCCTGCTTCTTGACCGGCTGCGCGAGCGGAACAGCCTTTGGCGATCCGGAACCCTCAACCCTGCCACCAAGCTGGTTCTTGCCAAAACGTGGAAGTACCTTTACCGGGTTGAGTCTGAGTGGGAATGCATCCATCGCGTGCAAGCCAAAATGCGCCAGCTGGTCCGCGCCCTCCGGAGCCTGAGCGCTCCGGAACGCAAGGCAGGGATTCAGGGCTTGGCCCCGTTCCACGAAGTCCTTGAGGTGATGATCCAGGAAGTCGCCGCCGAACAAATGAACTTTGCCCTTGACATGCTGCTGCCCCCCGAGGAAAGTACAACCATTAGTTCTCCAACGGTGGAGGAATAGAAAGGCACTTTTCCAGGAATCGCCACCATGAACACCGTACACAGTGACATTATTGAGCGGTATTCTGCAAAGAATCTGGAACGCGAAAGGCCACGCACTCTCGAAGAACTCCTCGAAAGCGTTGTCCGATTGGAAAAGTTCCCCGAAGCAAGCACGACTCCTGAGATCCGCTCCCATCTGCTTTGCGCGCTGCGTCGCGTAGTACGGAAGCTTCCCAAGGCCGCTCGGCACCACCTTGATGTGGCTGCGTATTTTAAGTACAAGGAGCGGGAAGCGATGCAAGACCGCCCGCTTCACGGGAAGGAACTCGAGGACTGGCTGGCGGCGGAACGGGAAATCCCCGGAGAATTAGAGAGACTCGTCAACGAATTGTCGGAACTGGTTGATGCGGAACTTGCATGCGCGGGTTCATCACTCGCCTAGAGTTGCGTGTCTTTGTGCCTTTCATTTAAGGCTCTCGTCTTCTGGAGCAAGGCTCTGAGTTGAGGTCGCGCGTTTAAATAGGCGACGGTCAGCGGATCAGCCTCCTCCGGTTGCTCCAGTGCGCGGTCAAGGTCAGCAAACGTCGGAACACGACCGTTTGGCAGTCGATCTTGGAAATACTTCTCGATATCCTCCATATTGGCTTTCATACCTATACCCCCTCTCTTGCGTTGTCAATTATCACTTAGGCACAGTGCAGAAAAGATCTGCCGGGCCATTTCGATCATCGAGTAACAAGATACGCTTGCTCTCACCATCGGCATTCCGGGGAGTGTTCCTGAATGCGCATTGGAACATCCACGCCTCATTGCAGCGCAATTGTTATTTTTTCCCACGAATTGCCGCTTGTCCTTCCCCAAAAGACGGGTAGCCAGCTTGGAGCATTTCCAAGCTGTAAAGCATTCTGTCTACTTAAATTATAGCATAAATCGTGCCCGAACACAGGCTCGCCCCGATGACTGGAAATTAATAACGGAACAGCCCGCCGGATTGGCTGGCCGTTTGACGCCGTATCGATGATCGTCTATGGCTAGCGAATGTGAGTTCCCGTGACTGCCAGTGATTTGTTGCTGGGAGATCGTTGCTACGGCACACCGCCCGGCATCGCCCATGTCGCTCAGGCCGGCGGACATGTTCTGGTGCGTGTCAATCATAAGGCTTTGCCCCTGTTCGACCTCGGGAAGGAATCCTTCCGGCTGGCCGCTGAGCTGCGCACCATGACGGTGGGCCAGTTCAGGCAGTGGCCGACGATCGTTCCCCTCGGCCGACGTGACCATCTCGGACGGCTGGTGGCCGTCAAACGCGAGCGTTGGTCGGCCGCTCTGGAGCGGAAGATGTTGCGCCGGCGTGCGTCCAAGAAGCAGAAGAAATTGTCGCGGACGACGTTGTTCCTGGCGGGGTACATCTTGGTCTGGACCGATGTGCCGACAGCGACATTGGACGCGGAGGCGGTCTTGGCTTGGTATCGCTGCCGCTGGCAGATCGAGTTGTGTTTCAAACGGATGAAATCGATCCTTGGCCTGGGTGCCTTACCGAAGCGAAGGGAAGATAGTTGTCGTGCCTGGCTGCACGGGAAGCTGCTGTTGGAACGCTTGCTCGACCGTGCCGAGCATTTTTCCCCCTGGGGCTATGCGTTGGCCCCTGCGTCGCAACCGCTGGCGTGAAATCCACTTTCTGTACCGGGAAAAGGACCACCGGAAGAAAGTCTATCCGCTGGTCCAGTTTCTGGGGTCCACCATACCGTCCACGTCGCAACTTCCTCGGCTGCTCTGGAACTGGTCCTGCCCAGCGGCACCATCCTCCGCGTCGGCACGGACGCCAATCCCTCCACCTTGCAATCCCTCCTCCGGCTGCTGGGAGTTACGCCATGCTGACCGTTCCGCCCGCCGTCAAACTGTGGTACTGCCCCGATCCCGTCGATATGCGTCTGGGCTTTGACGGTCTATTCGCTCTGGTCCGCAACCGCTTGGATGCGTTCGGCGGCCTTTTCACCGGCTTCGGCAAACAGGACGGGCACTACGTCCAGGCCAACCCGCGCCAAGGGCCGCGTCATGCTCAAGGGTACAAGGTCATGGGCCATCGTTAGGACTCCTTCGGGTCAGGGCGATCGGCCTCGGCCGCGCTGCTGCTGAATATCGGCGATGGCCAGGCGGAGCTGCGTCTCGCTCAACGACCAGCCGTCCTTGGGCAGGGTCGCGACCAGCCTGGCTTTCAAGCGTTGATGCACGTCCTGGGCGGCATCGTCGTCGCCCAACACCTCGGCGGCCAGCGCCAAAGCGAGCTGGGCCGGGCCGGAGCCGCCATACGCCCAATTGAAACCGTCCGCGTGCCTGCGAAGATCGAAACATGGATCGAGAGGCCGGGGCGGCTGGCCTTGCTGGTGGACGGTGACAAGCGCCGGGGCCGCCGTGCCCTGGTCGCCGGGCAAGCGGTAGCCGGTGTAGGTTTTGACCGGCGGGAACGCCTCGGCGAAGCGGCCTTGCTCGAAGTCGCGGGCCAGTTGCGTGACGTTGGCGAAGCGGTAGTCGGCGACAGCGGGGCAGACCTGGCCGGTTACATGCAGGAACGCCGCCACGTCCTCGGGGCTGAAGCCGTCATAGCGGCCACGATCAAAGATGATGCTGTAGCCGGGCCGTCCGCCCAGCTGGTAAACCTCGTAGCACACGCCGCGCTCGCCAGCGGCGTTGACTCCCGAGGCCCGTTTGGCGATGACCAGGCTGCCAACCTTCATGGGAGGATGCGTGGCCATCGCGTTGCTTTAATGGGGTTTTGTCTTGGCCGCGAGGGGCGTTAACGCCTGAACGGCGGGGTAGCGGCCGGCGGTTCTCTCGATGAATTTCGGATCGGCGGTCACGAGCGGAACCTGCAAGCGCTGGGCCAAGGCCAGGTACAGGCAATCCTGGAAAGGGTGCTTGAGTTGCAAAGCCAAGTCGATGGCCTGTGGCTCATCCGGCTCCGAGACAAGAAGCGTGAGGAGTCCTTCGTCGATCATCTCGTACCAGTCGCGGCAAGCCTGGCGAACCTCGGCCTCGGGCGCCTGGCCGGTACGGAAGCGGCGGGTAATGGCGGCGTGTACCTCCACGCGAATGAGAGCGGGAGCGAAAAGTTTCCGGGTGCCATTGAGCAGGGCATTGGCCAGGGGCGTCTCGTCCTCGGCGAGGAACCACTTGGTGGCGACGCTGGCGTCCACGACGATCATCCGCGTTCGTCGCGGTCCTGGCGGATCAGCTCGGCGCTGTCGCTGAGTACGCCGTATTTCTGGCGGAACTCGTCCTGCCGGGCCTTGAGCTTGGCGGCCCACTCTCGCCGCTTGCGCATGGCTTCTTCACGCAGACGCTCGCGGAGGTAGCCTTCCAGACTGCACCCGGCGCGTTGGGCTTGATCGCGAAGCATCTCAACGACCCAAGGTTCCAGGTTGCGTACATGTACAGAAGACATAAACAATCATTATTATAGCTATCACAATGAACAAATATATAATGTAACATGTATTGATGTCAAGCATCATTCGCGTCATCATTGTCCTGGTTTGTGTTCGCCTTTGTCGAGACTAGCCGATAAAGGACATTATCAGCTACATTCGGCGGGCGCAATTCCAGGCCCCATCGTAAGGTGTCAGTTTACCGTCCTTGGAGAACAGGCGATAATCAGTTTCGATCCTTGTTCTCCTGGATGCAGCACGTCGGCACAGTCTCCATTGCGACTGCCGCCCGCAGCCGGCTATGCGGGTTTCGATCCTTGTTCTCCTGGATGCAGCACGTCGGCTACCCTCGCGTCGGCACGCCGTACACCCTGACAGCGATCGCGCCGGCGTGTTTCGATCCTTGTTCTCCTGGATGCAGCACGTCGGCCAGTAGTTCCACGTCACACCTCCCAGGGGTAAACGGGTTTCGATCCTTGTTCTCCTGGATGCAGCACGTCGGCTGGCTAGTATCTCATCCTTGTAATCGTTGCAGAAGGCGCGGTTTCGATCCTTGTTCTCCTGGATGCAGCACGTCGGCGTCATTGGGACGAAGCTCGCCGCCTACGAACTCACGTCCCGTTTCGATCCTTGTTCTCCTGGATGCAGCACGTCGGCACGATAAGGCCGGCGCACACCGGCGAGCGCGCAGTGGTTTCGATCCTTGTTCTCCTGGATGCAGCACGTCGGCCTTGCCTTTGATTTCTCGCGTCTCTCCAGAGGGAGAGAGTTTCGATCCTTGTTCTCCTGGATGCAGCACGTCGGCTTGTGGCGGGGCGAGTGTAGCCACAACCAGCACATCACGGTTTCGATCCTTGTTCTCCTGGATGCAGCACGTCGGCCTGCATACATCCTAATCAGTGTATACATAGATTGGTTTCGATCCTTGTTCTCCTGGATGCAGCACGTCGGCAGGTTTAGCTGAGCCATGCCTGCGCTTTTGGGAGGGAACGTTTCGATCCTTGTTCTCCTGGATGCAGCACGTCGGCAGCGAAGTTCGCTGCCATTGCAGCCGTCTGATGAGTTTCGATCCTTGTTCTCCTGGATGCAGCACGTCGGCCCGAGCTGCCGCGAGATGCTGCCTCTAATGAGGCAGGTTTCGATCCTTGTTCTCCTGGATGCAGCACGTCGGCCACATCGACGGCCAGGCCGCCGACACCTCGCACCCAGTTTCGATCCTTGTTCTCCTGGATGCAGCACGTCGGCCAGAATTTTCGGACGTTCATCGTGAACAACGGGTGGGTTTCGATCCTTGTTCTCCTGGATGCAGCACGTCGGCCCCACGTCATCGACACGTCCCACGTTCCAGCCGGATGTTTCGATCCTTGTTCTCCTGGATGCAGCACGTCGGCCCTGCCGGCTCTCGTTTCCCTGAGTAACAGTTGAGGTTTCGATCCTTGTTCTCCTGGATGCAGCACGTCGGCATGCTCAGGACGGCAAGAGTCAAGCTCGGAATTAAGAGTTTCGATCCTTGTTCTCCTGGATGCAGCACGTCGGCAGCAGATGAGGTCAGATGATCTCGAAATCCATTACATGTTTCGATCCTTGTTCTCCTGGATGCAGCACGTCGGCGGGATGGACTGCGCTCTCAGCGTCTCGATCACTACCCGGTTTCGATCCTTGTTCTCCTGGATGCAGCACGTCGGCGCCACCCGGCACACTGGCCCCACTGCAAGAAATCAGTTTCGATCCTTGTTCTCCTGGATGCAGCACGTCGGCCCCGCCAGGCCCGGCCGCGACCAGCGCTCCGAGGTTTCGATCCTTGTTCTCCTGGATGCAGCACGTCGGCTCTCTCCCTCGCGCCCGCGCTCTATCCACTGGACTGGTTTCGATCCTTGTTCTCCTGGATGCAGCACGTCGGCGCCCTTTTTGTCGCGGAGTTTTAACTTGCATTCTTGTTTCGATCCTTGTTCTCCTGGATGCAGCACGTCGGCAATGCCGTTCGTGCGCACGGTCAACCAGCCAACCTGTTTCGATCCTTGTTCTCCTGGATGCAGCACGTCGGCCCGAGAATGACGTGGCCCTGGCCGGCGCCGATGGGTTTCGATCCTTGTTCTCCTGGATGCAGCACGTCGGCGTTCTGGACCCGCGCGGCGCACGCCGACACCAGCCCGGGTTTCGATCCTTGTTCTCCTGGATGCAGCACGTCGGCGAGTACGGTCCAACCGTTCACAGCCTGCCGCGCAAAGTTTCGATCCTTGTTCTCCTGGATGCAGCACGTCGGCTACGCCCCCGTCATTTTTCGGTCTGGGACCACCTATGTTTCGATCCTTGTTCTCCTGGATGCAGCACGTCGGCCACCTGATCCCGGATTACTGGGGTGTGTTTAGCAGTTTCGATCCTTGTTCTCCTGGATGCAGCACGTCGGCCACCGCATCCCGTGCACCCGCCATGCTCGACAAAAGTTTCGATCCTTGTTCTCCTGGATGCAGCACGTCGGCTTCTCTCATCTCACGCACGCGATCGGCGAGCGCATGTTTCGATCCTTGTTCTCCTGGATGCAGCACGTCGGCCACGTTCCAGATTTTTACGAATCGGGAACAATGTCGGGTTTCGATCCTTGTTCTCCTGGATGCAGCACGTCGGCTGCAGCACGTCGGCTACCGCCGCCCTCTGGGACGGTGAACGGGGTGTCCCAGTTTCGATCCTTGTTCTCCTGGATGCAGCACGTCGGCAGGTCGCCGGTTCGAATCCGGCCTGCCCCGCTGCGGCTAGTTTCGATCCTTGTTCTCCTGGATGCAGCACGTCGGCCGCATTGCACGGGCCGGATCACGCCGCGAGCCACCAGGTTTCGATCCTTGTTCTCCTGGATGCAGCACGTCGGCAAGGCCGGCGATCACGCACCTGGTCGCTGCGCCGGCAGGTTTCGATCCTTGTTCTCCTGGATGCAGCACGTCGGCCGGCCAGCGCATCCGCTGCCTGACGTTGCCCGACGCGTTTCGATCCTTGTTCTCCTGGATGCAGCACGTCGGCTCGACGCGGACGGACGCATTCTTGGCGGCAACATCCCGTTTCGATCCTTGTTCTCCTGGATGCAGCACGTCGGCAAGAAGATGGGGGGAAGGCTGGAAGGTTATTTCTTTGGGTTTCGATCCTTGTTCTCCTGGATGCAGCACGTCGGCTGCAGCACGTCGGCCAGCGGCGGGTAGTCTGGGTCGGTGCCGCCGACAAGATGTTTCGATCCTTGTTCTCCTGGATGCAGCACGTCGGCGAGGCCGGCTTTCGCGCGGAGGATATTCAGCTGATCGACAAGTTTCGATCCTTGTTCTCCTGGATGCAGCACGTCGGCCCGGATCGCGCAACGTGGACCTTTGCCGGCACGGTGTTTCGATCCTTGTTCTCCTGGATGCAGCACGTCGGCGCGACACGGCGGCAGGATAGGGCGGCGGCTTGCCATTGTTTCGATCCTTGTTCTCCTGGATGCAGCACGTCGGCATCATTCAGGAGGGACGCTTGAACGCGGAGGTCGAGTTGTTTCGATCCTTGTTCTCCTGGATGCAGCACGTCGGCTTTGAATCACGGCACCATCCCCAGGAGACCGGGTTTCGATCCTTGTTCTCCTGGATGCAGCACGTCGGCTTGGCCGAAAGAGGCGTTCGGCTGACTCGATAGGGTTTCGATCCTTGTTCTCCTGGATGCAGCACGTCGGCCCCTTATGTCCAAGAAGAAGCCGCCTTCTGAGCCAGGTTTCGATCCTTGTTCTCCTGGATGCAGCACGTCGGCATGCGCTCCGGGGCGATTTTTCTCCACGAGGTCACGGGTTTCGATCCTTGTTCTCCTGGATGCAGCACGTCGGCAGCTTTCTTGCTCTAACCTCCTTTCCTGCAGTGAAATCGGTTCGTTTTCTGTAAGGCCATTCCATTCGGTTCCCCTGTCGGAATCGTGCTTACCGAACCCCATTTCGGCCCATCAGCGCAACGTGTTGCTGTCAGAAACCGTTGCTGGACTGGGCATTGCGGGATGAGAATCATTGGACGCAGATATTTCGGTAGCAGCAGTCCCGGCAACGAGCCTTCCAGGCGGTCGCGGGAGGGAATACGCCGGTTTGGATTACCTCCAGGATCTCGGCCAAGACCTGGCGCACTGCGGAATAGTCTTCCTCCGTGTGTTCCAGTTCGACGATCCGGTGCTTGGAGCGAATGTAGCACAGGTAGCCACGCCGCACCGGGACGCCGAACGCCTCCTGAATCAGTAGAGCGTACAGGGCCGACTGCATCTTCTGATTATGGTAGACCGTGCGTGGTGCCTCGGCAAACTTGTAGTCGAACGGGGCCATCGAGCCGTCGGCCAAGGTCAGCACCTCGTCCACGCTGCCGCGTACGCCCAAAGCGGCCGAGGCCAGCGGCACGTCAAATTGGCGACCGACCACGCCAAGCTTTTTACGCAGATACTGCGGGTTGGTGCGCCGGCGTTCCTCGTGAGCCAGCCGCCCCTTGAGCACCAGCGTCCGCTTGCCCTGCCGTTCCGGCACGCCCAGGGCGTACTCGAAGTAGGTGAAACGCGGGCAGTACAGGTGCTCCAGAAGGTGCGTCACCATCAACGGCACGGCGGCAGGCTCAGATACCGGCGCGGTCGGGAGTGGGATAGCCGGCATGGTTACTCCTCCGGGACAATGAATGGGGGGTGTCACAATACAGCCAACCGTAGCCGTGGCTGACCGCGCGACCTAAGGCGAAGCCGTCCGGTAGATCGACATTGGCCAGCAGTCGGCCGTGGAAACCGAGCAGATCTACCCCCTTATAGTGGCACGTTCGGACACCGTGTAGTTCAAAGGCCGCGTAAAGCCGTCCAGGAAAATCCACGCCGAATCCGCGCAGGGAGATCAGTAACCCAGCCACAGCGAGTCGATCACGTTCGGCGACCTGTTGGGCCGGATTCATAGATCGATAACATTGGTAATTCTCTTGCGAAAGAGGGAGCCAGGGGGCGATGAACCGATAACGTATCAGCCGCGGAGATGGGCGAATCTCATGGCGGTGAAACGAGTAGACGGCATCGCGAATCGTCAGGCGATGTTCTCCCAGCCGCAATTCCATCCCAGGCCAGTCTACCCCGGCCAAAAAACGAGCCGCTTCGCCAAGGGCGACGATCATCGGTCCTTCGCGATCCCAACGGTATTGTACCTGCGGATAGCGATACATCAGGCGTTCGCCGTCATGCTGGTGAAACAAGGGATTGTCCAGAAAATGTTCCGCCACGGCCCCACGAAGTAAGTGCGGAGCAAGCCGGGTCGGCGCTTCCTCGGCCCAGGAAAATCGAACCGTCACTAGATCTACCGCGCTCATATCATAATCCCCCAGGATTCCTGATCGCCTTCGTTGCCGCCGAAATCCAGGCCGCGTTGCCAGGTGTAGTGCCCGTCGTGCAACAGCCAGAACCATTCCTCACCCGGTTTGGAAGTGGCCGGATAACGGTCAGCATAATTGGTCGGTTCAAGGTTGTCGTTCTGATATACATTTACGGTGTTTTCGGCGAGTCTGCGGGCCAATTTTTGCAAACCGCGACGGCGATCCCATCGATCCGGGATTTGCTGAACCGCTTCCAAATCGCCACATAGCCCGGCGTCATTCTGGACAACGAGGAACGAGACTTGCGGCCGCTGGGCGCCGCGCAGCAGCTTCCGCACAGATGTCATTTCCTGCCAGAGCAGCCAACGATGAGTCTCCTCTTCGCCGGTGTCCTTGCTCTCGGGGAGCTGGGCGAAATACGCATTTGTGAGCGGAAATACATCCTCCTCATTGATTGTCTCGGTTGCACCAAGAACGTGCCCGGTAGCCTGGAGTAGTATCTTGTCGTAGACATTCATCTCTGCGAACGGGCGACCGGAAACGTCGTCCAGGAGGGAAACGATCTCGACGGTACAGCGTTCAGGGCCGAAGTTGCGGTTACACCGGCCCGCGATTTGAATGATGCTGTCCAACGGGGCGAAATCCCGCAGGACGAAGTCCATGTCTATATCGACACCGGCCTCAATGCACTGAGTGCTTACGACCAGGCAAGGCTCCTTCTTTTGGACTCGCTCCTTGATTCGCTTGATCGCTGCCAGGCGGTCTCGGGGCGCAACATCAGCGCTCAAAAATTCGAGAGCCATTCCGACCGGGATGGACTTCTCCAATTCATCCCTTACGCACCGCGCGCTTCGCCGAGTATTCAACGTAATCAGCACCCGCTTCCTGGCCCATTGGGGCAACCGGGTTTTGCACTCGCTGATGAAGGCGGAAAGCTTCATGGGCGTCCGATGCCGCAGAACGATCTGATACCGCTTCATCTGACCGAAAAAGTGTTCTCGCGATTCAATCAGTTCGTGGGGAACATTCAGGAAGCCAGGTTGTGTCGCCGACATGGCCAGGACGTGCGTCGTGCCCAGTTTCGTCAGCCCATCGAGCGCCTGCCGCAATAGATCCCACAAGATACATGGCAGTGCCTGTACCTCGTCGAGGATGATAAGGGCGTCAGCGAGGTGATGAAAGCGCATCTGGTGCCGGGCCTTGGGTGAGAGCAGCGCGAAAAGAAACTGGTCGAACGTCGTAACCACCACATCCGACTGCCAAGTATTTAGGAAAAAATCCTGACTCTTCTCCTCCAGGTCCGGGGCGTAGGTACGGTCGGAGAGGCTGTGGTAAGAGATCAAGTCGCCAACCTCGACGTGGCCGCGAAACAAATCCTTGTACTCTTTCACGGTCTGGTCGATGATGGCGAGGTACGGCAAGACGATCAGAACCAGCGGCGGTTGCCCGCTTTCCTGAGTAATCCGCTCACGCAACGACAGCGCCCAACTCGCCGCGAGGAGTGTTTTGCCCGTGCCGGTCGGCAGCGTCATTGTCTGCACTCTGCGCCCATTCGCCTTCTCCAGGCCAGCGAACATCGCGCGCCGGGCCTCATCGCGTAACGGGTTGACGGCCGTCCCTGGTTTACGGCTGATGAAGTCCTCGACGATGTGCGGTGGAAGGTCAGCATCTCGCGGGGCCAGATACTTCGGCAGATCCCTCGACGGAACCGCAAGATATGCCTTGTCCGCTTCGAGCAAGACTGAAAAGGCAAGTTGACATAGAAGGCGATAAGCCACGGCCTTTTCCGAGTCGGTCTTCACCAACTTGGTCAACTCCTCCACAAGTTCTTCCAGATACTCGCTGGCCGCGACGCAAAGATCTACGCCACTCACCCCCTCCGGCCGGGGTACGGCAATTCCGATGGCTCGGTCGAGTGCGTGCCAATCCAGCGTGCGAATTTGTTGGTCGATGATGTTGTCCATCGTGCAGAACGCGTCATCGAGTTCCTTGTGCGTCTTGAACTCGCTGTGGTGTCCCGCCGCGATCAGGGCGACGGCCAGTGTGCGCCGCCAATGCCAGCCCTGGTCCTGGGCATACCGCAGGACGCAGACCGTCGAGAGCGGCGTGTGCGCCTTGCTTTCCCTTGTGCCGCGATACATCGGCGGGTCGGCGATATACTGCTGGAACGCCCGGCCAGCCTTGCCAGCGTCGTGAAGGGCGACGCCATCATCAAACCAACTGTAGGCTTCGGCTCCAGCACTCCGTAGCGTAATGCTGTGGCGGCCCCAGATTGCGCGTGCCGCCTCACGGATCTGGGCGAGGTGTTCGACCAGCAGCAGGGGCGGGTCGAAATGGGAACGCAGTTCGCTCATAGAAACATCACCACGTCAGGGCCGCATTTCCAGGCCTCAGCGGTTTCCACCGGGAAGGGGCGTCCGCAGAGTTCGATCCAGTAAGCCCGGTGAGAAAAAACCCGATCCGCAGATACCGAGGCCGACATCCGCAAGACTTGCAGCGTGAGGCCATCCCCGCAAGCGGTCGCCGTATCGACGCGGACAGCGTCTTGCGGTGCCACCGTTCGCACCCGATGCACGCCGGCTGGAAGTCTTTCCGCATACTCCTCAACGGTGTCGGACAGTTCGGCCAGCATCTCCGAAAGTCCCATGCAAGGGCCGAAGTGCCAGCGCCGCTCTCGCAGTCGGGAGGCGAAATCCGTGTGGTATGGCTCACGGAGGGCGGCCCAGACGCGATACTTGGGCTGCCATAGCCACTCCTGCGGGAAGCGGAAGTTGCGTTGCTCTTTGTCCGTACCTTTATCTTTGGCCTTTACACGGAACGGCAACGGTGCCGGCGGGTCTTTGCGCACGTTCGTCTTATGCCAGAACCGCTTGGGTAGTTCGCCAGCGATGGCCAACCGTGCGCCCGATAGGATCTGCTGAGGGGTGTCTTTCTCCAACCCCAAAACCGCGCCGACCAGCCCGAGAAGGGCAGTTGGCGGAGGCACGGGATAGGTGATACCGTTCGCGTTGGCCTCGGCCCGCAAGAAGTGGCCAAACTTCGCCGAGTAGGTGAATGCGACGATGTTCATGCGTCACCTCGCAGAGGGCTTGTCCAGTTCCATGTCCCTGACCGTCACACTCGACAGCCCGAACTCAGCCAGAGTCGGCGATAGATGCACGTCAGGCGAGGCGCAGTACTCGACACGTTCAATCCTCGGTGCCTGCTCTCGCAGCCGTTCCGCCAACTTTGTAAGGTCGATGGTATAGTCCTCTGGCAAGGACCATTCCTCTGGCTTCTTGCCATTCGTCGGGACCAGTTTGACGTAGTCGCATAGGTTGCCGAACTGGAATTCTTCTTGCGGCTTATAGACAACGCTTACCAACAGGCGCGGCACCTGGCCGCGTTTGGTGCGTGTGTTACCGGCAGAACGCACACCATACCACATCGCCTTTAGAAGCGTGTTGTAGTCGTCATCCGTCATGCGCGACACTTTCGCGCTGTGCTGATTTGCTACGCCGTTGAAGCCGATCAGCGCATACCGAAGGGCATAATAGGTGGTGAAGGTGCCCTGCGTTTTGCCCTCTTCGCTCCCGAAAACGGAGGTGCCGTTGATGTCCACTTCCTGAGCCTTGTGCTTGACCTCGCCGTGGGCGATCTGCACCGCTCCCGTCAGCGTCTTCGGCTCCGCCGTCGGTTCCCATTTGTCTTGTTTCTTGAACGCGAACGAACTACCGAAGAGCCGGGCATCGATGAAGGCGTTGAGGAGTATATTGACTAATTCCGCCCCTTCGCACTGCTTCAGTTTCTGTGCAGCGAGGTAAGCGGCGACGCGACCCGTCAGATTCGTCGTCTTGCCCTCAATGGTATCGACGAGAATCTCCTCACCCTGGGATTTCAGGTAATCGCGGGCGAAGCGCTTGAGACGCACATCGGTTACGTAGTGGGTTTTGTCAGGCAGGACCCGAGGCCGGTTTTCGTCCGGGTCGCCGTTAGGGTTTCCCATCTTGATGTCGTAGAAAAACACGAACTCGCGGCGCGAGGTCAGCGTGGGTTTGTCACTCATGGTTCTCTCCTTCCCCAGGTTTCCCTTGCTTGGACGGTATGATTTTGGTGGCCAGCGATTGGCCGAGGAGCAGGAAGTAGCAGGTTTCCGTTTCGTCAAGTTGGATGTTTGCGCCGAGTTTGGCCCCCAACTCGCCTAGTTCGGTAACGATCTGCCGAACAGTAGCGTTACCTCCCATTTCATACGCGAGCATTTTCTCCCGCACCTTCACATACAACTCCGACAGGTCGCGGCCAGACAGGGTCAGTCGTTTTAACCAGGTGAGAGCGTTGGCGCCCACGTTAACGCCGCGGGCGGCCTGAACTTGCAGAAGTTTGCCGTAAAGGACGCCAAGGATGAACGCGAATGCACGGGCAGAGCCTCGAATGGCGGACTCCCCACCGAAGTAGGGTTTCAGCACTTCGCATGAAGGCTGATATAGCTCTTGATGGTCGGGCATAGGCACTCCTATGAGTCGTAGGTAGTGGAGAAACCGGGCCAGTTGGCGGACCCAACCGGCCATTGTCAGGAACCTCTTGCCGTCCTTGGCGACGCCCTCGTTGAGCAGGGCCCAGGGACTTCCTGAGCCGCAGATGACTTTGAAGTGCCATCGCGCCGTTTCGTGGGCTTCGTCGAAAAAACGGCCCGGAAGGGGGCTGGCGTGGTAGATCGCCTCGGCCACATCGCGGCGTAAGTCGAATAATCGACGACTATCGTTGCTTTTTTCCGCCGCTTTTCCGCCGGGGCGACGAAGCAGTGGTTTGAGGATCGTCAGCGGCAGGTTGTATTGGAAGTCGTCCAACGATTGCTCGGGAAACACAGGGCATTCCAGCGAGACGATCTGGCGATTAAACTCGACAAGTTTCTGAAGACGGCTTGGCAACACGTCCGTTACAACGCCACGAATGTCGTCAATGCGCTGGCCGAACTCTGCCCACAGAATCGCAAGCGCCGTGACGACTTGCTCTTCGCCAAGAATGTTCAGCAACTGCTTCTCGCGGACGACGACCGCATCCTTCGCCTGGTGGAGTCCTCCTATCCACTCGTGCAGACGCTTGGCAAACTTCTTCCGTGCGTCGGGGTCGAGTTGCAGTGATGGGATCACCAGCGCGTTGTGGCCCGCGATGGTCGCCCGGTAGTCATCGGCTACGTGTTTGCAGTAGACATACAGCAGGTCGGCGCAACTGACGCAGAGGGAGAAACCCTTCCATGCGGCGGAGGAATCAAGGCCGGGGAAGGCCCCCTCTCGGTCGAGATTGGCGAGGTTTATGCCCGCCCCGTTTGGAGCCTTCGGATAGACCTTGACGGGTCCGTGACCGCACAATGCACAAGTCTTACCCTCGCAAGCCGGAATCTGCGCGGTGGCATACTTGGTCTTAGCGAGCACTTCTTGAAGGTAGTCCACGTACTCCGGAACCTGGCCTGGCAGGCGGTCCAACTCATCTTGGAACACAAGCAGCACTGTCCGCTTCTCATCGATGAGTTGGATCGCCACCTGTAAAGCCCCTCCCGGTGCGTTAATCACTTGTCCATTTATTTCGATCTTCGGTCGAAGAAAGCACTCCTGAGCAGCACGAAAATATGGCCCCCAAGGTCGCCCGGCATCGGCAATCTCGCCGAATGCTTTCAACGTCGTTTGCTGAATCTTGATGGTTGGGCCAGCATCCTTGGCCTTGGACGGGGATGTGCGCTTAATTACGGGTCCGAGAGCCGGTGCCTGCGGCCCGCTCGCTTGATTGAACGGCAACTTAACCGAATCTCCCTCCCTGAACTCAACGGATTGCAAGACCGCTATATCAGTGTGCTGAGGATCGGCCCGTAGCGTGTAGTAGCGCTGTTTGTCCTTGCCACCCTCTTGCTCAATGTCTTCGATCAGTTTTGGGAAGAGCCGGCCGAGGTCGTGGGCGCGCAATTCCTGATACCAGACTTCCGGGTCGCTGCTCTTCCCTTCGTCCAGTTCGACCCAGAGGGCATCAAGGGCCAGTTGTCGCATCGCTTCGAGCATGGTTGACTCCGGACGATCTCCCCAGAGGGCGAATCCTGTGTTCATTGAAACAGATGAGACGTTCGTCGAGCCTTGTTGTGACTGGATGGAACGCTCAGACGGGAATCCGCGATCCCACGCTTTCCTGAATAGGATTTCGATCCTTATTATGATGGAGTGGGCGGTTCAAGCTGGCACCGGAGTTGGAGATGAGCACTTTGCAATAATTGCCTCGCCCGTTCAGCGCTAATCCCATAGTATCGGCCGATCTTTCGGAGCGTCCAAGGCCTACCATCCTGGCCATAGTATTTGAGAAGGACAATCTGCGACAATCGGCTTGGCAGCCGGTGAATCGCTGCGAAGACATCTTCACGTCTTCCCGAATCGTCAGCATGTGCGGGGGCGTCGTAGCGTAGCGAACTGAGCGCATACGGGATTTTAGCCGGCATGTTATTTCCTCGCTTGCAGATCCGCCGCCCCGCTCCCGAACTTCAGGCGTCTACTTTGCTCGCGAAGCAAACACAACCGGAAGACGCATTCCGGACGTAAGTTCGATTTCGGGTTGAAACAGAAATACTCCATCGCACCGGCGAGCGCATCGTCGAGATTGCTTCCCAGGAACCGCGAGCGGCTCTCGTAGCGCTGCGCAATCCGAACCAATTCGATTCCAGTTTCCTCAAGTTTCTGCCTCGTCGTTTTGTCCATCGGCCATCTTACCTATATAGGAAATCGTAGGATGACATTCTAACGTCCTGCCGCTCTTTATCTTCCGAGGGCAGAAAAAAACAAGAGGCGCATGAGAAAATCAGTACTACTACCTCAAATCACCTGGGTCAGCACTTCATCCGCCACCAGCTTGCGGTCGAAGCCCTGGCCGACGATCCGCACCTTGTCGAAGTCGTCCCGGCACATTGGAAAAATGTACACCGAGTCCGTCTCCAAATCCAACAATTCCCGACTGAACAGCAGAATTTCCTCGATCCGGTTCGGTGGCAGATCGCCGAGAAAAACGCTCTTTTGAACTCTGTATAGTCCAAAATCAAGACATCGCTTGGCCACGCGGGTCCGCGTCCGGTCCTTCGTGATGTCGTACACCACCCACGTCAGCATCAGTCGCCCTCCGGGTCGCCGCCTTCGGGTTGTTCCACGCCGCCGTCTTCGTCGGCTAGAAAAGTCGCGTCCTCTCCCTCTTCTTCGTCTCCCTCGGCCTCGTCAAGATCAACAGGGTCCGCGGTCGCTGATTCGTTGGCCTCGTCCCACAACCGCCGCGTCTCCACCACCCGCGGCATGTCTATCTTGCCCAGCAAACGGTTGGCCACCGCGTGCGCCTCGAAGCGGATCACGTCGCGCCGCTTCACATTCCGTGTCCGTCCCGGTCTCGACTGCACCGGGTAACGCACCGCACGGTCCATCCGCTCGTTCAACGACTCCAGCAGCGCCGCCCGGCCGGACGGACTCAAGGCCACCCCTCCCGTAACCGGCTCGAAATACTCCACCTTCACTCGCCGGCCCGTGAACAGCAGCAGCGCCGTCCGATCCCCCAGGATGCGGAACGGCTCGATGAGGTCGAATACGAGAGATTTCTTACCGTAATTGTCCGTATGCAGAAAACCAACATAGGGATCGAGACCGGCGCAGATGCACGCCTTCTCGACGAGCGAATAGAGGACTCCGTAGGTGTAATTCAGCATGGCGTTGAATCCATCTTTGGCGGGTTGCCGGCTGCGGCCCTCGAAACGGTACGCTTCCGGGACCAACCGGCCCAAACAGATGAAATACACCCGTCCCGCGGCTCCCTCTAATCCCATCACCGTCCCGCGCCGTTCATCCACCGTCCCGCTCAGGTTGCTCAGCCGCGCCAGGCAGTCGCGAACGCCTTCCCGCGCCGGGCGGAAGTCGGCCTCCGCGCCCGGCCGTCGCGTGGCTAGTTCCTCCAGAAACTCCAGTTGGTTTCGCAACTTGGCCTCCACCCAGCCGCGCACCAACTCTAGCCCCTCAGGACCGTCGGCGCTCTCCAACTGCCGGCGGCGGATCGCGGCCGTGCTGCCCATGCGGTTCTGCCAGAAGCGGCCGTAAGGGTCGCCGAAGCGATCGAGAAACACCACGTCGATGTTATGCTCGGCAGCGAGCTGGAGTACATCGCTGGAGAGCGATACCCCTGTGGCGACAAGGATGCTCTGTACCTTGTGCGCGGAGACGGCCAACTCCTTGGCTCCAGCGCGTACCAGAAAGCGGTCGCCCTGTTTGCGGAGGGCGGCTCCGAATGTGTTGATGACCAGTTGCATGAAGACCTCTCCACAATCTCAGGACAACCGCTATTTCGGCCCGAAGCCTCCACATCGCCGTCTTCGAGCAGGCACACCGGCCGCCGATGGAGATGGCGGTCGTAGTAGTATTCCGATCTGCGAGAAGAAAAAGGAAGGTCAGTAGTTGCCGCTGTAAGGGCAGCCTGCGCCTCCCTCGGGGGAAAAGCACTTGCACGATCGGGAAGTCAGCTGCGATGATCCCTTCAAGCAAGTGACTTCCAGGAAGAGCTGTTGACTGCTAACGACCAGGAGCTAGGAATGCGTTACTCAGGGAACAACTTCGCTTGGCAAGGCAAGCCGGGCCGTGCTAGGGTAAAAAGTTAAGAGGAGAGGAATTTGCGCCATGACGATCAATCTACCTAACGATTTGGAGCATTTTATACGGGCCGAGGTCCACAGAGGGCAGTTCGCGTCCGAGGATGATGCCATTGCCGAAGCCGTACGGCTTCTCCGGCGTCAACTCAGCCAAACGCCCAAGATAAAGGCCGCCGATGCGACGGCACCCGATCCTGTGCTGGGTGTCATGCGCGACGCGGCCGACGAGATGGACGAGATCGCTGCCGCGGCTATGAGGCACCGGGAGCTACAACCTTGGCGGCTGTCCCCCGATGAATAAATCGCTGATCGACACCGACATTCTGTCCGAGATTGGCAAAGGGATAGATCCCAATGTTGTCCGTAACGCCACCGCCTACCGGAATGCCTTCGGCCAGTATACGCTCTCGGTCATCACCGTCATGGAAGTGGTGCAGGGCTTCCAGAAGAAGCAGAGCTTCGGGCGCCTGCAACGCTTTCTGACGGCTCTTGCCTCCGAAGAGATCATTTCCTTCGACCAGCCGGCCGCTGAACTGGCGGGCCGCATTGCCGGCGAGCTGGACCGGATCGGCCAGCCCATCGGCAGAGCCGATCCGATGATCGCCGCAATTGCCCTGGGGCACGGCCTGGAACTGGTGACGGGCAACACGGCCCATTATCAACGCATCCAGCAACTCGGCTATCCCCTCGCGCTGGTCAACTGGCGATAACGAAGCCGAACAACTGGAAAGCATACGATTCCTTCCGTAGCGCTTCCGTTTGACCTGGGAACGCATACGTGTGGATGCGCCCCCTGCTTGCCGTTCCTCAAGTCAGGCTACCATCCTCGATTGCATCCGTGGTTTGGGGTTCCCGTCACTGGCAATCAATTGACCAAAAACGATCTTCTTACCGATCTGCGGAGTGCCTTTTTCATCGCTCTCCTCCAGATAAACTCCTATTCGTAGTTTGAGGTTCCCTTTTGTCTCAGTCCCTCGAAGCCGGTATCCGTGGTTTGAGGTTCCCTTTCGCCCACGCGTCCGAGAAATCCGAGATTACGAGACATTCGTGGTTTGGGGTTCCCCTATCCGTGGTTTGAGGTTACTTGTTGTTCCAACAGACTGAAAACACGCGATTTCTCTGTATTCGTGGTTTGGAGTGCCCACATTCGTGGTTTGGGGTTCCTTTTCACCGCTGTATCCGTGGTTTGGCGTACCGTTTAAGGCCGGGTATCCGTGGTTTGGAGTTCCTTTTCACCGATGTATCCGTGGTTTGGGTTCCTGCTTAACGATGTAACCTCTTGATAAGTCATCGACTCGATCTTGCGGCCCCGCTCCCTTGTTGTTGTTGCTTTCTTGGTTTCTTAAAGAATAAAAACAACAACAATACCCATCGACCTTTCGCTTGCTTTTCACACACTCCCTGTCCACAATGCGGCTCGATGAAGCCCGCGCCCAAACACTCCCTTACCGCGCCAGCCCCGTTCGTCCCCCGACAGGGCCACGATGAACTGAACTTCGCCGAATTCCCCCTCGTCCTCCTGGCCAAACGGCCGCCTGCGGGCATGCACAGCATCGAGTATCAGGACGACTATACCGATCCCAAGG
>Ga0134126_10001773_pt1 | contig 27500 bp, 23 predicted proteins | sample KB31752_FD_96881 | JGI IMG/M metagenome (GOLD analysis project Ga0134126, IMG submission 96881) | Terrestrial soil microbial communities with excess Nitrogen fertilizer from Kellogg Biological Station, Michigan, USA - KB3-175-2 | ecosystem: Environmental > Terrestrial > Soil > Unclassified ... | reverse complement strand
GTGACCACGGGGTTCGGTTCGGCGGTCCGGGCGGCGGACGTCGAGCCGGGCGACACCGTCGTGGTGGTGGGCACCGGCGGGGTCGGGATGAACGCCGTGCAAGGCGCGCGGATCGCCGGGGCGGCCCGGATCGTCGCCGTCGACCCGGAGCCGTACAAGCGAGAGAGGGCCCCCGAGTTCGGCGCCCGGTACACGGCGTCGTCGGTCGAAGAGGCCCACGCCCTGGTGATGGACCTGACCCGGGGTGTCGGGGCCGACAAGGCCATCATCTGCACCGGCGTCGTCCGGGGGGACCTGATCGCCCCGGTCATGGGCCTGGTGGCCAAGTCGGGACGGGTGGTCGTCACCGGCGTGTCGCCCATGGACGACACGCAGACGACCCTGTCGCTGTTCGACCTGGCGATGATGAACAAGCAGCTGGTCGGCCACATCTTCGGGGAGGCTCGGGCGATCGCCGACTTCCCGCGGATCTTCGAGCTCTACCGGCAGGGTCTGCTGAAACTGGAGGAGCTGGTGACCCGGACGTACACGCTGGCCGAGATCAACGACGGCTGGGACGACCTCAAGGCGGGCCGGATCCTGCGGGGGCTGATCCGGTTCACATGAGCGAGACCATGGCGGATGAGCGGCTGCCGGTCGGGATCCTGATCGGCGGCCAGTGGCGGACCGAGGCGAGCGGCGGGGCCATGCCCCACGTCAACCCGGCCACCGGCAAGTGGCAGCGTGACCTCGTCGTCGCCGGCGAGGCCGAGGTGGACGAGGCGGTGGCGGCGGCGCGACAGGCCCTGCCGGGCTGGCGGGCGATGACCCCACAGGCACGGGCCCAGATGCTGACGGCCATCGCCCGGGGCATGCGGGCCCGGGCCGACGAGATCGGGCTGTTGACGACGCTGGAGAACGGCACCCTGCACCGCTACACCCCTGACTTCGTCGAGTTCGGGGCGGCCTGGTTCGACTACTACGCCGGCTGGCCCGACAAGATCGTCGGCCAGAACTTCCCGTTCCCCGGGGCGGTCAACTACACCATCGCCGAGCCGGTCGGGGCGGTCGGGATCTTCCTGACCTGGAACGGGCCCCCCGGTTCGATCGGGATGAAGGCGGCGGCCGCCCTGGCCGCCGGGTGCACCCTGGTCATCAAGACCCCGGAGCTGGCGCCGTTCACGACCAACGTCTTCGGGGAGATCTGTGCCGAGGTCGGCGTTCCCCCGGGAGTGGTGAACATCCTGAGCGGCGGGGGCGACACCGGCTACCAGTTGGCCAAGCACCCCGGGGTCGACAAGATCAGCTTCACCGGCGGCCCGGAGACGGCGAAGGAGATCCAACGGGCCTGCGCCGACTCGTTGACCCCCTTGGTGCTGGAGCTGGGCGGGAAGTCGGCCAACATCGTGTTCGCCGACGCCGACCTCGACCGGGCCACCGCCGACGCCGCCCTCGGCATCTGCGGGCTGCAGGGCCAGGTGTGCAACGCCCCGACCCGGTTGCTGGTGCAGCGGTCGGTGCACGCCGAGATGGTCGACCGGGTGGTGGCCGCCCTGGACGCGGTGGACGTGGGCGACCCGTTCGCCGAGTCGAGCGCCATGGGACCGGTCATCAGCCAACGCGCGGTGGATCGCATCCTGGGGATGATCGACGCCGGGCGCGGCGAAGCGGGGGCCGAGCTCCTGGCCGGGGGGAGCCGCCTCGAGGGCGACGGCTTCTTCCTCCGGCCGACGGCATTCGCCGTCGACTCGAACGGCAGCCCGCTGGCTCAGAACGAGGTGTTCGGCCCGGTGCTGACGATCCTCGGCTTCGACGACGAGGACGAGGCCGTCGCCATCGCCAACGACACCCGGTACGGGCTGGCGGCCTACCTGCACACCCGGGACCTGTCCCGGGCCCACCGGCTGGTGGCGCAGCTCGACGCCGGCAGCGTCGGGGTAAACGGCGGCACCGGGCTGGCCGGTCCCGTGGCGCCGTTCGGCGGTTTCAAGCAGAGTGGGTACGGCAAGGAAGGCGGCCATGAGGGGATCGCCGAGTACCTGCGGACCAAGAACGTCAACATCCTGCTCTGACCACCGCCGTTCCCCGACGGGAAGGGCGGCCGGTCGGCCCGGGAGAGGAGGGGAGCATGGATTTCGGGATAACGATGATCCCGACGGACTACGCCGTCGACCCGGTCCGGCTGGGGGTGCTGGCCGAGGAGCACGGCTTCGAGTCGCTCTGGCTCGGCGAGCACTCGCACATCCCGGTGACACGGAAGAGCGCCTACCCATCCGGTGGCGGCGAGCTGCCCCGGGAGTTCATGCACTTCCACGACCCCCTGATCAGCCTGGCCGGGGTGGCCTCGGCGACGACCACGCTCCGGCTGGGGACCAGCACTCTGGTGGTCCCGGACCACGACCCCATCGTCCTGGCCAAGCAGATCTCCAGCCTCGACCACGTGTCGTCGGGTCGCGTCATGGTCGGGGTGGGCGCCGGCTGGAACCTCGAGGAGATCGCCAACCATCGCGTCGACCCCCGGTACCGGGTGTCCATCCTCTGTGAGCGGGTGGAGGCGATGAAGCGGATCTGGTCGGACGACGAAGCCGAGTACCACGGCCGGTTCGTCGACTTCGACCCCATCTGGCAGTGGCCGAAGCCGGTGCAGCGTCCCTACCCGCCGATCTACTTCGGGGGCCAGGGCCTGCGGGTGCTCGAGCGGGTACTGGACCACAGAACGGCGTGGCTGGTGAGTGGCCGCCACTTCGACGCCGCCGGGGTCGTCGAGTGGTCGGCCCGCCTGCAGGAGATGGCCGCCGAGCGCGGCCGGGGCCCGGTGCCGGTGTCCTACCAGGACGGCCCGGCCGACCGGGCCTCCATCGAGGCCTGCGAGGCGGCCGGGTTGGAGCGGTACATCCTGCGGGTGCCGGTGGCCGACGAGTCGACGGTGACCGAGGCGATGGTCGCCCACCGGGCACTGATCGAGCCGTTCCTCGGTTGACGGGCACCGGGGTCGCGGGAGCGGTGTCGATGACGGGCCGACGGAGAGGGGCAGGAGGATGACCGGGGCACTGTCCGGGTTGGGCGCGGTGGTCACGGGGGGCGCCGGCGGCCTCGGCAGTGCCAGCGCCCGGGCTCTCGCCCGGGACGGGGCGGCCGTGTTGTTGGTGGGGCGGACCGAGGAGGCGTTGGCCCGGGCGGTCGACGGCATCAAGGAGGACGCCGGCCCCGGAGCGGTGGCGGCGTACGTGGTCGGCGACGCCACGGACCCGGCGGTGATGCGCCAGGCGGTCGTGGCCGCCGAGGGGTTGACCGGACGGCTGGGCATCTGCGTCGCCACCGTCGGCGGCGGGACCATCGCCCCGCTCCTGTGCATGGACGAGGGGCAGTTCGCCGACGACCTCCACCGGAACGTGGTCAGCGCCTTCACGGCGATCAAGCAGTGCGTCCCGGCCATGGCGGCCGGCGGCGGGGGATCGATCGTCTGCATCTCGTCGGACGCCGCCACGATGACGTGGCCGTACATGGCGTCGTACTGCGCCGGCAAGGCCGGGCTGGACGCCTTGGTGCGGGTGGCCGCCGACGAGCTGGGCTCCCTCGGCATCCGGGTCAACGCCGTCCGGCCGGGGTTGACCCGGACCAACAGCAACAACGTGTCGATGCTCTTCACCGATCCGGAGATGGTGGCGGCGTTCGTCGAGCAGAAGCCGCTGGGGCGGACCGGGATGCCCGAGGACATCGCCGCCGGCGTCCGGTACTTCGCCGGGCCGGAGTCGGCATGGGTGACCGGCCAGAGCCTGGCCATCGAAGGCGGCAACGAGCTGCGACGGGCGCCGTCGCTGGAGAAGGTGGCCCGGCACCGGCTGGGTGACGCCGCCGTGGAAGCGGCGATGGCCGGGAGGCTGCCGGACTGATGCCCCCCAGCTCGGGCCGCCGACCGATCCCCCGGCTGCTGGACGATCTGGCCGCCGCCGACCCCGACCATCCGCTGGTGACCTGTGCGGGAACGACGGCCACCCGGATGGAGCTGGCCACCCGGTCGAACCGGCTGGCGCGGGCCTACCGGCAGCTCGGCGTCGAGCGGGGCGACATGGTCACCATCGCCCTGCCGAACAGCGTCGAGTTCTACGCCGCCGCCTTCGCCATCTGGAAGCTCGGCGCCACCCCGCAGCCGGTGTCCCACCGGTTGCCCGAGCCGGAGCGGGCAGCCCTCATCGAGCTGGCCGACGCCGCGCTGGTGGTCGGTGCGCCCGACGGTTCGGTGGGGAATCGCCCACAGGTGCCGGTGGGGTTCGAGCCGGACCCGTCGCTCTCCGACGCCCCCATCGAGCCCGTCCAGGTGTCGCCGACCTGGAAGGCGGTGGCGTCCGGTGGCAGCACCGGCCGGCCGAAGCTGATCCTCGACGGCGTCGACGGGGAGCAGGATGCAGCGGGGAGGGCCGAGGCCTTCTCGATGACGCCGGGCGGCGTCCAGCTGGTGGCCGGACCGCTGTACCACAACTCGCCGTTCACCTACTCCATGTGGGGGGCCTTCATCGGCTGCCACCTGGTCGTCCTCGAGCGGTTCGACCCGGTGGCCGCCCTGGAGGCCATCGACACCCACCGGGTCGACTGGGCGCTGTTGGTGCCGACGATGATGCTGCGGATGCTCCGAGTGGTCCAGGACGACCCGGGGCGGTTCGACCTGAGCTCGCTCGAGACCATCTGGCATCTCGCCGCCCCCTGCCCGGCATGGGTGAAGGAGGCCTGGATCGAGCTGGTCGGGGCGGAGACGATCAAGGAGCTCTACGGCAGCACCGAGGGCACCGCCGCCACGGTCATCGGCGGGGAGGAGTGGTTGTCCCACCGGGGATCGGTGGGGCGGACCGTCATGGGCGAGATCCGGATCCTCGGCCCCGACGGCGCCGAGCTCCCCGCCGGGGAGGTCGGTGAGGTGTACATGCGTCGTCCCGAGGGGACCCCACCCACCTACCGGTACATCGGTGCGGAGGCCACCGAGCGGGACGGCTGGGAATCGGTCGGGGACCTCGGGTGGATGGACGCCGATGGCTACCTCTACCTGAGCGACCGCCGCACCGACCTGATCATCACCGGCGGGTCCAACGTCTATCCGGCGGAGGTGGAGGCGGCGTTGACCGAACATCCCCGCGTCGGGTCCTCCGCCGTCGTCGGCCTGCCCGACGACGACCTCGGCCAGCGGGTCCACGCCGTCGTGCAGGCGACGCCGGCGATCGACGAGGACGAGCTCCGGGCGTTCCTGGCCGAACGGCTGGTCCGCTACAAGGTGCCGCGGTCCTTCCGGTTCGTGGACGGGTCGTTGCGGGACGACGCCGGCAAGGTCCGTCGCAGCGCCGTGCGTGACGAAGAGGTCGAGCGGTTGGCGGGGCGGGCCGAGGGAAGGGGGCATGGTGGAGGATGACGTCGTCCGGCGACTTCGCCAGGTGGAGGACCGCCTGGCGATCGGCGAGCTGCTGGCCAACTACTGCTACGCCCTCGACCGCGGTCTGGAGGACATGTTCCGAGGCCTCTGGGTGGCCGACGGCGTCTGGGAGTTCCAGGCGCCGCTCGGCCGCCACGAGGGGATCGACCGGATCATGGCGATGTGGCGGGACATCAGGACCCAGACGACGAACGTGCACCACCTGACGGCCGACGTCTGCGTGGTCGAGCTGACCGACGACGAGGCCCGGGTCCGCAGTGACGGTCTCGCCCAAGCGACGGCGCAGGACGCCGCAGCTGCGGAGACGATGTTCGTGCACTTCGACGACGTCCTCCGGCGCGTCGGGGGGCAGTGGCGGTTCGCCTCCCGGTTCGTCCACTTCTACGGCCAGGCGCTGATGGAGACAGGGAGCGGATAGCGTCAGTGCCCATGCCGACCAGCGCCGTTCCGGACGATGCAGGGGCCGCCGGGGCGCGGGTGGCCGAGCTCCGGTTCCCCCGGGTGGCCGAGCTGGTGGCCGACCACCTGCGGCGGCAGATCCTGAGCGGCGAGCTGGAGGACGGCGAGCTACTGCCGAAGGAACAGGAGCTCCGGGGGCAGTACCCGGTGTCGAAGCCGTCGTTCCGCGAGGCCATGCGGATCCTCGAGGCCGAGGGCCTCATCACCGTCCGCCGGGGCAACGTCGGGGGCGCCGTGGTCCACCGGCCGTCGGCCAACAACGTCGCCTACACCATGGCCATGGTGCTGGCCACCCGCAACGCCGCCGTCGACGACGTCGCCCGGGCGCTGCGGGAGTGCGAGCCCAACTGTGCGGCGCTGTGCGCCGAACGGTCCGATCGCCGGCGCAAGGTGCTCCCGAAGCTCCGGAAGGTCCACAAGCAGTCGCGACGCGACCTCGGCGACCTCGTCTACGCCACGACCGTGTCCCGGCACTTCCACGAGGGGTTGGTGCAGAACTGCGGGAACGAGTCGCTGATCGTCATGGTCGGTGCGCTCGAGGCCATCTGGTCGAGCCACGAGACCGGGTGGGCCAGCCGGATCCGGGATCCCGAGACGGTGCCACTGGACGAGCGGCGGGCGGCGTTCGAGATCCACGAGCAGATGATCCAGCTCATCGACGAGGGGGACAGCGACCGGGTGCGCGACCTGGCGGCTGCCCACCTGGCGGTGGCGCAGACCTACCCGCGACCCGACGGGCGGGCCGTCATCGACCCGATGCGGATCCCGCTGCGACCGGCGCCCTTGAACGGCGGGCCGGTCTGACGGCCTGACTGCCTGATGGCAGGGGGACGGCAGGGGGATCTCGGTAGATCACTACGGTTCCACCCTGCGAGAAAGGCGCTGACCTGGCCGGACGCGGCGGGGTCCCGGAGAAAGAGCAAAGCTCTGACCTGGGGAAAGACCAATTCTCCCGGGGTTGGAACAGGGAACTATGCCGGGACCCTCCCGTCGTCCCATCAGCCCCGGGCCGCTCGGCCCAGAGTGCCCGACCGATTTCCCGGAGCGTCAGCCGACCGGCGGTCGAGCAGGGGCGTTCGCCCAGAAGTCGGTCAGGTCGGGGAACCGCCGAAGGGAGGTGCCGCCGTCCACGGTGAGCGACTGGCCGGTCACCCAGGTGGACTCGGGGCCGGCCAGGTAGCGGATGGCGGCGCCGATGTCCTGGGGCTCGCCGGGTCGGTCGATCGGTTGCTGCTCCATGTAGGCAGCCATGGCGGCCTCGTCCGAGCTCGGGTGGGTGGCCTTGCCGGTCCGGGTCAGGCCGGGGCGGACCGTGTTCACCCGGACCCGGTACTGGCCGAGCTCGTCGGCGGCCACCCGGCAGAGCATCTCCAGGCCGGCCTTGGCGGCGCAGTAGGGGCCGAGCAAGGGGGCGACCTGGTGGGCCTGCATGGAGGACACGGCCACGATGGAGCCGCCACCGGTCTCCATCATCGCCCGCCCGGCGTGCTTGATGAGCTGGAAGGGGGCGGTGATGTTCTGGCGGAGGTTCTGCTCCAGCGCCTCCACGGTGGTGTCCACCAGGAAGGCGCCGGCGGTCCCGCCGCCGACGACGCCGACGGCGATGTCGAGCTGTCCGGTGGGGCGCGACGCTTCGGCGACCAGGCCGGCGACGTCGTCGGCCTGGAGGCCGTCGGCCACCGCCCAGCGGACCTGGCCGGGCTCCGCCTCGGCCGCTTCGGCGATCCGTTCGGCGGCCGCGACGAGCGTGGCCTCGGTCCGGCCGGAGATGAGCACCTGGGCGCCGTCGCGGGCCAGGGCGGTGGCGGCGGCACTGCCGATGGCCCCGCCACCGGCGGTCACCAGCGCCGTCATCCCCGTCAACGGTCCTCGGCCATCCCTCCAGCGGCTGGTGCCGTTGGCCACTGCGGTGTCACGCTCCGTCATGTACCCCTCCCTGTCTTTCGGCGACGTTAGTGCTCGATGCAGCCGGGCGGGCCGGTCAGACGGCGGCGGCCACCGGTGGGTCGGCGGCCTCGAATTGGAACACCCGGAGGGCGTTGCCGATCATCACCTTGTACTGGACCTCCTCACTGTAGGGGGCCAGCCGTTTGTTGGCGTTGGCGATGGTGTCGGGGAACGAGCTGTCGCCGTGGGGGAAGTCGCTCTCCATCATGACGTTGTCGATGCCGACCTCCTCCAGGTGGCGGGCCCCGAAGTCGTCGTCGATGAAGCAGCCGTAGAGGTGCCGGCGGAAGATCTCGCTGGGGAGCACGTCCATCCGACGGCCGCCGTCGACGATCTCGCCGATTCGGCCCGACCCGGCCTCGGTGATCCAGTCCTTCTCCTGCAGGTACGGCCGTTTGGCCACCTGCAGGTCACAGCGCTCCAGGATGTAGGGGATCCAGCCGATGCCGCCCTCGGAGAAGCACACCTTGAGGTTCGGGTAGGGACTGCGGTCGCCGTCGACCAGCTTGCCGCTGAACACCCAGTCCACCAACGAGTAGACCAGGTTGACCGGGGCCAGGGAGCCACCGACGAACAGCGGGGCGTCGTCGGAGGTCTTCGGCATCGACGACGACGACCCGAAGTGGGCGCACAGCGGCATGCCGGTGTCGTTGGCCGCGGAGAACACCGGGTCCCAGTAGTTGCCGGCGTCGTGGATGGACGGCAGGCCCAGCTTGGCCGGGTTCTCGGAGAAGGCGATGGCCTTGCCGCCCTTGGCGGCGCACCGCTCGATCTCGGCGGCGGCCAGCATCGGGTCCCACAGCGGGATGATGATCAGCGGGATGTACCGGCCGGGGGCGGACCCGGCCCATTCGTCGATGACCCAGTCGTTGTAAACCTTCAGGCAGGTCATGGCGAAGTCCTTGTCGCCGGCCTCGAAGAAGGTCTGCCCGCAGTACCGGGGGACCATCGGGAAGCACAGCGCCGCCAGCACCCCGTCCTGGTCCATGGCTCGGACACGCTCGACCGGCTGGTAGTACCAGGGGAGGAGCTCGTCGTACGACGAGATGTACCCCAGCTCCTTCTCCTCCGGCGGCTTCCCGGCCTCCACCGTGGTCTTGGCGATGGGGGTGTGCATGCGGTCGTAGTCCCAGAACAGCAGCCCTGTGTCGGCCACCCTGGTCTGCGGCGCCCGGTCCCGGTCGGCCCGGGGCACCCGGTCGACCCACAGGTCCGGCGGCTCGATCAGGTGGTCATCCACCGACACGATCCACTGCGGCTGTCCCATCACCCACTCCCCACTGCCCTGACGGCTGTCGGCTGCTCACGTTGGCGACGCCACCGGCCCTCGGCCGGCGGCCCTCCCACCATCTGCCCTACTTCGCTATCATTGCTCAATACGCGCCAGTGGGCAACGGTCGGGTGGGGATGGCCGACGACGGCGGGGGAGGAGCGGACGATGGGGAGCGAACGGGGAGCAGACGACGGCCCGGCGACCGCCGAGGATCGCCTGGCGGCGCTGGAGTCCCGGCTGGCCGCCACCCAGACCCGGCTGGCCGAGCTCGAGGACGAGCGGGACATCCGGGACCTGCTGGCCAAGTACTCGTTCGGGGCCGACCTCTACCGCGGGCGCCCCTGGGTCGACCTGTGGACCGACGACGGCGTCTACGACCTCGGTGACCAGAACCTCCCGGACGCCTACACCGGGACGTTCCAGGGCCCCGAGCGCCTCCTCGAGCTGATCACCGGTCCCAACATGCCGCCGGCGGGCCGCAGCCAACACCACGTCCACGGCCCGCTCATCGTCGAGGTCGTCGGCGACGAGGCCACCGCCGAGGGGTACTCGGTGACCTTCGTCCGCCACGGCGACACCACCGGGATATGGACGGTGGGGTTCAGCCGATGGACGTTCCGCCGGGTGGACGGCCGGTGGCGGATCCACCGTCGGGAGCGGCGGGAGCTCGGGTCTCCGGACCAGACTGACGTGATCCGCCAGCCGGTCGCCTGAACGGGAGGGTGGACCGGCGCACGCCGGGTGAACGGAAGCCGGCCGGCGCCCGCTGGTCGGGCGGGTCGCCGAAGGGGCACGTCGAGCACGTGTCGGGCAACTGTCGAACAAGTACAGAGTGAGATCGAAGACAAGGCAACGAGGAGGCAACATGGGAGAGCTGGACGGCAAGGTGGCGATTGTCACGGGGGCGGCCCGGGGGCAGGGGCGAGCCCATGCCCTGGCCCTGGCGGCCGAGGGCGCGGCGGTGGTGGCCTGTGACATTGCCGCCCAGATCCCCACGGCGCCGTACCCGTTGGCGACCAAGGCGGACCTGGACGAGACGGTGCAGCTGGTGGAGAAGGCCGGCGGTCGCTGCCTCGGCGTGGTGACCGACATCCGGGACACCGCCCAGGTGCAGGCCATGGTCGACCAGACCCTGGAGGCCTACGGCCGGATCGACATCCTGATCGCCAATGCCGCCGTCTGCTACTCCGACCCGGTCGACGAGATCAGCGACGAGGCCTGGTCCGCCATCATCGACACCAACCTGACCGGCACCTTCAAGTGCATCCGGGCGGTGCTGCCGACGATGAAGGCTCAGCAGTACGGGCGGATCGTGGTGGTGTCGTCGATGACCGGCCGGCACGGCAACCAGAACCTGGCCCACTACTCGTCGTCCAAGTTCGGGGTCATCGGCCTGGCCAAGACGGTGGCGCTGGAGGTGGCCCGGACAGGGATCACCTGCAACGTCATGGCCCCGACCTCGGTGAGCACCCCGATGGTGCACAACGAGCACAACTACAAGCTGTTCTGCCCCGAGATCGAGAACCCGACGATCGACGACGTCCGGCCCCGGTTCGCCGGCCTGAACCCGATGGGCATCCCGTGGGCGGAGCCGGAGATCTTCTCCCGGGCCATCCTCTACCTGGTGACCGACCCTGGGGTGATGACGGGCGTCGTCCACGAGGTCAGCCTGGGCATCTCCGCCCAGATGCCCTGACGATGGCCGAGCCTTCGTCGAACGGGCCCGACGGGTCCGACCCGTCTCTGGCGGTCCGGGCGCTGGCGGACCGGCTGGCGCTGCGCGACCTGGTGGCCGCCTACGCCGGGGGCTGCGACCGGCGCGAGCCTGCCGTGGTGGCCGGCACGTTCACCGAGGACGGCCGGCTGGCCAAGAGCGCCGACACCACCGGGACGGGGCCACCGGCGGTGGAGTGGCGGGGCCGCCAGGCCATCGCCGGGGTCATCGCCGGGCTGGAGCGGTACGCGGCCACCATGCACTTCGTGGGGCAGCAGACCGTCGTCCTCGACGGCGACCGGGCGACCGGGGAGACGTACTGCGTCGCCCACCACCTCTACGTCAAGGACGGCCGCTGGCACGACCGGGTGATGTCCATCCGGTACCAGGACGGCTACCGCCGGGTCGGGGACGGGTGGTTCATCGACGATCGCCTACTGATCGTCGACTGGATCGCCTACCGCCCGCTGGGCGATCCGGCCGATGCCCCGCCGTGGGCCGCCGAGCAGGACGCCGCCGCCGTGCGGCCGATCCCGTGAGCGACCAACGGCCGCTGGAGGGCCAGGTGGCGGTGGTCACGGGCGCCGGGCGGGGGATCGGCCGGGCGCTGGCCCTGCGGCTGGCCGGTGACGGGGCCAGCCTGGTGCTGTCGTCCCGGACCCCGGCCGACCTGGAGGAGGTGCTGGCCGAGGCCAACGCCCGCGGCGCCGGCACCGGCAGCCGGGTGGTGGTGGCCGACGCCCTCGACCGGGCCGGGGCGAAGGCGCCGGTGGAAGAGGCCCTCGCCGCCTTCGACCGGGTGGACGTCCTGGTCGGCAACGTCGGGGGTCGGGCGCTGGCCAAGGAGGCCGACGGCGACCCCTACACGTGTCCGGACGACCTCTTCGAGTCCCTCATCGCCCTGAACCTGACGTCGCAGTGGTGGACGGTGCGGGCGGCCCTGCCGTCGATGCGGTCCCGTCGCTACGGGCGGATCGTGCTGACCGGATCGGGGTCGGCCCACCGGGGAGGTGGATCGGCCGGGTACGTGGCCGCCAAGCACGGCGTCATCGGCCTCGCCCGTTCCCTCGCCCTCGCCACCGGGGCCGACGGCATCACCGTCAACGTCCTCAGCCCGGGCTGGACGCTGACGTCCCACAACGACTGGACGGCGGTCGGCCGCCGCAACGGCGGGATGGGGCCGGACGAGGCCCGGCGCTGGGCCGAGTCCGAGAACGCCCAGCGACGCATCCTCGAGCCCGACGAGCTCGGCGGGATGCTGCGGCTGCTGGTGTCACCCGACGGCGCGGGGATCACCGGCCAGGAGATCTGCGTCGACGGTGGCTACCGGCTCTGAGCGGCCTCCGGCTCTGAGTCATCACCGGCCCCGAATCATCACCTGAGCCATCACCGGCCCCGAGGGGCCCGGTCCTGAGCCGCCGCCCGGACTGATCGCCGGGCGGCGGCTCAGGCCGGTTACAGGCGCTGGCGGAACGCCTCGACCAGTTCGGTCAGGACGTCGGTGAGCGCCGACTTGTCCGCTGGCAGGGCGCCCTGGATGCTGAAGTCGGTGACCCCGGCGGCGACGTGGGCCGGTACGACGTCCACGCTGCGGTCGGCGTCGAGGGTGCCGTCGGCTCGGGTCGCCAGGGTCAGGATGCCGCGGACACACAGCGTCGACGGATCGCGGCCGGCGGCGGCCACGGCCTCCCTGGCCTTGACGATCCCCGGTCCAGGGTCGGTCCGGTCCGGACCCCAGGGGATCCACCCGCGGCCGAACCGGGCCAGGCGGTCGAGCACCCGGGGGTTGGCGGTCCCGCTCACCCAGATGGGCACGCCGCCGGCCTGGGCCGGCCTCGGCGAGCAGTGGATCCGCTCGAACCGGAGGTCGCCGTCGTCGTAGTCCGTCGCCCCGCCGGCCCACAGGGCCTGGCAGACCGCCAGGGACTGGTCCAGGGTGCGCCCCCGACCCTCGAAGGACAGGCCGGCGGCTTCGTACTCCTCGCGCTGCCATCCCACCCCGACGCCCAGTTCCAGCCGCCCGCCGGACAGCACGTCCAGGGTGGCCGCCGTCTTGGCCAGGACGACCGGCCGGCGGAGGGCGACCTGCAGGATGCCGGTGCCGAGCCGGACCCGGGAGGTGACGGCGGCCACCATCGACAGGACGGTGAGGGGCTCCAGCCACGGGCCGTCGGGCCCCGTGGGCTGGCGGCCGCCCTCGGTGCCGCCGAGCTCGGGCCGGGCGTAGGCGTCGAGGTCCTCGCCGAAGACGACGTGGTCGGACACGACCACCCGGTCGACGCCGGCGGCGTCGGCGGCGAGGGCCCGGTCGAACATGGCCGGCCAGGCCCCGGGTTCCTCGGTGGCGAAGTTGAGGAGCGGCAGCGACAACCCCGGCTGCCACGGCTCCCGGGCGGACTGGCCGGACTGGCCGGACTGGCCGGCGGTGCCGACGTGGTCGGCGGGCCCGGTCACTTCGCCACCCCGGTGCTGGCGGCCTCGAGGATGACGTCCTCGTCGAGCTCGTAGATGCGGATGTTCGCCGGGGCGTCGGTCTCCATGAAGTTGACGTGGTCGTCGAACATGGCGGCCAACGGCGGCCGACCCATGGCCTGGGCCATCTGCTCGGGACTGTCGAACCACAGCTCGACGTAGGCGTTGAAGGGCGGGTCGGCGGGGTGGGAGACGGGGTTGTTGTAGTCGTTGACCCGGTGGCCGCGGACCCGGTTGAAGACGAGCCGGCGGAAGCCGTCGACTCCGGTGAACGCCTCTCGGGCCAACCCCATGTGGACGGCCCGGTAGTGCGCTTCGCACTCCTCGGGGGTCCGGTCGGGGCGGTCCTTCCACGTGAACATCACCTTGACCATCTGCGCCCTGCCCCTCGCTCCCCCCGCCGTCGAAGCCGTCCGCGGCTGCGGGCGGCGCCGCCCTCGCCGGGACGGCTTCGCTATCCTAAAATACTGCTGTTGTCCTAAAATAGAAGATTAGGGCCCCCGGGGGGACGGGGCACGGGGAAACGGAACGGGGAGGCTGCGGTGCTCGACCTGGCGGTGGTGAACGGCACCCTGTACGACGGGTCCGGCGGGGCACCCGCCGCGATGGACGTCGGGGTGAAGGACGGCCGAGTGGTGGCGGTGGTGCCGCCGGGCGCGCTGCCCGAGGCGGCGCGCACCGTGGACGCCACCGACCGGATCGTCACGCCGGGGTTCGTCGACCCGCACACGCACATGGACGCCCAGTTGTGGTGGGAGCCGAGCGGGGCGCCGTCGGTGCTCCACGGGGTGACCTCCGTGGTGATGGGTTCCTGCGGGTTCGGGGTGGCCCCGATCCGGCCGGGGACCGAGGAGTACGTCCTGCGCAGCCTGGAGTCGGTGGAGGAGATCCCCTACGACGCCACCCGCGTCGGGGTGCCGATGACGTGGGCGTCGTGGCCGGACTTCTTCGAGCAGGTCGGTCGTCTCCCCCTGGGGGTGAACGTGGCCGGGTTCGTCCCGCACTCGGCGCTGCGGGCGGCGGTGATGGATGCCGACCGCCGCCACGAGCCGGCGGACCCGGCGGAGCGCCAGGCCATGGTGGCCGCCCTGCACGACGCCCTGTCGGCCGGCGCCATCGGGATGTCGTCGTCGCGGGGCCCCAACCACACCGATGCCGCCGGCGACCCGGTGCCGAGCCGGGCGGCCACCACAGATGAGCTGGCCGAGCTGGTGGCGGTCTGCCAGGGGCGGATCTGGCAGATCAACTTGCGGGCCAAGGCCGATTCGACCGATGCCGGCATCGCTGCCGCCCTGGCGGAGCTCGAGGACTACCTCGGGTGGACCCGGGACGGCGGGTGCCGGTTGACGTGGACGCCGCTGGTAGCCACGCCGGGGGACACGCGGGCGTGGCGGCGCTTGTTGGACTACTCCACGGAGCACGCCGCCGAGATGTCGCCGCAGGTGAGCGCCCAGGCCATCTCGGCGGCCATCCGGTTCGACGGGGCGTCCCAGGCCGCCCTGATCGACGGGTGGGCCATCCCGTTCGCCGGCTATGGCAGCCTCGACGACGACGCCCGCCGGACGCGGCTGGCCGACCCTGCCTTCCGGGAGGCGCTGCGGGCGTCGCCGGAGAACTGCGCCCGCAGCACCGGGCCGTGCTTCAGCCGGTGGCGGGTGGCGTCGTCACCGACCACCCCCGACGCTGTGGGGTTGACCCTGCGGGAGCTGGGGGACGGGGCCGGCCGCCACCCGGTGGACGCCTTGCTGGACCTGGCGCTGGCCGACGACCTGGCCACGGTGGTCGACGCCCCGCTGTCCAACGTCGACGACGACGCCGTCCGGGCGCTGGTGACGTCGCCGACCACCGTCTTCGGGATCGGTGACGCCGGGGCCCACGTCACCAGCATCTCGAACTACTCGTACCCCACCCACGTCCTGTCGGTGCTCGCCCGGGACCGGGACTGGCTGTCGATCACCGACGCCGTCCACCGCCTGACGGCCCAACCGGCCGAGGTCTTCGGCCTGGTGGGCCGGGGCACCGTCGCCGAGGGAGCGCCGGGTGACCTGTGCGTCATCGACCTCGACCGCCTCAGCGTGGGGCCGGCGGAGCTGGTGGCGGACCTCCCGGGCGGGGCCCGGCGGCTGCACCGGGCGGCGACGGGCTACGACGCCGTGGTGGTCAACGGCGCCCTGACGGTGCAGCACGACCAGTTGACGGACGAGCGGTCCGGCGAGCTGCTGCGGGCTTGACGGCGGGGGGCACGGCGAAGATGGTCATCCAGACGTCGGTCATCACCTCGAGGGTGGTGGCCCGGTCGATGTCCCAGCCCCGGCGCATCCAGCGGCGGTTCATGCTCTGCAGCTGGGCGTACGCCAGCACGCCGCGGGGGCGCCGTGTGGCCTCGCAGCCCCGACCGGACTGGTCCAGGCCGGCCACCACGGCGGCGACACCGCTGTCGAAGACGGCGTCGCGGGCCTGGCCCACCTCGGGGTGCAGGGCGGCGGCCTCTTCCTGGGCCCGCAGCAGCGACCCCAGGCGCTCCCAGAAGTCGAAGGCGGCGTCCAGCCAAGCGGCGACGGCCTCCCGGGTGCCGGCGGCGACGGCCTCGGTCAGCTGCACGTGGAGGTCGCGGGTCTCACCGCCGACGGTGGCCAGCAGTTCGTGCATGACGTCGGCCTTGCCGGAGAAGTGGAGGTAGAAGGTGGCGCGGGTCGCTCCGGCCGCCTTGGCGATGTCGTCGACGCTGGTGGCGGCGTACCCGTTCGCCCGGAACGAGGCGGCGGCGGCCTCGATGAACAGCCGGCGGGTCCGCTGCCGTTGCTGTTCCCGCAGCGTCGGCTTTCCCTTGGTCGGCCGGGGCCCGCGGGCGGCAGTTCGGCCGCGGTCTTGGGGCACGAGCGGACACTATCAGGGGCGGTCGGCGATCAGCCGTCGACGGTTGACTCACGGACTACTCACTAGACATAATGTCTTGCGAGTTGCCGAGGCGGCCGATCCGGCTGCCGGCGACCGGCGGAGTACGCACACCGAGGGGGTTGGGAATGGCGCAAGTGGCCGCACCGGCTGCTGAACGGACCGGCGTGGATCGGACGGCGGAGGACGTCGAGGTGGGCGAGCTACGGCTCCACGTCACCTCGGCCGGGACGGGACCACCGCTGGTGGTCCTGCACCACTCCACCGGCCCCCTGTGGACGCCGTTCTACGACCGGCTGACCGAGCAGTGCACGGTGCGGGCGCCGGAGATGAGCGGCTACGGCCGGTCCGAGCGCATGGCGTCGGCCCGGGCTCCCCGGGACCTGGCCATCCTCACCCTCCAGCTCCTCGACCACTTCGGTCCCGAGCCCGTCCACCTGCTCGGGCTGGGCCTCGGCGGTTGGGTGGCGGCGGAGATGGCCACCATGGCCCAGAAGCGCTTTGCGTCGTTGGTCCTGGTCGGGGCCGCCGGCATCAAGCCGACGGTGGGGGAGATCCACGACCCGATGAACTCCGGCTGGATCGACTACGCCCGGCTCGGCTTCAGCTCCGACGAGCGGTTCAGCGCCGAGATCGGCGACGAGCCGCCGGAGGATCTGATCGACCTGTGGGACTACAGCCGCGAGATGACCGCCCGCGTGACCTGGCGCCCGTGGATGTGGAGCGCCCAGCTGCCGGCCCTCCTGCGAGGCGTCCGCCTGCCGTCACTGGTCGTCTGGGGCGACCGCGACCGGATCATGCCGCTGAACTGTGGTGAGCAGTACGCCGCGCTCCTCGAAGGCTCCCGCCTGGAGGTTCTCCCCGGCGGCCACACGCTCGATCTCGAGACCCCCGACGCCCTGGCCGATCTGGTTTCCGCCTTCGTTTCCCAGCAGAGGAGCTGACCGATGTTCATCGGATACTTCACCGAACGGCCGTACCAGGACCGGGAAGCCCCGTGGTACCGGACGCACCACGGGATGATGGACCTCAGCCTGTCCAACGGGGACTACAACCCGCAGCTGGGTGGGCAGCTCTACAACCGGTACTTCGACGAGAAGCTGCAGGTGGAGGACGTCGGGTTCGACGGCCTGATGCTCAACGCCCACCACTCGACGCCGTTCTGCATGGGCGGCGGGGCGATGAACCTCGAGGCGGCGGTCCTGGCCCGGATCACCGAGAAGCTCAAGATCGCCCTGCTGGGCAACGTCCTCCCGATCTGGGACGACCCGCTCACCCTGGCCGAGGAGCTCACCACCATCGACCTCATCTCCGGCGGTCGGCTCATCTCCGGGTTCGTCCGCGGCACCGGCCGGGAGAGCGTCGCCCACAACGCCCAGCCGCCGTACAACTGGGAGCGGTTCCAGGAGGCCCACGACGTCATCATGGCGGCGTGGACCCGGCCGGGCCCGTTCCGCTGGGAGGGTGAGCACTACCAGTACCGGTACATCAACCCCTGGATGCGACCCATCCAGCAGCCGCACCCCCAGATCTGGGTCCCCGGCATCCTCTCGCGGGCCACCGTCGCCTGGGCCGCCGCCCACCGGTACCCCTACGTCATGCTGGACAGCCAGCTGTCGATGACCGCCCAGACCTTCGACTACTACCGGGAGCAGGCCCGCGAGAACGGCTACGAGGCCGGGACGCAGCACTTCGCCTACATGTTCAAGGTGCACGTCGACGAGACCGAAGAGGCCGCCTACGAGACCGGGCGCAAGCTGATCACAGGGCCGGGGAACCTCTTTCTCGACGGCAGCAACGGCAAGGCCAACCCGTGGGTGCAGAACCTGCCGGGGTTCAACGCCCGGGGCAAGGGGAAGTTCCTGCCGACGGCCGACTTCTACTCGGTCAAGCAGTCCCGGGGGCTCATCGGCGGCGAGAAGTCCGACGCCCCCGTCTACGAGGGGCCGGCGCAGACCGAAGAGGAGCACGACGATCGGCGGCGGAAGATCTTCGACGGTGTCCTCGAGCGTCACGCCGCCATCGTCGGCACCCCGGACTCCGTGCTGCCGAAGATCCGCCACGTCCTCGAGCAGCTCCGGCCGGGCAGCGTGTTCATCTGGCACGGCGACGGCGACTTCACCCACGAGGACACCACCCGCGGCATCCGGCTGATGGGGGAGTACGTGCTGCCGGCCATGCGCGAGATGGGCAAGGAGCTCGGTCTGGAGAGCCCGTACGAGGTGGACCCGCTGACCAACGAGCCGGTGGTCCCGATGGCGGTGGCCTCGTGACCCCCGGCGGGGCCCACCGCCTCGCCGGCCCCGGACGGAGCTAGCGCCGTGCCGCTGTCGGACGAAGCCGCCGCCATGGAGGCGACGCTGTTGACCATCGCCCCGGGGGTCGGGGTGAAGGTGATGGACGCGCCCACCGCCCGGCAGATCCTCGCCGACGCCGCCGTCCCGCGGGAGCCCGAGCCGGTCGGGAGCGTCCGGGACGACGTCATCAAGGGCGCCGACGGCGAGCCGGACCTGGCGATCCGGATCTACGAGCCCCTCGAGCCGGCGTCACCGCGTCCGGTCATCACGTTCCTGCACGGTGGCGGCTGGGTGATCTGCAATCTCGACACCCACGATCCGTTCTGCCGCCGGCTGGCCAACGAGTCCGGCGCCGTCATCGTCTCGGTGGACTACCGCCTGGCGCCCGAAGCCCGGTTCCCGATCGCCGCCGAGGACTCGTACCGGGCGCTCAACTGGGTGAGCGAGCGGGCGTCGGAGCTGGGCGGGTCGCCGGACCTGGTCGGGGTGGCCGGTGACAGCTCCGGAGGGAACTTGGCCGCCGTGGTCGCCCTCATGGCCCGGGACCGGGGAGGACCGCCGATCGCCTTCCAGGTCCTGGTGTACCCGGTGACGGACTGGAACGTGGACTCGGGGTCCTACAAGGAGTTCGCCGACGGCGGTGGCTACGTCACCCGGGTCGAGATGATCTGGTACTGGGACCAGTACGCCGACGAGGCCGACCGGAAGAACCCGTACGCCTCACCGCTGCAGGGCGATCTGGGCCAGCTGCCGCCGGCGCTGGTGGTGACGGCGGAGTGCGACGTGCTCCGCGACGAAGGGGTGGCGTACGCCGAGAAGATGGCCGCCGCCGGCACGCCGGTGGTCAGCCGGACGTACGAGGGCGTGTTCCACGGCTTCGTGAGCTCGGTCGGGTTCCTCGAGGCGGCCGACGAGGCGCTGGCGGACATCGGTGGTTGGATCCGAGCCCAACGGGCTGTCGATGGCGCGGCTTGACGGCAAGGTCGCGCTGGTCACCGGCGCGGCGCGGGGCCAGGGCGAGGCCATCGCCCGCCGGTTCGTCGCCGAGTGCGCCACCGTCGTGTTGGTCGACGTCCTCGACGACCAGGGCCAGGCGGTAGCGGACTCCCTCGGCCCGGCGGCTCGCTACGTCCACCTGGACGTCGCCGAGGAGGCCGACTGGCGCCGCGTGGTCGACGACACCGTGCAGCGGTTCGGGCGGCTGGACATCCTGGTCAACAACGCCGCCGTCCACACGAAGACCCCGATGCTGCAGATGGCGCTGGCCGACTACCAGCGGATCGTCGCCGTCAACCAGGTCGGCTGCTGGTTGGGGATGCGGACGGTGGCCCCGGCGATGGCCGCCGGCGGTGGCGGGGCGATCGTCAACACGGCCTCCACGGCCGGCCTGAAGGGGATGGCCGGCCTGTCGGCCTACGGCTCCAGCAAGTTCGCCGTCCGGGGGCTGACCCGGGTGGCCGCCATCGAGCTGGCACCGGAGAACATCCGGGTCAACGCCGTCCTGCCCGGTCCGATCGACACGGCGATGACGACCACCAAGCCCGAGCAGCTGGTGGGCCGCCAACCGATCACCCGGCTCGGTCGGCCGGACGAGGTGGCGTCGCTGATGGTGTTCCTGTGCTCCGACGAGTCGTCGTACTGCACGGGGACCGAGGTGCTGATCGACGGGGGGTCGCTGGCGTGAGGGGAGGGCCATGGCCCACGACCTGGTGATCCGGGGTGGCACCGTCGTCGACGGGACGGGGTTGGTCCCGTTCCCGGCCGACGTGGCCGTCCACGAGGGACGCATCGTCAAGGTCGGGAAGGTGGCCGATCGCGGCGATCGGGAGATCGACGCCGAGGGGCAGGTGGTGACCCCCGGGTTCATCGACGGCCACACCCACATGGACGCCCAGGTGTTCTGGGACCAGCTCGGCACCAACTCCTGCTGGCACGGCGTCACCACCGCAGTGATGGGGCACACAGGCTTCACCCTGGCCCCGGCCTCCCGCCAGGACAGCCAGCTGGTGGTGCGCAACCTCGAACGCGCCGAGGACATCTCCGGGGTGGCCATGGCGGCAGGCATCGACTGGACCTGGACGACCTTCGCCGAGTACCTCGACGTCGTCGACCGGCTGCCGAAGGGGATCAACTACGCCGCCAACATCGGCCACTCGGCCCTGCGGACCTATGTGATGGGGGAGCGGGCGTTCACCGAGGCGGCCGGCTCCGACGACCTCGAGGCGATGGCGGTCGAACTGGAGGCGGCCCTGCAGGCCGGCGCCATCGGGTTCACCACCTCGAGGAACCACAACCACGAGACCTCGGACCACCGGCCGGTGGCGTCACGGATGGCCGACTGGGACGAGGTGGTCTACCTGGTGTCGGTGATGGGGAGGACGGGCACGGGGATCTTCCAGATCGTCGACGACGTCCCGGACGACGACGGCCAGGCCGAGCGGACCGCCCGGTTCGTCGACCTGGCGGTGTCGACCGGGGTGCCCATCGCCGTGGTGGCCAACAACCCGTCGAACCACCCCCTCGACCTCCTCCGGGCGGCCTCGGCGGCCGGCGGCCGCGTGTTCGGCCTGACCCACCCCCGGGGGATCGGCACCATGTCGTCCTTCCGGACCCAGCTGCCCTTCGACAACCTGCCGACGTGGCGAGAGCTGCGGGCCCGCCCGCTCGACGAGGTGCTCCAGGCGCTCGGGGACCCGGACCTCCGGGCCCGACTGGTGCGGGAGGCCCACGAGGGGCCGTACCCCGAGGCCCTCGGTGGCGAGGCCCGCAAGCCCGACTTCGAACGGATGCAGGTCCTGCGGACGCCGGTCCCGCCGCATGCCACCGTGGCCGAGATGGCCCGGGAACGCGGCGTAGACCCGGTCGAGCTGATGATGGACCTGGCCGTCGAGACCGACGGGTCGCAGTTCTACGTGCAGACCAACGTCCCGTTCGACCACGACGGCGTGAAGGAGCTCTTGCGAGATCCGCAGACCGTCATGGCCTTCTCCGACTCCGGGGCCCACGTGTCGCAGATGTCGGACGCCTCGGTGCAGACGCACCTCCTGGCCCACTGGGTCCGGGACCGCCAGGACATCACGTTGCCCGAGGCCATCCGCATGATGACCCTGGCGCCGGCCCGGGCATGGGGCTTCGCCGACCGGGGCCTGGTGTGGGAGGGGATGCAGGCCGACCTCAACGTCTTTGACCCCGACGTGGTGGGGCCGGCCATGCCGAAGGTGGTGCACGACCTTCCGGCCGGTGAGCCTCGCCTGGAACAGAAGGCGGTGGGGATCTCGGCGACGCTCGTCGCCGGCGAGGTGATCGTGGAGCACGGCGAGCCGACCGGCGCCCGGCCGGGCCGGCTGCTGCGGGGACCGTTGGGCCGTACGGGACGAGACAGGGAGGTGGCACATGCCTGAGCCGGAGGTCACCGGAGGACCGGGGCCCGAGGGGCGGCAGCGCCCCGAAGGGCATTGGTACATCTCGGTGGACGACCACGTGGTGGAGCCCCCGAGCCTGTGGTGGGACCGCCTGTCGGCCAAGGACCGCCAGGTCGGTCCCCGGGTGGTCCAGGACACCTGCGAGATGGTGCGCCGCCCCACAACGCTGGCCGTCCAGTTCATCAAGGGCGGCGACGGCCCGATGATGGACTGGTGGCTCTACGAGGACCTGGCGAAGCCGGTGCAGAAGGTGGTGGCCTGCGTCGGCATCCCGGTCGATGAGCACACAACCGGGCCGATCGCCTACGCCGACATGCGGCCGGGGTGCTACACACAGAAGGCCCGGCTGGCCGACATGGACGTCAACTGGACGGAGCGGTCGCTCTGTTTCCCCTACATCCCGCGGTTCTCGGGCCAGATGTTCTACGAGGCCGCCGACAAGGAACTGGCCCTGCGGTGCGTCGAGGCCTACAACGACTGGATGGTCGAGGAGTGGTGCGCCGGGTCGGGGGGGCGGCTGATCCCGCTGTGCATCATCCCGTTGTGGGACCCGAAGGCGGCGGCGGCGGAGATCCGCCGGAACGCCGCTCGGGGCGTCCGGGCGATCACGTTCCCCGAAATGCCGCACTACCTGGGGCTACCGTCGATCCACGATCCCTCGGGCTACTGGGAGCCGGTGTTCGACGCGGCCAACGAGACCAAGACGGTGCTGTGCATGCACATCGGCTCGGCTTCGAAGATGGCGGACGTCAGCCCGTACTCGCCCCGGGCGGCCAACACGGTGCTGACGTTCAGCCTGGCCCAGATGTCGTTCACCGAGTGGCTGGTGTCGGGCATCCTCGTTCGGTACCCCGAGCTCAAGATCGCCTACTCCGAGAGCCAGGTGGGGTGGATGCCGTTCGTCATCGAGCGCCTGGACAAGTGCTTCACCCACACGGCCTACGCCGAGATGCCCGCCGTCGTCACGGAGCCACCGAGCACCTACATCAAGGGGCGGGTCTTCGGGTGCTTCTTCGACGACGACACCGGCATTGCCGCCCGGGACGCCATCGGGGTGGGCCAGCTCCTGTTCGAGAGCGACTACCCCCACCAGGACTCGACGTGGCCCCACACCGACAAGGTGGTGAACCGGATCGCCGAGCAGGTCAGCCCGGAGGAGCTGGAGCGGATCCTCCGGACCAACGCCATCGAGATGCTCGGGCTGCCGGCCGTGCTCGGGTGAGCGGCCCGACGCCATTTCGGCCGCAGCACCTCGTATTATCCTGTTTTGGAAGAAATGATATTGACATATTTGGTGCCTACGGGTAATCTGACAGACGGTAGTGGGATGTATTTGGGAGGGTTGGCGGAGGCCGTCATTCGCGAAAAGATTTTCCTTTCCGCGCGGTCAATTTTCACTAAATGAGGGGGCACGTACCTGTGTTCAAGAAGCGCTATTTCGCAGTACCGGCGAGCCTGGTGGTGCTCGCCGGCGGCATGGTGACGATGTCGGCGTCGGCCGCGTCGGCGGCGAGCTCGGAGATCAAGGTCGGAATGGTCAACGACCAGACCGGGGCATTGGCTCAGCAATTCGGGCCGAACTCGGCTGGGGCGCAGGCCTATATCGACATGATCAATGCCAAGGGCGGCGTGAACGGCCACAAGATCACATTCAAGATCTATGACGGGCAGTCCTCCGACTCGACGGTGGAGTCGGACTTCAAGCTGGCGATGTCGAACGGCACCTTCGGCTTCATCGAGTCCGAGCCGTTGATGACATCGTCGGTGCCGTACCTGGAGTCCCAGGGCGTCCCGGTGGTCGGCTTCGGCGTCGTCCCGTCGTTCTACGGGAAGACAGCCACGAACTTCTTCGGCACCTTCGGCGACGTCATCACCAAGACGACCACCGAGTGGGTCGGGCACATGGTCCAGGAGGGCAAGAAGAACATCGCCGTCCTCTCCGACACCAACCCCGGTGACTCCACAGGCGCCAAGAGCTGGGCGGCCACCGTCCCCGAGGTCGGCGGAAAGCTCGTGTACACCAACTACACGGTGAACTCCACCAACGCCTCGACACTGCTGGCCATCGCCCAGCGGCTGAAGGCGGACAACGTCCAGGGCGTCCTGAGCGACGCCGGCGACACCCAGCCGCAGCTGGAAGTCGACCTCCACCAGGTGGGCGACAACACAGCCATCGTCGAGGGTGGTTCGCTCTACACAATCAGCCTGGGCACACAGCTCGGGTCCGGGGCGAACGGCTACACCTACGGCAGCTTCGTGGCGCCGCTGAGCGACACCAAGGACAAGGGTGTGGCGGAGTACCTGGCGGCCATGAAGAAGTACGAGCCGAAGCTGGAGTACAACGGCCAGGCCTCGGACGGCTGGGCCTCGGCGGCGCTCTTCGTGCAGGGCCTGAAGGAGCTCGGCTCGGCGAAGCCGACGGCGGCGGCGTACATCAAGAAGATGAACACCCTCAACGGGTACACCGCCACAAACTTCATGCCCCCGGTCCACTTCCCGGCGTTCCGCACACAAGCCGGGCCGTGCCTCGGCTTCAGCGAGCTGGCCAACGGCAAGTGGAAGGTGGCCAGTGGTACGGCGTCCAACCCCTTCTCCTGCGGGAAGAGCTCGTAGGTACTGAAGAAACAAGCGCCCGGCCGGCCGGCCTGGCAGTCTTGGGAGATCCGGGGATGTTGTCGGGCGGGAACGGGCCCGCCCGACACGGCAGGGGGGGTAGGGGGTTGGTAGGAGCGTGACCTACGTAGTAGCGGGGCTGGTCATCGGCATCGTCTACGTTGTCATGGCCTCCAGCATCACCCTGACGTACAGCACGACCGGGGTGTTGAACATGGCGACGGGCGCCATCGCCTACGCCATTGCCGACCTCTTCTACTTCCTGGTGGCGCTCCACGGGATGTCCACCCTGTGGGCGGGGATCATCTGCGTCCTGCTGGTGGCCCCCGCCCTCGGGTGGATCTTCTGGCGGCTCATATTCGACCGCCTGGAGAACAGCAACCTGGTGGTCCAGCTGGTGGCCACCATCGGTCTGGCGGTGGCCCTGCCGGCGCTGATGAACCTGGCCACGCCCCACACAGTGGTGTTCGAGGCGCCGGGGATCGTCAGCGGTGGCGAGTCGCTGGTGAACTTCGGGTTCTTCCAGGCGTCGCGAGACCAGGTGGCGGTGGTGGCCGGCGGTGTCGTGGTCGTGCTCCTCCTCATCTTCCTGATCGAGCGCACCCGGGCCGGCCTGTCGATGAAGGCCGTGGTGAGCCGGCCGGTGCTGGCCCAGACGACCGGTATCAACACCCGTCGGGTCAGCGCCGCCTCCTGGATGATCGCCTGCACGGTCACCGGGTTGGCCGGCATCCTGGTGGCCCCGCTCACCCAGCTGACATCGTCGGCGTACACGTCGTTGACGGTGGCCGCCCTGGGGGTGGCGCTGATCGGTCGGTTCCAGAAGCTGGTCCCGTCGATCATCGGGGGCATCGCCCTCGGCCTGGCCACGGCCTTCATCACCGGCTACGCCCCGTCGACAAACCAGATCTACAGCTACATCTCGCCGTCGCTGCCGTTCTTCCTCCTGGCCATCCTGCTGCTCATCGGCTTCCGGCCGCTGTCCAGCCGGCACGACGCCGCCCAGACCACCACGGTCGTCCGCCGGAGGACGAGCAGCGGCACGGTGTCGGTCACCACCGGCGGGACGGGCGGCGCGCTTTCCAAGGTGCTGCGGGACGTCGAGTCGTTCATCACCTACCGGATCCGGATGAGCCGGCGGAAGGGCGGCACGAGCTTCCGCCCGGTGATCCTCGCCTTCGGGGTGGCCGTGGTGCTCGTCGTCGTGTTCGGCGCCGGGGACTACTGGCTGGGCATCTTCGGCTCGGGGTTGGCGTTCTCCGTCATCTTCCTCAGCTTCAACGTGGCCACCGGGGAGGGCGGGATCCTCTGCCTCGGCCAGTCGGCCCTGGTGGCCACCGGCGGCTTCCTCGCCGGGCGGTTGGCGGTCTCGGGCCACGTACCGTTCCTGTTGGCCGCCCTCATCGCCATCGTCGGGGCCTGTGTCGTCGGGATGGTGATCGGGCTCATCGGGACCAAGCTGGACCAGCTCGGCTTCGCCCTGATCACCCTGGCGTTCATCCTGTTCTGTACCGAGTTCCTGTACCCGCTGCCGTCGATCATCCCGGAGGCCGGGGTCAACTTCCAGCCGATCTCCATCTTCGGGTTCAACTTCTCCAGCCCGAAGGAACAGTTCCTCCTCAACCTCGTCATCTTCGTGGTCCTGGCCGCCGGGCTGCTCGGGGTCCGGCGGAGTCGTTGGGGCCGCCGGTTGGCCGCCCTCCGGGGTAACGCCACCAGCAGCCAGAGCCTGGGCATCAACGTCCGGGCCCTCCGGGTGGCGGTCTTCTCGGTCTCGGCCGGCGTGGCCGGCATCGGCGGCATCCTGCTGGCGGTGACCCAGGGGCACCTCGGCCCGGCCGACGTCGGCCTCTTCACCGGCCTCGTCTGGCTGGCCGTCGCCGTGACCACCGGGGTGATCGGGGTGCGGGGCGCTCTGGTGGGCGGGCTCATGTTCACCATCATCCCGGCCCTCTTCACGAGCTTCAGCGCCGGGACCATCTCCAACATCGTCCCGGTCCTCTTCGGGCTCGGGGCCATCGTCCTGGCCGAGGAGCCCCGGGGTGGTATCGCCAACGCCCAGCGCCAACTGGGGATGGTCTGGCGCCGCCTGTGCTCGGGTCCGGCGGCGGCGGCCGGTGTCCCGGCCCCGGCGATGGCCGGTGCCGGGGCGGACGGGTCCGCGGTGGCGGCGCCGGCGGCGGCCCCGATGGCCGCGGCCCCGGCCAGCGATGGCCCGATGCTGCACGCCGCGCCCGCCTCGGTGGCGGTGCCCGAGGAGGTCGGGCAGGTGGCCCCGGCCGGCCGGCCGGGCACACGGCTCGAGGTGGACGGCGTCTCGGTCTCCTTCGGCGGCCTCAGCGCCCTCGACGAGGTCTCCTTCGAGGTGGCGCCGGGCGAGATCGTAGGCCTCATCGGGCCGAACGGCGCCGGCAAGACCACCCTGTTGAACGTGGTGTCCGGCTTCATCCACCCCAATCGGGGGGTCGTTCGGCTGGGCCCGACGACCATCAGCGGCGAGCCGGTGCACCGCCGGGCCAAGCAGGGGCTCGGCCGCACCTACCAGCGGGTCTCCCTGTTCCCTGAGCTCACGGTGAAGCAGCACATCCTGCTGGCCGAGGATCTGGCCCGCAGCAGCGTGACGGCCGGCCGGAACCAAGGCGACGATTCCGAAGAGGCGGCGGCGGCCCTGACCCCGTTCGGGCTGCAGGAGTGGGCCGACGCCTCGGTGGACGATCTGCCGCTCGGGGTGGCCCGCCTGGTCGAGCTGGCGATGGTCCTCTCGCTGCAGCCGTCGGTCCTCCTGCTCGACGAGCCGATGTCCGGGTTGAGCGCCACCGAGCGCCGCCTCCTCAGCAGCCTGCTGGTCGACCTCCGGGCGACCCGGGGCACGACGATGCTGATGGTGGAGCACGACGTCGATACCACGGTGCGGATGGTCGACCGGCTGGTCGTCCTGGACTTCGGCCGGGTGATCGCCGACGGGCCGCCGGCCGAGGTGATCGCCCAGCCCGAGGTCCGTTCGGCGTAC
>Ga0134126_10001772_pt1 | contig 27505 bp, 20 predicted proteins | sample KB31752_FD_96881 | JGI IMG/M metagenome (GOLD analysis project Ga0134126, IMG submission 96881) | Terrestrial soil microbial communities with excess Nitrogen fertilizer from Kellogg Biological Station, Michigan, USA - KB3-175-2 | ecosystem: Environmental > Terrestrial > Soil > Unclassified ... | reverse complement strand
GCCGCCTCGCGCGCCAATCGGGCCGCGCGGCAGTTGAGGTCGTGCACCTGTGCCTCGAGTCCGTGGGGCGCGAGCTTGATGCGGTTGGCGCCGAAGCTGTTCGTCTCCAGCACTTCGGCTCCGGCCTTCACGTAGGCGCGGTGCACGTCGCGCACCAGGTCGGGCGCGCGGAGGTTGAGCTCATCGTAGCACTGATTGATGAACACGCCGCGCGAATAGAGCATGGTGCCCATCGCGCCGTCGAACATCACGATGCGCTCGGGCTCGAGCAGCTCGCGGGCGTCGCGGCGCGGGCTCACGACGCCCCTCCCGCATCGCGCTCGCCGCCGCCGCGCACGGCGTAGTACTTCGCGGCGGGGTGGTGCACCACGATCGCCGCCGTGGATTGCTCCGGCACCAGCTGGAAGGCCGGCGTCAACGTCATGCCTAACGATTCGGCCGCCGGCAGGAGCCGGAAGACGGTCGCGTGGTCGTCGAGGTCGGGACACGCCGGATAGCCCCACGAATACCGCTTGCCCTGTCCCTCGGCCATGCCTAACTGACGGCGGATGTCGCGGTGCATCCACTCGGCGAGCGCTTCCGCCATCTCCACCGACAGGCCGTGCAGATAGTAGGCTTCCGTGTACTCGCCCTTCGCCTGGAGCTCGTCGAAGCGCCGCTGCGCCGCGTCGCCCACCGTCACGATCTGCAGCGCCGCCACGTCCACGTCGCCCGATTCCACCGAGCGGAAATAGTCGGCGAGACACAATCGCTCGCGCCCGTCCTGCCGCGGGAACGAGAATCGCGCGACCTCCCGCAGCGCGCCGCCGTCGCTGCCGTAGGCCGCCGGATCGTAGAGGATGAGCGCATTCCCCTGCGACTGCACCGGAAAGAATCCGTACGCCGCGCGCGGCTCGATCCACTTCTCGGTGCGCGCGCTCGCCGATAGGCGCTCGAGCGTTGGGCGAAACTCGTCGCGCACCATGGCGTCGAACGCCGCGCCGGAACCGCGCCCGCCCCATTGCAGACGGAACAGCTCGTCGAGATCGAGCAGCGCCAATACTTCCTCGAAGGGAACGTCGTGCCGTACCCGCGTTCCGAAGAACGGCACCTCCGGAACTTTGTTATCGGCTGCGACATCGGAGCGCGTCGTGGCGTCGGTCCCTTTCGCCACGTCCTTCCCGACGTTCGTGCGCAAAAAGACGTCGTTCCGTGCATCGTCCAGATTCTCGCTCACGAACGTCGCGCGGCGATCGGGATCCATCAGCGCTTCCACCGAGTCGAGCCCCTCGAACGCGTCCTTGCAATAGAAAACGCCGGGCGCGTACGCCCGCTCGCCGTCGACGAACAACGCGCGTCGTCCGAACCGTCGGTTGATCGCCGCGCCGCCGATCAACACCGGAACCGTGAGTCCGCGTCGGTCCAGCTCCTGGACGCAAATCGGCATTTGCTTGGACGTCGACACGAGCAGGGCCGAGAGCCCGATCGCGTCCGCGCCGACCTCGATCGCCTTGTCGACGATCGTGTTCACCGGCACCTGTTTGCCGAGGTCGAACACCGTGTAGCCGTTGTTCGAGAGAATCGTGTTCACGAGCGACTTGCCGATGTCGTGCACGTCGCCGTACACCGTCGCCAGCACGACTTTCCCCTTCGTGTAGCCCTCGGCCCGCTCGAGGAATTGCTCCAGGTGCCTAACGGCACGCTTCATCACCTCGGCGCTCTGCAGCACGAACGGCAGGATGAGCTCGCCGGCGCCGAACTTGTCGCCCACTTCTTTCATGGCCGGCAGCAGCACCTCGTTGAGGACGCGTATCGGCTTCTCTCGTACGCCGGCCGCGTCGAGCGCCTCTTCGATGCCGTCCTTCTTGCGGTGCAGGATCTGCCAGTGGATGCGCGCGTCGGGCGCCATCGCCGCCAGGTCCGAGTCCGCCTGTGCCTCGGTCGTGGCGCGGCCCGCGGACGCACCCTCGTTCGCGGCCAGCTCGATGAACCGCTGCAGCGCATCCGGCCGCCGGTTGAACACCAGGTCGTCGGACAGCTCTCTCTCGTGCGGCGAGAGCTCGGCATAGGGACGGATGTGCGCCGGGTTCACGATCGCCATGTCGAGACCCGCCTGCACGCAGTGGTGCAGGAACACCGAATTGAGGATCGCCCGCGCCGCCGGCGCCAGGCCGAAGCTCACGTTGCTCACGCCTAACGACGTCAGCACCCCCGGCAGCTCGCGTTTGATGAGCGTGATTCCCGCGATCGTCTCGGCCGCGCTGTCGATCCACTCGGCCTCGCCCGTCGCCAGCGTGAACGTGAGATCGTCGAAGATCAGGTCCTCGCTCTCGAGCCCGAACTCGCCCACCGCGATGTCGTGGATGCGCCGCGCGATCTCCAGCTTGCGTTGGGCGGTCTTCGCCATCCCTGCTTCGTCGATCGTCAGCGCGACGACCGCCGCGCCGTGGCGCTTGACCAACGGCAGCACCGCATCGATGCGCGCGCGACCGTTCTCCATGTTGATCGAATTGACGATCGCGCGACCGGGCACGTGTTCGAGCGCCCGCGCGATCACCTCGGCTTCCGTCGAGTCGATCATGAGCGGCGTCTCGACGCTCATCGAGAGCAGCTTCACCACGCGCGACATCTGCTGCGCCTCGTCGGCGCGCTCGGTGAGCGCCACGCACACGTCGAGCACGTGCGCGCCCGAATCGACCTGCTGGCGCGCCACGCCCACGATGCCCTCGTAGTCGTCCGCCAGCAGGAACTGTTTCACCTTGCGCGACCCCTGCGCGTTCACGCGCTCGCCGATGAGCAAGGGCGGCGGATCCTGGTGCAGCGTGAGCGCGCGCATCGCCGACGACACGCGCGGCACGTGCGGCGCCGGCCGCCGCGCGCCGTCGCGCGTGAGACCGCGCACCGTGCGCACCACGGCGTCGAGGTGCTGAGGCGTGGTGCCGCAGCACCCGCCCACCACGCGCACGCCGAAATCGCGCACGAACTCGCCTAACGCAGTGGCCAGCGCCTCCGGCTCCAGCGGATACACCGCGTCGCCGGTGCCCGTGTTGAGCGGCAGGCCCGCGTTCGGGATGCACGACACCGGACGCGTCGCGTGCTCCGACAGCCAGCGGATCGGCTCGCGCATGTGCTCCGGGCCCGTCGAACAGTTGAGCCCCAGCACGTCCACGCCTAACGATTCGAGCGTCGTCATCGCGCTCGCGATGTCGGTGCCCAACAGCATGCGCCCGCTCGTGTCGAGCGTCACCTGCGCCTGCACCGGCACGCGCCGCCCGATCTCCGTGAACAGCCGCTCGAACCCCGCCAGCGCCGCCTTCACCTCGAGAATGTCCTGCGCGGTCTCCACCAGCAGCAGGTCCACGCCCCCCTCGACCAGCGCCTTCGCCTGCTGGTAGAAGTCCTCCATCAGCTCGGCGAACGTCACCGCCGACAACGTCGGATCATCACTCGACGGCAGCATCCCGGTCGGTCCGATCGATCCCGCGACGAAACGCCGCTGGCCGTTTCCCGCGGCATCGCACGCCTCGCGCGCCAGTTGGGCCGCGCGCACGTTGAGCGTGTGGATCTTGTCGCCTAACCCCCATTCGCGAAGCCGGCGTGGCGTGCTCTGGAACGTGCACGTCTCCACCACGTCGCAGCCCACGGCCAGAAACGATGCGTGGATGCCTCGCACGACGTCCGGTCGCGTGAGCACGAGATAGTCGTTGCACCCCTCGTAGGACGCGCCGCCGAAGTCGGCCGCCGTCAGGGCGTGCCGCTGGATGTTCGTGCCCATCGCGCCATCGAATATGAGCACACGCTCGCCGAGCGCGCGGAGATACGGCGCATCGTTGCGTTGGGCGTTGGCCCGCGAAACCGAAGTAGCAGTCATGTGGTTGCCAAATGACAAAAAAGCCCGGGTGCGCACAGGCACCGGGCCGGCGCTTTAGCGGAATGTTTAACGTGGCCGCAAGTTGCCTTAAATCGCCACGAACCGATAACGTATTGATTTGCAGCATAACTGTCGCGGTGCGAAGAAGCAAGCTGCCTCGCGTTGGGCAGGCCCCGACCTCGACAGTCATTGCATCCGACACGACTCGTCAGTACGCTGGAGTAATCTTCTCATCGTGTCTCCTGCGCAACCGAGAAGCTCGTGTCCCCGTCCAATGCCAAGCGGGGTTCAGCGACCACCCGCCCAACGCTACCTCGATACGGAGACGCGAAGTGCCGTTGGCGCAACTAGTTTGCCCGGTTTGTCTCTCTCCGCGGCGATCGCTCCTTTCCGTCCTGAATCGTTGGGGAGGCGTTGACTGGCCCTCCGTGCGCTGTCGGTCGTGCGGCCACCGCTACGTGAGCCTGATGCCAACGGACGATGAGTTGAAGGTCATGTACAGCGATAGCTATTTCGGCGAGGGTGGTGCATGGGTCTGCGCATATTGGAAGGGTAGCTACATCGACAACGAGCAGAACCTGCGACGCGAAGCCGGTGCTGCGCTCGCGGAGCTCGGCCTTCCCTCGGTGGGAGGAAACCATCTGCTCGAGATAGGCTCGGCCGGCGGGTTCTTCCTGGATGAGGCACGTCGCTCCGGATACGATGTCCTTGGGATCGAGCTCAACGAATCCATGGCGGAATTTGCCCGCGACCATCTTAGGCTCGACGTGCGGAGCGAACTCTTCGAGACCGCGCCGCTTGAGTCGCAGTCGTTCGACGTTATCGTCGCGCAGGATGTTCTGGAACATGTCCGCGATCTTCAGCTTTTCGTTAGGCGCGTGGCGGATCTCCTGCAGCCCGGCGGCGTGTTCTTCGTTCGTGGCCCGCTCGAGCAGTCCCTGCGCGAAGTGACCTACTTGGCCCTCCGGAAGTACGTGCGCCGTGAGACGCTCGTGCTGCAGGAGCAGCCGTATCATCTGCAGGGCTTTTGTCGGGCCAGCTTCGAACGCTTGCTTCGCCACGCTGGCCTGGCCGTCGTCGACTTTCGGGCGACGTCGCCTCGCCCCCATTGGCACGGGCGCACTCCGAAGGAAACCATTGCAACCACCATCGAAATGCTCGCACACATCGGCGACCTCGTTCGCGGCGGCGGAGAGTTCATGACCGCGCGCGCGACAAAGAAAGCGATGGCGGCGCCACTTGAGGCAGCATCACCGTCCTGAGCCAGAACCTGTATTACATGGACGAGACGCGCCTGCTCACTGCCTCATCCGTTATCCCGCCCTCGTACCCGTAGCGCACGAGTTGGCTCCGCAGCACGCTCTCGAGAATTGCTTGTTGGTTGGGAGTAAAGTCGCGCTGCCGTTTTTCGTTCTCACTCCGTAGCGATGCGGCGCGAATCGTCCGTTCGAAGGCCGGGACCCACGGAAGGTCCGCGAACTCCGCCACGCGTCGGAAGTACATCACCGGATCGCGACACAACTCCTCGTACTCGATCTCCAACAGGCACGACGCCGGCGCCGCTTGCTTGGCCTCGTCCATCGCATCCATGAGGATCTTCCATTGGATGCCAGCGAGCGCGACGAACGATCGATCGTGTCGCTGACCAAAGGCGTCGTTGCGGCACGGCCGCGGCCAGGACCGGCCTAACGGCGTTCATACCGAAGTCGCCGCAAGGTGTCGTTCCTGGTCGAGTTCATACCCGTACCGCACCAAGTAGTCGTGCAGTACGCTGTCCAACACGCGTTGCTGTTCCGGCGTGAAATCCCGGCGCCACTTGTCGTTCTCGCTATGAAGCACCGCCGAGCCGACCGCTCGCTCGAAGCGAGGCAGCCAAGGCAAATCGCAGAACTGCGCCGCCTGGCGGAAGCACGACATTGGATCGTTGCAAATGTCCTCGTACCGCAGCTCCAACAATGCGGCTCGAGGACACGCGCGCTTCGCCGACTCCATCGCGTCCATCAAGATCTTCCACTGTATTCCGGCCAACGCCATGAACGACAAATTGTACCGTCGCCACTCTTCGTCTTGCTCCGGCATGAGCGGACCGTATCGCCAATGGTTCGGCCCACGCCATCCGTCCCACCATTCTACTTTGAGAAACGACGCGGCGACGGGACGGCCGTCTCGCAGAATGTGAATGAATCGCGCTTCCGGAAAAACACGATGCAAAAAATCGAGTCGCGGCCACCCGGTGATCTTCACCACAAGCTGCGATCGCCGGCTCGTGAGTTGTTTGCGGAACGAGTTGATGATTCTCGGTGGCACGTCCACCGACAAATCCTCAGCCACGAGATCACGAACGGGCTGGCTGAAGCCTGGATAGAGCGAATCCCAGTACGCGTAACACTCCGATGGTTCCAAGTGATCGGCGAGCCACGCGCCGATCACCGGAATGTCGATCGCGTGCATCAGAACCCGGTTGCGCTGGCCGCTCCTCGGCGACCACTCCAGCAGCCGCGAGAGCCATGCGGCGCGCGGGTGCTGACACAGTATCCGATGAAACACACTCGACCCGCTCCGCCCGACGCCGATGATAAACACGGGTGGTTGGAAGTGCTTATTCGGCATGACGTTCCGGTGGAGGTGCCGATCGCCTCCCGGTAACTCGGACCCGCTCCTCCACGCGATGCACGAGCGCAATCAAACGATGCCGCTCCAACGGCAACCTGAGCTCCGCGAGCACCAGTCGCTGCAGTGACGATGGCAATGGCTCGAGCACTTGCTCTCCGATGTCGTAGATCAGCAACGCACCGCCAGCATCCAACGGCAGTCGCCCCAACTCGGGGTGTGTTGCCGCCGTGCTCCGTTCGACGACCGCAACCAATGGCCGTTGACTTGCCGCCAGGTCCACGGCGTCAGGTGCGTTTCTAGCTGTCTGTACCGCGAAGCCTTCGTGAGCCAGCATTTGCGCCAACCCCTCCAACAACGCCTCGTCTTGCCCAACCAAGAGGATACTCGACATCGCTCGCCTCTGGGTAGTCGGTTCGCTCGCCGGCCCCCCGCCTCACCGGTTCGCGCCTGCTTACGCGGCTCCGATCGAGTGCATGAACGACTCCAATATGACGAGGATCACGTAGGCTACCAGCGGTGACACATCCAACATGCCGAATGGCGGAATGACCGATCGAAGGGGTTTGAGCAGCCATTCGGTGAGCGACACGGACCAGCGTATCCATGGCCGGTACGGATTTATGCTCAACCACGATGCGATGATACGCACGATCAAGGCCAGCTCGAGCACCCCGAAAGTCCAGCTCACCAACAAATCGTAGAGTCCGCGCGGACCACCGTTGAGCGAGATCGCCGCTGTGACGATCATGCGTCGCACGAACTGCAGCGACACGATCAGCAGTATCCCGCCGATGACGACGACTACGAGCGCCCACCACGGTGCACTCGCCGGTAACCCGCCGGCGCGTACCACTCGGCGCTCGACGGGAGCAAGCAACGGATCCACCGTTTTGCGGACGAACCTCCCTGGCGCTCCGAACGGATTGATGCGGCGCGTGCGAACGAGCCAGTCGACGCCGAACACCACAAACATTGCCGCCGCGAGGACCACCAACGCCCACCGGACACCCAACAACAACAGGTCGAAGCCAACAAGAAACGTGGTCACTTGGCGAAGAATGGGCTCGGAGGAGAGGTCGTCAAGGGCGCCCGAGTGTGATCGCGACGCGATCGATACACGTTACGGCGTCCGAGTCGGCATCGGATGCTGGCTTGCTGCCGTCGCAACAGCGCCTATCGCGTGCGGCGATGATGGGGCCACGTCCGGTGCGCCTAACCGGCCAACCAACGCACCGACAGCAACGCCGAGCGCGCTGCCAAGCCATTCGAGCCAGCTGGCAGGCGACCCGTGCATCGCGAGCGGCGCGATCACCAATCCCAGCAGCGCCGAGACACACAGTACCACGACCGACTCTCCGATGCGTCTGGTCATCGCCGCCCAGTACCCGATTGGAATGAGCAGACCGCCCAACCAGAGCATCGACAACAATGGAGTCGTCGCACCGAGTGCGTAGCCCCACGGAATGAAGAAACTCCAACCGAGTCCCGGTGTCAGTGCCACACGGCCAGCGCGAGTCGAGCCGCGATTGTCCGTCGCCTTAATGACCAACGCACCGTGCACGATGCCGCCGGCCACACGCAGCGTATCTCGCTCGTCGCGTCCTGGCGCGTCGGCGGGGAACACGTCGTCGAGCTTGATGACTGGATCACGCACCTGGGCGCGATCGGCATTCATTCGCATCGAGAACTCGAGCGCACGCTCTCGCTGACCCAGCAAGAACACTTCAGTCTTTCGAGGATCGGCCTCGTCGAGGATTGGCGCCACGCGCTGCGTCGGCGATCCGGGAATGACCATGGCGCGAACGAGCACGCTGTCCGACATCAGCCGCGCGCGGAACGCGGCATCCGCGCCGGATCCGCCGGGGGGAAACGCGACGCCGGCTGCTTCCGCCGTCAGCACCGTTCCCGGAAAGGAATCCATATGCATGATGCCGGGTTGCCAACGGCCCCAGACCGGTGACTCGGGCAGCGAACGCTGGAGTCCCCACACGGTGGCGACGGTGATCGCGAGCCACGTCGCCGCCCCCGCCCACGCGAGCGCACGCGCCCGCCGCGCGGATGGCAGAATCCAACGAGGCCACGCGTCGGCGAAGTAGACGCCCAGCGTTCCGCCTAACGTATTGGTGATGACATCGCCGAGACTCGAGTCGCGTCCGGCAATGATGTGCATCTGCAGCAACTCGATCGTGATCGTGGTGCACGCGGCAATGATCACGGCGCGCCGACGCGCGAGGCCGGCCATCCGCATGCCCAGACCGAACGGCACGAACAGTATGACATTGAGGGTGATATCTTGAACGGCGGCGTCGCCGCAGAGAATGCACAGACTCGGGCTGTACGATGATGGACCGGGTTGAGGTGTGAGGGTCATCGCTGCAATGAACGCGAGCCCTACAAGAGCCACCACCTGGCCAACGGACTGACGCGAATTCAGCACGCTTGGTATTGTAGATTCGTGTCGGTCGAATGACTGCGAATGACGAACGAGTGCTGCGCCTTGCTGCGGTATTCGATCGGCTTTGCCCACGGTTTGGAAGCGTGGCACCCTACCTGCAGAAGCAGACGCCTGCCCACGCCTGCGTTTGCAACGACGCGGCTGCTGTCATCAACTGAATTCGTCCGAGTGGCCCAAACTTCGGTACGCGCCCAGGTGCAACATATCTTTACGGTAGACGTGGAGGAGTACTTCCACGTCGGTGCGTTCGAATCGGTCGTCTCCCGCAAAGATTGGAGTAGCTACCCAAGCCGTCTCGACGCGAGTATCGAGCTATTGCTCGACCTGCTCGCCAGACACGGCGCAACGGGCACGTTCTTCACGCTCGGCTGGATCGCGGATCACCATCCGCGAGTGGTGCGACGTATTGCGCAGGCGGGTCACGAGATTGCCTCACACGGATACTGGCACCGTCGCGTCGACTCGCTCGCGCCCGAGGAGTTCCGTCAGGACGTTCGATCCTCGCGCGCCGTACTCGAGGATGTGTGCGGCACACGCGTAACGGGATTCCGCGCCCCGAATTTCTCGATTCGTCCGGGCTGTGAGTGGGCATTCGACGTGCTGATCGAGGAAGGCTACCACTACGATTCAAGTCTGTTTCCAATTCGTCGTCCCGGCTACGGATACCGCGCTGCGCCGATAGTGCCCCACATCATCCACCGTACGTCAGGCTCGCTCTGCGAGTTGCCGCTGGCAACAACGGCGCTCTACGGCGCGCGCATCCCGGCAGCCGGCGGCGCGTATCTGCGACACTTCCCGTTCGGAATTATTCGAAGGTGTATGCAGGAGCACTCGGACTCAGGCATTCCTGCTACGTTCTACCTGCATCCCTGGGAACTCGACCCCGATCAACCTCGCCTGCCCGTCAACTGGATCACGAGAGGACGCCACTATGGCGGCCTCTCGCGCACGCTTCCGCGACTCGAACAACTGTTCGCTGAGTTTCCGTTCGTGTCGGTTTCCCGTTGCCTAAAACTGCCGAATCTCCCGATTCGTTCGATCGGACCGAGGATATCGGTCGCGGATTGAACGTACCGGTCGCCTCACGCCGTCCAGCGCTGACGCCACGCCTGCAGCATCAGCACCGACCACATCGCCAGCGCACCTTCGCTGCGCCCGTTCTTGAGCGCATTCCACTTTTCGCGGATCGGATCGGGGTTAAGCAGTCCGTCTCGCGCGAGCACCTCCGGGCGTAACAACTCTTCGGCCCAGTCGCGAAGCTGACCGCGCAGCCATCCGTCAATCGGCACTGAAAAGCCTTGCTTCGGCCGATCGACCAGTTCGCGCGGAACGAGGCGGTAGAGCAACTCTTTCAACAACCACTTCCCGGTTCCATCGCGAACCTTGAGCGACGCCGGCAGGCGCCACGAATACTCGGCGACACGATGATCTAGAAATGGCACGCGCAGCTCGAGGCTCACCGCCATACTGACGCGATCCATCTTGGCGAGTTGATCATCGGCGAGATATGTGAGCTGATCGGCGAGCATCATGCGGTGCAGCAATCTCGCCGGACGCTCCGACAGCAGCATGCGTCCAAACTCATCTTCGCGGCCGTTAGTCCCGCGCACGACCGACTCCGGCTGCTGCCAGGCAGATATCAACGAGCGGTACATACTGGCCACGTTGTCGGACCGAATGAGACGTCTCACCTTGTGCAGCTTGTCGCCGGGAAGACGGTGCTTCAGGCCGCGCGGCAGCAGCGGCGCCACGACTTCGTGCGCCCGATCCCATTCCTCCGCGGACAGAACGCCGATTCCTGCCGCTATGAATTGTCGTGCGGCGCGCGGCACCTGTCTCGCGCGCTTGAGTATCCGCTCGCCATATACGTAGCGATTGTATCCGCCAAATAATTCATCGCCCCCGTCGCCCGACAAGGCAACGGTGACGTGCTGTCGTGCGACTCCGGAGATCAGGAACGCCGGAATCTGCGAGATATCTCCGTGAGGCTCATCGAACATGTCTGGCAACTTCGGCACAACGCTCAGTGCCTCGTCTCCCGTCACCAGGACTTCTGTGTGATCAGTACCGAGATAGCTGGCGACGCGCGCCGCTTCCGGTGCTTCGTTGTGCTCGCGCGCATCGAACGCCACCGAAAAGGTCTTGATAGGTCGGGTCGCCGCGCGCTGCATCAGCGCGACGATCGTGCTCGAGTCCACACCGCCGGACAGGAGCGCGCCTAACGGCACGTCGGCGATCATGTGCTGTTCGATGGATCGCGTGAGCAACGCTTCCAACTCGTGCAGCGCTTCCTCGGGCGAATCGGTCGTCGGGTTCGCCAAACCTCGTATCGCGACGTCGTTGATCGACCAGTACGTCTCGGGTTGCGGAAACGGCGCTGCCGGATCACGGATCGTGACGATGGTGCCCGGAAGTATTTTAGATACGTGACGATAGATGCTATGCGGCGCTGGCACGTAAAGGTATCGGAGGTATTGCGCGACGGAATCGACATCGATCTCTCGATCGAACTCCGGTCCAGCGACGAGCGCCTTGATCTCCGAGCCGAACGTGACCAACCCAGGCTTCCGATAAACGAACAGGGGTTTGATGCCGAGGCGGTCGCGAATGAGTGAAAGGGAGCGCTCGCGCCTGTCCCACACGGCAATGGCGAACATCCCCGCCAGCCGGCCAACTGTATCGCGTATGCCCCATTGCTCGATTCCGGCGAGAATCACCTCGGTATCTGATCCGCCTCGAAACCCAACTCCGTTCTGCTCGAGATCCCGCTTGAGGTCGCGATAGTTGTAGATCTCGCCGTTGAACACGATCACAAAGCGGCCGGAGCTGGATGCCATCGGCTGATGCCCCGTCTCAGACAGGTCGAGGATGGCGAGTCGGCGGAAGCCGAACCCAAGGCCGGCCTCGGGCTCTATCCAAAGGCCGCTGTCATCGGGACCGCGGTGCGCGATCGGCGCCATCATTCGGCGCACCTGCTCCGTCAGAGTCCCCGGATCGCTCAGTCGGTTGGTGAATAAGCCGGTTACTCCACACATCAGCGTACGCCTCGCCAAGCTAGAGATCAACGCGACGAACTTCGTCTTGTATCCGCCGCGCTCCCAATCTACAGAATGGGCTCCGTTCGCGGTCGCAAGATTCTTTCCCTCGGATGACGACGGTCGGACTTCCTTCGGTCACCTCGTGACCAGACGACAGGTGACGCCGGCTCGATCACTAGGCCATCCGTTGCCGGCCTTGACACTAGTATCTTAGAGCTTCGTGCCTCGGCGTATCTGCGCGGTGCCGTCGTCCGCCTCCTGTCATTTCATTGGCGTAGCGTTTGCTAACTCTCGGGCCCGATTTGCTTCTCTTGTTGGAAAGGCAGTGCCGTTCTTGTAGCGATCCCGTCAACCACCATACCGCGTGCCAGCCTCGACAATGTCGGCCGAGTCCGAGATGAATCCGCAGGCCCCAGTTCTCAACATCGCGGTCGTGCGTCTCGGGAAAAATGGGACATCACCATGCGCGAGCCATTGGGCGGTTGGGCGACCTAGGTCGACTTGCGTGCGCCATCGATCCGTCGCCTGTCGCGCGCGAGCAGATTCAACCGTTGCCCGGCATTGGAAGCAGCACGAACGGAACTCGGTGGCGGCCACGCTGCCCGCGCCACTGGCGTCACGCGCGTGGTTCACGTCAGCAGCATTGCAGTGCATGCGATGACGCGCGCGTCCATTTGCGAGGACAGCTCGCTCGAGATCGTCTCAGAACGCACGCTGCGGCCGCAGCGACAGGCCATGAACGTGGCCAAAGCGTTCGCAAACCAGCGCTGCGACATGTCGCGCGTCGTAAGTATCGCGCCAGCCGTCGGTCAACTTTTTCAATCGTCGGCGCTCGACGCCGCGGCAATTCCATGATCGCGCTGGCGTGCCTCGTCGGATTGCTTGCGGTGGTGCTGCTGTTGCCGGTGGTGTCGGATCTCGTGAGCCTGCTCGTGACGCTCGGCCGACCACCTCGCGCTGTGCCACCGCCGCAGACGCCGCAGCTTCTGTTCCTGGTGCCCGCGCACAACGAAGAGCTTCTTGTTGGTGCGACGCTCGCGTCGTTGTCGTCACTCGCCTATCCGCGCGCGCAGTACGAGGTCGTGGTGATCGCCGACAATTGCACGGACGGTACCGCCGCCGTTGCAACGGCGGCGGGCGTGCGGTGCCTGGAGCGTCATGACACGAGCAAGCGCGGGAAACCCTACGCCATCGACTGGGCGCTCTCGCAGATCGAACTCGACGTATTCGACGCGATGGTCATCATCGATGCGGACTGCGTCGTCGATCCTTCGTTCGCGACGGCGATCGGGGCCGCGGGCCCCTTGCGCGGACGCGCGGCGCAGACGTACATCGACATCCGCAACCGGAGCGAGAGCGCCCTCACCGTACTCGGCGCCACGTTCTCGTTGATGCGCTTTCGGTTGATGAACGCGCTCAAGCGGTGTGCTGGCCTAACGGTACCCTTCGGGAACGGACTCGTGGTGGGGATGGACATCCTGCGCGCCGAGGGATGGCAAGCATTCTCCATTTGTGAGGACTGGGAGGAGTACGCATTGCTCACCGCGCGCGGCGTGGACATCGAGAATGTGCCCGCCGCGCATACGTACGTGCAGGAGGCTCGCTCGCTGCGGCAGAGCGGCTCGCAGCGACGTCGTTGGGCAGCGGGGAAGTATGACGTGCTGTTCGGATGCGCCGGCCGTGTGCTACGGTCCCACCACATCGGTATTCGGCAGAAGCTTGACACGGTGGCGGAGCTGAGCAGCCCCGGACCTGTCGTCGCCCTCGGAGTTGCGCTCCTTGTTGCGGCTCTTGCGGCAGTGCTTCGACTACCGGGTTTGGCGCTATTGCTCATCGCGCTCGCACTGCCGATCGTGCGCCTGGCGCTCTATGTCGTGCTTGCGTTGCGTCTTGAGCCTGAGCCGTGGTCCACCGTCCGCGCGCTCGGCTATCTGCCCATTTATCTGCTGTGGCGTCTGATGATTCAGTTGTCGTCGCTCACGATGATCGGACGCGGGCGGTGGGTGCGCACCGAGCGGCACGCCGAAGCCGCCGACCGTGCGGTAACGGGCGATACGGCGCAATCGCGTGAGGTTCATGCGGAAGGATGACGCGCCGACGCTTGCCACGCCCTCGCTCCTCGGCCGACGCGAACGGCTGTTGTGCCTCAATCATCGAAAGACGAAATGACCCGTGAGTCGCACGGGGCGGCGATCCGCGTCGAGCGATTCGCTGGCGAGGCACTCGAGTGGGATCGATTCATCGAGTCGATGGCCGGCTGGACGCACTTCCATCGGTACGGCTGGCGCCGCGTGATCGAGAAGGTGTTCGGCCACGAATGCATATACCTCGCCGCGCGTGATGAGCGTGACGCGCTGATGGGCGTCCTTCCGTTAGTGCGCGTCCGGAGCATGCTCTTCGGGCATTTCTTGGTGTCGATGCCCTTCTTGAACTACGGTGGTCCGTTAGGCACTGATGCTGGCGTGCGCGCGCTCGTCGACGAGGCGGCCGCGCTCGCACGCGCCGGGAAAGTGAGTGTGCTCGAGCTGCGCAGCCGCCGCCAGCTCCCACTTTCGCTCCCGGCCTCGCACCGCAAGATCACGGTCGTGCTCGATCTGCCCTCCGACGCAGCGGTCCTGTGGCGCGCACTGGACGCCAAGGTACGCAGCCAAGTTAGGCGTCCACAGAAGGATGGGATTAGCGTGCGCTTCGGCGCCGACCAAGTAGCACCGTTCTTCAGCGTATTCTCGCGACACATGCGCGATCTCGGCACGCCGACCCAGCCGCGCGCCTTCTTCGAAGCCATCGCCGCCGAATTCGGTGACACGTGCTGGTTCGGATGTGCGTACGTAGGCGACATCCCAGTCGCTGCGGGATGTGCAACGGCGTGGGGTGACGAGGTCGAGATGACCTGGGCGGCGTCTCTCGTCACCTACAAGAAATCCGCGCCGAACATGTTGGTCTACTGGAATTTTATGGAGCGCGCGATTCGTGCGGGTATGCGCACGTTCAACTTCGGCCGCTGCTCGCCCGACTCCGGTACGCACCGCTTCAAGAAGCAGTGGGGCGCGCGCGACGAAGCTTTGTGGTGGTACGGGCTCGCCGACGATCGCGAGTCTCAGAAAACGCCGTCACCCGACGACCCGCGGTATTCGTGGGGGCCGGCCATCTGGCGCCGCATTCCGACGCCGGTCGCGACAGCCATTGGACCGTATATCGTACGGTACATCCCGTGAGCGTTAGGCGACAGCTTCCGGTGCACTCGCCCATCGCCGTCGCCGGGCTCTCGGCCGCGGGCGTTGCTGCGATTACCGGCCGTCGCGCACCACTCAGGCGTGTCGCGGCGTCGCTGCGCAAGGAATTCGCGACGCCGCGCGTGCTGCTCACCGACAGCGGTACCTCGGCGCTCGTCGCCGCGCTGCGACTCGGTGTGGGTAAAGGCAATGTCGCGGCGGTTCCCGGATACACCTGCTTTGACGTCGCATCGGCGCTGCGCCTTGCCGGCGTCAAGGCGCGGTTGTACGACGTTGATCCGAAAACACTGAGCCCCGATCTCGACTCATTGGATGCGGCACTCGGGCACGGCGCGAAGGCCGTCCTCGTCACGCACTTGTATGGGTATCCCGCCGACATGCACGGCATCGCCAGCGTCGCCGAACGACATGGCGCGATCGTGATTGAGGACGCAGCGCAAGGCATCGGCGCCACGTACGATGGCAAATTGTTAGGCGCGTTCGGCGCGCTGTCCATCCTCAGCTTTGGCCGCGGGAAAGGGGTGACCGGCGGCCGCGGCGGTGCGCTCCTAGTGAACGACTCACGCTTCGATACGGCGGCCGATGATGCTGCGGCAGCGCTTGGCACGCCGCCGCACGGATGGACCGAGCTCTTCGTTAGCGCGGCCCAATGGATCCTGGGCCGACCATGGCTCTACGGCATTCCGGCCAGTATTCCGTCGCTGCACTTAGGCGCGACCGTCTATCGTACAGCACACGAACCGCGTTCCATGTCCGCTGCCGCGGCAGCGCTTGTGTCGCGCGCACCTCGCGACTTGGCAGGACGCGTTCGTATCGCGGACATACTGACACGAGCTGTCGAAGAAGGCGGCGACATTGCGTCGATCGCCGTGGCGGAGAACGCCCGGCCTAGCTATCTGCGGTACGTCATCCTCGACTCCGGCCGTCGAAGCCCCAGCCCCAACATCGGTGTACTACGCGGATATCCGTCCAGTCTCGCAGCTCTCGATGCCATGCGTCCCGCACTCGTCGGCGATAATATTGCTCTGCCGGGCGTCGATCGCCTCGTCAAATCGCTGTTCACCCTGCCCACGCATGCACGCGTGCGTACGGCCGATCTCGAGATTGCGATCGAATGGGTGCGCGTTCCCGCGCGCCTCATGACGGCCTCCTCGAACGTGATCGCTCGGTGAAACAGGCGGACGAAATAAAGAGAATCTGATTTTTTGCTGCTCTGCGGTGCGCCCACGTCAGATTGACTGGCACATCGCGCTTCACGAGAAGGTCGCTGTTGCTGCCTAGGAAATGCGCTCGTCCTGCGAGTAACGGGTGAGTCTACAGCGGAGCGCACGGCTAACGACACTTACCCAGGAGAGTTGCCAGGGCACTCATCGCCCCGGGACACGGCAAACTCGGCGAAAGCCGGGGACGCAAAGCTGCAGAGCTTCGGTGACTCGTGAGTCGCCATGCTGGCTGGGCTGCCGAACGGTCTGCGACGGAGGTGCCCAATGCGGCAACCAGTATTGTGCATGCTGCTACTCCCGATTTACGCCGTGTGCACGTTCGCGGCCGCTGGATGCGTCGAGTCGAGCACTCCGTTGGACTCCGCCGCGGTCACCGAGGACGCCGACGTCCGATGGGTTCTCGTCAATCCTGCTAACGCGTCGATCGCGCCTGGCGACTCCTTCGCCTTTGTGGCGACCGCCGAGGATCAGGCGGGCGTGAAGCTCTCCAACGTCGCGTTGCAGTGGACGCTGACGAATTCGGCGGTCGCGAAAGTGGACCCTCATGGTGTCGTCACGGGAATTGCGCCCGGCACGGCAGTGCTCCAAGCGACCGCCGGGAGCGTGACGACGCTCGCCACGATCAATATCGGCGCGGCCAACTCGCCTAACGCGAACGTGTGGGTGTCGGTCTCGCCGGCGTCCAAGGATCTCATCCTCGGGCAGTCGTTCCAGTTGGCGTCTGTTGTCCGCGACGTCAACGGCAACCCTGTTACTGGTGTACCCGTCTCCTTCACCAGTTCCGACGCCTCCGTCGCGCTCGTGTCGGCCACGGGCGTCGTGACGGGAGAAAAGTCGGGCGAGGCCGTCATCACGGCGGTCGCCGGAACGAGCCGGGCCACAGCCGTCGCCGACGTGCTCGCCTCCCAAGTGGCGAAGGTTTCGCTCGCGCCGAAATCGTTCACGCTGCAACCCCGACAGTCGGGCGCGTTCTCGGCGAAGGCGGTCGACTCGGTCGGTAATCCCATCAGCGTCGCCAGCTCGGTCGATTGGGAGAGCTCGAATCCGAGCGTCGCCACAGTCGATGATAGCGGTAACGTCATGGCGCTAACGCCGGGCACCACATCGGTGAGCGCTTCGATCGGAAGCGTGCAGAGCGTCGGCGCCGTCACCGTTCAGCCGTCCGCGCCCGCATCGCTTACACTGACGCCGAGCTCTCTCGATGTCACACTTGGGTCCACGCTCAAGATTGCTGCCGTCGTCCGCGACTCGTCCGGCGCCCCGATCCCCGGTGCGGTTGTCGCGTGGACTAGCGGCAACGCGAACGTCGCGACTGTCGACGCGACCGGAGGGGTGACCGGCAAGGCCGTCGGCATCGCAAGCATCAGGGCGCAAAGCGGCAACGCCGTGTCGTTCGCGGCGGTTACAGTCCTAACGATTCCCACTAAAACCGTTGCCGTCACACCGGCGTCAGTGACGGTGGACCTCGGTGCTACCGCGAGATTCACTGCAACGGTGCGTGACCCGAATGGCCAGACGTTGAGTGATCGCGCGATCTCGTGGGCAAGCTCTCAGCCGTTCGTGGCGAAAGTCGATTCGAACGGTGTCGCCACTGCAGTCGGACCCGGAGCCACCACCATTACGGCGAGCAGCGGTGGCATCAACGGCTCGGCCACGCTCACTGTGCCGGGCGGCAACAGCCAGGTGGACCTGTCGCGCCAGCCATCCGGCATGACTCCACTCACCGACCGCCCTTTCGACTCGCAAGCAAAGAGCTTGAGCGATGTCGCGCATGCCGAAGGTTGGGCATCGAGCGAATCCAAGTACCTCTCGACGTTCAGCATCACCTCGGATCCGACCGCTCCCCGCTCACCGTCGTCGGTCGCACAGCTCGTTTACCCGGTTGGCATGCCGCGCAACCCCAATCTTAGCTATTCACCGGTTACTGCCTGGATTCCAACGCCTGCTGGAACTAATAAGATGTACGTCAGCATCTGGCTGAAGATCTCGTCCAATTGGCGGGGCCATAACTCCCAGGCCAACAAGATCATGGAGGCCTTCATCGCCGACCATCCACATTGCGTGCTTGGTCTCGTCGGCTCGGGGAACGCCCCACTGCGTCCGAGTATTGCCATCAACGGGGGCCCTGACAGTCGTGCGGGCGAGTATTTGCCCGGCAACGTCGCACCAACGACAACGTTCTCTCGTGGGACTTGGCATCGCCTCGAAATGGTGATCAGCGCCAACACTCCAGGTGTCGGCAACGGCCAAGCGACGTGGTGGATGGACGGCCAGCTGATTGGCGACTACCACAACGTCATGTGGGTGCGGGCCGGCGAGGCGGATCATTGGATCCAGCTCGAATTGGGGCCCATTTGGGGCGGGCGCAACGATCAACTCATTGACACGCAGTATCTTTGGGTCGATCATATCTATGCCAGTACGTCAACCAACTAGACTTCTGGAGGCGACGAGCTCTGGATTGGTAGATCAGTAAGGGCGTCGCTTGGCGGCTGCCCTCCCGTCCGGACCACACTCGCGACGATCCGGCTCGCCTATTGCTGAATCCTGATCGCGCACCAGGACCCTGGGTGCAAGCCGTGGTATCCAGACTGCCAGGAGCGAGTCGCGTGTCCTCCGTAGCATCGATTCCACCCAGCCAGCACCAACCGCCGCGCGTGGCGCCGCCGCCACGAGCTTGGGCCTGGCCAGAACCAGCTGCCGACCGACTCATGAAGGCGGTCGCGGTGATGTTACTGGCGTACGTCTGGCGCGTGCAGGACGCCTTCCCGCTCCTCAGCAAAGTCCAACTGCCTCTGCTAGCAGCCGGTACCGCCGTCGTGCTCTATGCAGGAGAGCGGCACGCCTGGCGACAGCTGCGCCAACTGCGTTTCCCGTTGATCACGCTCGTCGGCGTCTTGATGGCCATCATGTGCCTCGGCGTACCGACCAGCCTCGTCCGCAGCGTCAGCGCAATGTTCATCCTCAAAGGCTTCATGCCGAACGTGGTGCTGATGTGCTTGGTTGCCGCGTCCGTGCGAAGCGAACGCGACATCGAGTGGTACGCGAAGGTGAACGTCTATGGCGCGGTCATGTACGCAACTTTCGTGAATCTGTTCTTCCGTGTGGGGCAGGACGGCCGCCTTGGCGATCTCGTCTACTACGACGCCAATGATTTTGCGCTGATTATGGTCTGCTCGCTTCCGTTCGCGGTATACTTTCTGCGTTCGCCCGATCGGCGCAAATGGCGCCCGTTAGGCATGATCGCGCTCGCGATGTTCATGATCGGCATCGTGAAGAGCGGATCCCGCGGCGGGTTCTTGGCGCTCGTAGCCGTGCTGTTATACATCGTTCTGCGCTACCGCGCGTTGCCAGGCCGTGTGCGTATGACGGCTACCGCAGCGGGCCTCGTCTTGCTGGTTGGACTGGGCTCGACGAAGTACTGGACGATGATGAGCTCGATTCTGCACCCGGAGTCCGACTATAACTGGTCCGGAGAATCGGGCCGGCGCGAAGTGTGGAAGCGCGGTATCGGCTACATGATACACAATCCCGTAGTGGGCGTCGGCGTTAGGACTTTCCCCACCGCCGAAGGGCGCCTCACCGAGGAAGCCGCAGCCGCCAGCATGCAGGGGCGTGGCTTTAAATGGTCGGTGGCGCACAACTCGTTCATCGAAACTGGGGCCGAACTCGGCGTACCGGCGCTGTGCATCTTCATCGCCATGTTTGGCATCGCCATGCGCGACATGAATCGCTTGTCATCGCCGCGCCGGTATCACCCGCCCTGGCTTGGGTCGCGCGTCTCGACGCTCGCGCAGATGGTACTGGGGTCATTCGTAGGCTTTGTGATCGCGGGCTTCTTCGTATCTGCCGAGTACTTCTCCTACCTCTACTTTCTCTTTGGCCTGTCGTTGGGCCTGCTCAAGCTCGTGCGTCTGCGTCGCACGGCCATGCAGACGGCACCCCCGGATCGTCGCTTTTCGATGACCGCCTACGCGCGCCTGCAGGTCGCCCCGGACTTGGGCCGCGGCGTGGCAGGTTGACGTCCCGTTAGGCGTGTTCGTGCGGCAAAGCGACGGACACCGCTCTTCCGTCCACCGGCATCCGTGACTTCGCGTTCCAACGGTCGAACTGTCGCGGAGCAGGTTCTCCTTCGAAGCGGCCTCGACCACCTGGCTCGGCGCCACCACCGACGCGACGTCGTGATCCTCGCCTACCACAACATCGTTCCAACCGGATCCGAGATCACAGGGGATCGGTCACTGCATATCCCACAGGCCGCGTTTGCTCGACAACTCGACGTGCTCGCGCACACGCACGACGTGATGCCGTTGCCGATGGCGCTGTCGACAACGACGGCGCGCGGCAAGCGCCCGGCTGCCGCCATAACCTTCGACGACGCGTACTCCGGCGCCGTGACGGCCGGCGTATCGGAGCTCGCGCGCCGCGGCCTCCCGGCAACGATCTTCGTCGCGCCGGCATTCCTCGACGGTCGTCCGTTCTGGTGGGACGTTCTGGCTCTGGGGCGTCCGTTAGGCATGACGGACGAGGTTAGGGATCGTGCTCTGACGGTGCATCGCGGTGATAGCGATGCGATACTCGCAGAGGCTGATCCGCGTGGCGAGCTGGCGACGCGTGTTCCCGGTCATGCGCGCGGCGCGTCCGTGCACGACCTGACGTTGACCGCGCGCACGGCAGGCTTGACCCTGGCGTCGCACACGTGGAGCCATGCTAACCTCGCCGCACTCGATGCGACGCGTCTCACCGTCGAATTGACACGTTCCCTAGAGTGGTTGCGAGCACTCTTCGGCAACGTGCTGTCTTACGTCAGTTATCCATACGGACTGTCGTCACCACGTGTGGAACAGGCAGCGGCCGACGCGCAGTATGAGGCGGCATTTCGGATTAGTGGCGGTTGGATGCACGTGCCGCCCCAAACACCATTTGCGCTGCCGCGCGTGAATATCCCCTCGGGTGCGAGCATCGCCGGATTTCAGTTGCGCGCCGCAGGGCTGGTTCGATGAAAGCCCGCGGATCCGTGCTCGTCACTGATGGGAACGAGCGTGCTGCGCTCGCAATCGTGCGATCACTCGGACGACTGGGCTATCGCGTCATCGTCTGCAGCTCGCATCGCAAGTCACTCGCGGGTGCATCGCGCTTTGCCGCCGCGGACATCCAGGTGCCGGATGCGGTTTCCGCACCCGACACGTTCGTCGAGTCGATTCGCGGCGTCATCGATCGCTTTCGCGTCGACATACTGCTGCCGGTGAGCGAGCCGTCGCTGCTCGCGATCTTGCCCGCGCGCTTTCCAGGGGTCTGCATCCCCATGCCAAGTGACGAGTCGTTTCGTCGGATCAGCGACAAAGCCGACGTGCTGCGTGCCGCCGCATCGGTCGGACTTCCCATACCCATGCAGCGCGTTGCTCGCTCTAAAGAGGAAGCCCGAGCGATGGCAGATGAAGATCTCGAATTTCCTGTCGTGCTTAAGCCGAGTCGCTCGATTGGCGAATCGAACGGCCAGCGGCGGAAACAGGGCGTACAACATGTCGTGTCCAAGGCTGACTTTATCTCCGCGGTCGCCGCATTAGACGAAGCCGCCTTTCCACTACTGATTCAACGGCGCATCATCGGACCGGGAGTCGGCGTGTTCTTGCTGGTGTGGGACGGCGAAACGCGAGCCGTGTTCTGCCACCGGCGCATTCGCGAGAAGCCTCCGTCGGGCGGAGTGAGCGTGTATCGCGAGAGCATTGCGCCGAACGCCGTGCTCGTCGAACGATCGCGCGCCTTGCTCGATTGTTTCGGCTGGCGAGGCGTGGCAATGGTCGAATACAAAGTGGACGTCGCGACCAAACAACCGTTCGTCATGGAAGTGAACGGCCGCTTCTGGGGCTCGCTGCAGCTCGCGATCGATGCTGGCGTGGACTTCCCGGCGCTGCTCGTGGCCGCGGCACGGCAAGAGGACCTCGAGAGCGCCGCTCCTTATGCAGTGGGAGTGCGCAGTCGTTGGTGGTGGGGCGATGTCGATCACCTCATCGCGCGATTTCGCTCGAGGGACGACGATTCGTTTAGCGACCAGTTGCCGAGTCGATGGCGCGCGTTAGTCGAATTCTTCACGTGGCACTCTGGTTTCGAGCGTGAGGAGGTGTTTCGCTCGGGCGACCCGCGTCCGTTTCTCCGTGAGACCTGGCGATGGTTCAGGCGATCATGACCGCTGCGACACATCGCGTTGCGCTCATGCTGGAGAGCGACGGCCCGGGCGGTGCGGAAGTCATGTTGTTGCACCTGGCCGAAGAGCTGCGGCGGCGCGGACACGTCGTGGTACCCGTCGGGCCTGAGGCCGGATCCGGCTGGCTGGCGGCGCGATTTCGCGAGCGCGGATTCGAGCCGGCCACGTTCACGCTGCGCTCGCCGATCGACGTGCGCTGCTGGCGCGGTCTCGTCTCATTGCTACGCGACCGACGCATCGACGTGGTGCACAGCCACGAATTCACCATGGGCGTCTACGGTGGTTTCGCGGCGAATTCATTGTCGTTGCCGCACGTCATCACGATGCACGGAAGCCGGTACTACGCTGAACGCTGGCGTCGGCGGGCGGCGTTGCGTTGGGCGGCGAGCCAGAGCCGGGCACTCATCGGCGTGTCCGACGCCACGGCCGATGATCTCAGGCGTACGCTGCCGTCGGTGGCCGACCGCGTCTGCGTCGTGCCTAACGGAATCCCGTTCGTGTCCGGCAATCGCGCGAGCGCCCGGGCGTCTTTGGGACTGGGTGATGGCAATCGACTCATACTCTCCGTCGGCAACCTGTATCCCGTGAAAGGTCACGACGTGCTGCTGCACGCCCTCGCGTTGATCGCTGGCGACTCCGCGGCGTCGGCGTGGAGCGTCGCGATTGCCGGTCGCGGCGACGCGGAGTCGTCCTTGCGTCAGTTGGCCAACGAATTAGGCATTGCCGAGCGCGTACGGTTTCTCGGCCTGCGCTCAGACGTGCCCGACTTGCTCGCGGCTGCCGACCTCTTTGTACTCCCGTCGCGCTCCGAGGGGCTGCCGCTAGCGCTCATTGAAGCGATGGGTGCGTCGCTTCCCATCGTGTCCACCGACGTCGGCGGCATCGCCGAGGTCGTCGCGCGAGACGTCGAGGCACGGCTCATTCGCCCGGAGAACCCGGCGGAGTTGGCCTTGGCACTCACCGACTTGATCGGGGATCCGGAACGACGCCAAGCGCTCGGCCGTGCCGCACGCGAGCGTGCGATCATGACGTACGGCGTCGCGTCCATGGTCGATCGATATGAAGAGTTATACAATGGCTCACCAGGCGATGGGAGGGCCGATTGAACGACCACACCAGGATTGGAATTCTCCACGTCCACAGTTCGCACTCGCACGATGGCCGCGACTCGCTGGCAGACCTGCGCGACTTCGCCAAGTCGCGCGGTATCTCGTTCGTGGGCCTAACAGACCACGCCGAGGATCTGTCGGCGGATCAGTGGCCCGATTACGTGTCGCAGTGTCGCGCGCAGTCGGATGATGACGTGCTGCTGCTCCCGGGTCTCGAGTTCCGCTTCGCCGGGTTTCCGGGCCTGCACCTGCTCGCGGTCGATCTCGATCGATGGATTTCGCCCGAGACACCAGCCGCCTTCATTCGCGACTGCGCCTGCACGACGGCGTTCACAATCATGGCGCATCCGGTGCTCTCGGACTACCGATTGCCGCCCGAGGTGCGCGACGGGATCAGGGCGATCGAGGTGTGGAACGCGAGCTACAACACCCGATACCTACCGGATCCGCGCGCGATTCGACTGCTACACGACATCCGAGCGCGCCGGCCGGAGGTTGTCGGCATTGCCGGACTCGATCAACACGACTGTCGCAACGATCGCGAAACTCGCGTGCGCGCCTCGCCGCAAGGCAACGTCACCGAGGCGCTACGTTCGGGCCGATTCGAGAACCAGGGGCGAACGATGCGATTCGGATCGGCCGTGCCGATTCGCGGTGCGCGCCTGGCATGCTTGAGCCTCGCGCGCTGGGCATTCGATCGGCTGGAGCGCACGCAGGACGCGATCGTCCGCCGACTGCAACACACGTGATCTTGCCTAACGGCGCGTAACGGTGTCCAGCGCGTCGAGGAGAATGTCGGCCTGCCGCGCGCGGCTGTAGCGATCGTCGCTCACCACGGGTGACGGCCGGACGCCAGTGCGGTATTGCTCGACGCGCCGGCGAATCGCCGCGGCCGTGGCGGCCACGTCCGACGGCGAGACGACGTCGGCCTCCGTGCCCCGCAGTAACAGGTCGAGGGCGCTGCCCGCCTCACCCTGCGCGAGGATCCACGCCGCAAATCGCACATACTCGAACGTCTTCGCCGGAAGCGTCACTGCGCCGAAGCCGGAGAAGATGACGAGCATCGACCCGCCGGCGAGGAACTCGAGCGCTGCGGCGTGCGGCAGAAGTGGCCCAACGGAGACGTAATTCTCGATGCCACACGCTTGTGCGAGCGCCGCGATCGTCGCAGTTTCCGGGTTGTCCATCGGACCGACTAGCTCCACGCGCAGGTCGTCGGGGCCGAGTGCAAGCTCGTCAACCACCTTTCGCACCGCACTCAACAGCGTCGCCACGTCGGAGCTGATGTAAATCGTCCCCGCGAATCGAATCCGGAAGCATGCATCGTGATGCGTCGCGGGCAGCGGATAGTCGTCGGCGCCGTTTAATACGGTGATGATGTGGTCGGCCGACCCTGGGTACGCCTGCATGAGTGCTCGTCGTGCCGGCTCGTTGGTTGCGACGACGAGGGACGCTCTCGCCACCGCTCGGCGCTCGTAGCGCTTGGCGACGCGGAACCACATCGGACTCGCGACGTGCTCGTGCAGGCGCGGCGAGAGACTCCACAGATCACGCATGTCCATCACGAACGGCACGCCATTCCGTTCCGCGATGTCGCGGCCGGCCTCATGCGACATGTGCGGCGGTCCCGATGAGATCACCGCGGCATGCTCGTGCGCGCCGACGAGTCGAGTTCCTAACGCGACAGCGGCCCGCGCCCACGCCGCGTAGTGGGCCTGCTCGGCCAACACCCAGTAGACGCGCAGCAGCTCTCGTACGCGCCTTGGGGGCCAGCGGATGTCGCGCCGGTCGAGCGAGAACGGCCGCTCGTTCGGTGCGGGGACGGCTCCGTCTCCCGCGCGCGCGCCGTTGGTCCGGGCGCGCCGGGCCGGGCGGGCATCGCGATAGATGCGCCACACCCAATCTTCCACGCCTTCCAGCCACAGACGTGGCTGCGGAACGCCGTACACGCGCACGCCTCGCGGCAGCGCGTCCATCCGCGTCGGGTTCCCCTCGTCGTCGGCCGGCTGTCGCGTGATGATGTCGAGTGACCAACCGCGTGCAACGGCGAAGTGCGCCAGCTTCTCCCACCGGCGCGAGCCGATTGTCGCGTCCGGAGGGAATCGATAGCTGATTACCAACAACCGTCGGTGCCTAACCGAAGCGTCGGTTGGTTTCTCGAAATATGGGTGGGGCAGCGTCATGATGTCGTGAGGCGACCGTCCAATCCGCGACGGATCAAGGACGCGATCTCGTCGGCAATAGTCGACCAATCGTGGCGGTGTGCCTCTGCTTGACGCTCCGCACGCCCGCGCGCGTTGGAGCTGTCCGCCAACGACCTTTGGATGGCTCGCTCCCAGTCGTCGGGTCCTCGCGCCACCGTCACGTGACGCTCGAGCCCAGCCAGCGCCGGCAGCGGAATACTTACGACTGGCCGTCCCGACGCCAGATATTCGTGCAGCTTGAGTGGATAGATGTACTTCGAGTAGTCGTTCTCGCGATACGGCATCACGCAGACGTCGAAATGTTGGGGATAGCTCGCTAACTCGTCGACGGCCTTCATTCCAAGAAACGTGACGTTAGGCATTTTCGCTAGGCGATCGAGCGTCACCGCGATGTCGTGGTGCGGCGCACGCGCGCCAGCGAATACGAACGACCAGTCGGGATGGCGCGCCACCAACGCGGAGATCAGATCCCAGTCGAGTTGCCGCTTGACGACGCCAGCATACCCAATGCGTGGTCTCGGAATGTTGCGAAGATCAGGCGGCTCCGCTACTGTCTGCGCAAACGCCTCGTAATCGACACCGTTGGTCAAGAGCACTCTGTTCGGATTGAGCGAGGCCTTTCGCGCGAACATCATGGGTGAAACGGTGATCACTTGATCTACGGCGCGAATGAGCCGGTCCTCCGCGCTATCGAGGGGTTGCTCGACTTCGGAATGAGAGTATTCGTCGTAGATGTGGTACACGCTCCAATCGTGCGGGACGCGGTCCAGCGCTTTCGCGAAATCGAGGTGCCAGACGTAGAGTACGATTCGCCGGCACCCACGACGTTTGAGCGCGGCGCGCGCCGAGCGCAACCTGGCCGTGAAGAGCGCGTCGCCGACGACACGTGGCCTGTAGACCACAGGGGTCAGAGACGAGGCGTCGCGCACGACGAAGCTCGAAGGAAGGCCGGCCGGAGTCGTTTCCCGACTTTGCAGCCGGTGGGCTCGAAGCGCGTCTCGCCACCCCGGTGCCGGGTTCAACCACGTGACCTCAAAGTGTTTCGCGAGCCGTGTGAGAATCTGGTGCCGTGACTTCCAGTTCTTGCCCCACCGGTCCAAGGCAAGCGAGATGACACCTATGTCTGGGGATTGAACGCGCACGTGTTGGTCCGAATTGGACAGAGGACGACTCTCACTTGCGATCGATTCACCAACGGTCACGGGCTCCCTCTTTCGTTCAGGCGATCTTGGCTAGAATGTTTCCACGATGAGGATGCGAGTGGCGGCTCGAGCTGGGTCTCGCCCCCGATGCAGCCCGCGAAGCAAAATTCGAGGTGAAGTACAGCTCGCGACAGGCTGATACACGTAATTGCATTCGCGCGCACGCCGCAGTACGGCACGGGCCGCGCTTACTCAAGACTTCGGGACGCACGATTTGCATATTCTCCACGTAGCCGCACCTGCGCCGTACGGGGGCCTTGAATCCGTGGTGCGATCTCTAGCTCGTGGCCAGCGATACGCGGGGTGTCGAGTCGATGTCGTGGCAATCCACGAGCCGCTGGCGCAGCCCCATCCTTTTCTCGAAGCCCTGGCT
>Ga0134126_10001771_pt1 | contig 27507 bp, 15 predicted proteins | sample KB31752_FD_96881 | JGI IMG/M metagenome (GOLD analysis project Ga0134126, IMG submission 96881) | Terrestrial soil microbial communities with excess Nitrogen fertilizer from Kellogg Biological Station, Michigan, USA - KB3-175-2 | ecosystem: Environmental > Terrestrial > Soil > Unclassified ... | reverse complement strand
TTCGCTATCAACGGATCAGGTGGCTGCCTTCGTGGAACTGGCGCGGCAAGGTACATTGCGCGGGGTGGCTTCGGTCTTGCACATCACCGAGCAGGGCGTGCGCAATCGCCTGATCGCGCTAGAGACGCGGCTGAAAGTGCAATTGTATCGCAAACAGCGCGGACCGCGGCGCGTGCAGCCGTTGACCGAGCAAGGACGGCAGTTCCTGCCGCACGCCATCACCTTCCTCGAACGCGCCCATCAACTCGCGGAGGTTTTTCACGGCGAGAATGAACCGCGCGAGATTCACGTCGCGGCCACGCAGTATCTCATTCTCTATGTCCTCATTGATGCCGTGCGCCGTTTTCACGCGGCCTATCCGCATATTCGCGTCCGCCTGAGCAACCGCACCGAGCAGGAGATCGAGGCAGAACTGCTACGCGATCCCGAAGTTGTCCTGGGTGTGGCCGCCCCTTACGAGTCGTCGCCGGAGTTGGAATATCGGCACCTATTCTCGATGGATTGGAGTCTCATCGCGCCGCCGCGCCATCCGCTGTTGCGCAAGAGGACACTTGAACTAAGCGACTTGACGGACCTGCCATTGATCTTATTCGAGCGGGGTTCGACGGGGCGGCAGCATGTGATCGATGCCTTTCACGGCGCCGGCCTGTCGCCGCATGTGGAAATGGAGACGACGAACACGGAGATCATCGTGCGTATGGTCGAGGCGGGGCTGGGCGTGTCGATTGTGCCTCTGATGCCGAGCGGCGCGGTGACGCGCGGCCACCGCGTCGGCCAGCGCAGTCTCGGCGAGCGCATTCGCCCCATCCATTCGGGCATCCTCATCCGTCGCGGTGAGCGTCTATCCGCTGCTAGTCAGGCGTTTCTCGATTTCTTGCTTCCCACACGATGAAATCGGGACGCCTGAAAAAAGGCATGGGACAAGATTTCGCTTGACGGCAAGGCATCGTGGGATTGAGCTATCCCTGGTAGGCCGCGCGCCTTAAGCTCGACTTGTGCCCTTTTCCCAAGGCGTATTGACGGCCAATCTTAAAAGATCGGGAATTTTGATTTCTGACAGCCCCACACAGGGGATGAAGAAAGCGTTTGAACACCGGCACGTTGCAAAAGATTTCAACGAAGCCCGCCAGGTGGCGAGAGGGCTGTCTGGCGTCGGCGAGGATGCCGTGCCGTTCATCTCGGAACTCGGGCCGCACAAGGGTAAGACTATCGGACGAATGAGCCCTGATGGAACCAAAGGCTGGCGAATCGATTTCGACCCCAATGACGCGAGCAAGGGATTTCATGTAAACTGGTGGGATCGGTCCGGCGGCAAGAAACGGGCGGACTGGCTTTACGGGTATTCCCACGTCGAGGGCGGCACGGAGGCTCAGTTTCTCGACCTGCTTCGGCATGCGTTCGGGAACGTCCACTAAGGGGAGGAATCACTCATGATCGTTACCGATGCGGATCACATCCGCGAGATGATCGCCAGTGGGAAGGCGAAGCCGCTCCCTGTTCAGATCAGCCGGGACTTCGCCAAGTTCCTTGAGTCGTGTCCGCTCCAATTGCCGCTCGGCGCGTCTATCGATTGGTCTAAGATACCGGCGCACTCCGCGATCAAATGGTACGAGAAGTCAGACCAAGAACTCGTGGAGTGGGCGCGCACCCTCCGGCTTGGCCGGTGCAGTCACGTCGCGATGTGGTATAACTTGGACGAACCTTGCCTGCTCATGGGGTTCGCGTTCGGTATTGCCAACCTCGACACGCTCACTTGGGGGGCACCCGGGCCGCGCTACCTGTTCGGAGTGGATATCCAAGAGGGCAATTATCGTTGCGAGTTCCATGCCTTTCTAGAAGTTACCGGGGGCAGCTTGCTGCATGGGGTGGTGTGATTCGGCTCGCATGTAGGCTTTCCCAGGGTTGTAGCTCACTTGAGCAGACCGGGCAGGTGAATTGTGTCGTTGGCGAAGAGGAGGGGACGTGATGGATGAGGAGTTCGTTGCCTGGCCGTTCCCCATCCTGAAGCCTGAGTCCACGTTATCCTCATCCGTCGCGGGGCGCGTCTGTCCGCCGCTTGTCAGGCGTTTCTCGATTTCTTGCTGCCCGCAGTTGGAAGAAGCGGATGAAATCGATTCCCGATCCACGCCAAGTTTTTGCTTGCGGGATCGACGCAACGGAATACAGTGAAAGGGTGAGAGGAAACTCCCCTTGTTCGCCCGCTGTGTGGAGTGCGATGCCATGCTGGCCGTTCACCTCACCTGCCCTCGCTGTACACGTCATCTTCGTTCCGATCGATTGATCACTGCCGGCAAACGTCTGCGCTGTCCGCATTGCGGCGGGCGCTTCCGAGCCGGAATCGACGATGCTCCGGGGATCGCCCGTGCGCCGGCTGCGTCACAATCGACGCGCGGCCACGGCATTCTGTTGGCGTGGATGCTTTTCGCTGCCTTCCTGTTGGTTGTCGGCGCTGGTTTTGGCTGCGCCGTGTTGATCGGTAACCGGGCGCGGCCACAAGATTCGGCGATCAGTGAGGCGAATGGTCCGCGTCAGCCGGCGGCTGAGAATCGATCAGATGCTGAGAACCAACCGGCCGGCGACCCGCTACCTTCCGTGAAGACCGCTCCAACTCGCAAGCCCGATCTCCCTGCCGATCCATTGCCGAATCCGCCGCCGCCCAAACCCGTGCCGCCGCCGTTACCCGCGCCGCCTCGCCCCGAACTTCCACGCGCCAAGCCTCCGGTTCCGGCTCCCGCGAAAGAGGAGCCAGCGAAACCGGAACAACTTCATGCTCCCACACGCGCGCAAGAGGCGAGTCCGCAGGTTAATTGGCTGCCCGCAAGGATTCAACCGAGGGTGGATCGTGCAATTGATAACGGCGTCGAGTTTTTGCGACGCCAACAACACGCCAACGGCAGTTGGGGCCATCAGACCGGCAAGGCCGGTAAATGGTACACCCCTGGTCTCACGGCTTTGTCGGCGCTGACGCTGCTCGAATGCGGCGTCAAGGGCGACGATCCGCAGGTGCAAGACGCGGCCAAATACCTCCGCAAACGAATGCCGGAACTTACCGCCACTTACTCGATTTCCCTGGCGATTCTCTTCTTCGACCGCCTGGGTGAGCCGGGTGACGCCGCACGCATTCGCACGCTGGGGGTGCGTTTGATCGCCGGTCAGAAACCGTCGGGCGGATGGGATTATTATTGTCCGCCACTCCGCGAGGACGAGGAACTTGGTCTTCTCGCCCTGCTGTACAAGGATCGTCCAACCTCGCCGTTGGATTTGTTCTCGACGGAGCCGATTAAAGGGCCGGCCGGCGATTTGAAGCAAGAACAAGGTGACCGCAAACTCGAAGGCGATTTGTACCGCCCTCGTCCCAGCAAGATTCCGCCGCTGGATTTATTTATCGCTCAGGCACCCGGCGCAAAAGGAACGCCTCCGCGCGAACCCGCACCCAAACCGGCGACCGAGGACAACCGCTTGCCGCTTCCCGCTAAACCGCAAGCGGCCGCATCAAGTCCGGCGCTGCCGGGCGATAGCCGCCGATTGTCGGATAAAGCGCTGGAGGCCGCCACTCGTCTGAGCGAATCCCGCCGGCAGACACCGGCCTTGCGCTCGGCCGAACTTCTCCGCGATCTGCCGAACTTCAGCACGCCGCGCACCGACAATTCCAACACACAGTTCGCCATTCTCGGTTTGCTGACGGCCGAGAATCACGATGTACCGATGGAGCGTGTGACGGCCCTCCTCGATTGGCGATTCCGCAATTCGCTGATCGCGCCGTTCGGCTGGAACTATCAACCGCAGGAACCGAAGTGGAAAACGACGCCGGCTATGACGGCGGCGGCGCTGATGGGATTGGCCCTCAAGCATGGCCTGCTCTTACCCAATCGCCGTGATCGCGGCCGCAACGTCACGGTACGCGATCCGCTCATCCAGCGCGGCTTCTATGCGCTCGATGGCATGCTCGAACAATACATCGCCGGGTTTCACCTCGGCGCGAGCGATCTGGATAAACTCGATCTGTATTGTCTATGGACCGTCGAGCGCGTGGCCGTGTTGTACAATTTGCGCACGCTGGGAACACTGGAATGGTATCCCGCTGGCGTGCAGCTTCTGTTGCCGATGCAACGAGACGATGGCTCGTGGAGTCCTGCCGGGTCGAACTGCTTGAAAGAAGAGTCCGTGAGTACCTCCTTCGCTCTCCTGTTTCTCAAACGGTCCAATCTGGCTCGCGAGTTGACCGAGCGATTGAAAGCGCCGGTTGTCAAGTGAGAGCGATGAGGAATTCATGGCACCAGGGATTGAATCAACAGGATGATTCCGACCAGCACCAGGCCGACGTAAACATAGCGGACGAAGGATCGTCCTTGCATGCGTCGATTGATCGCTCGCCCCAGAAAAATAGCCGCCAGGAGTATCGGCAACGAGATGAGGAAATAGCGTGTCACGTCCGCGACCCACAACCCCGCCATGCAGTAGCCGCACAAGCCGAGCAAACTGGCCGGCAGAAAATACCCTTGCAAGGTTGCGCGAAAACGCTCCGCCGACCAGTGCCGCAGCGCGCCGTAAATCACCAGGGGCGGTCCATTCATGTTGTAAGCGCCGCCCAGAACCCCCGAAATGAAACCGAATCCCAGCAACCACCCCAGCGAGTCGCTCTTTAATTCCAGTTGCCGCGCACCGCGCAAACAATAGGTCGAGAAGGTGATTAGCACCGTGGCGAGGATGACCTTGACGATCCGTTCGTCGGCCATCGTCAGCAGCAGCAGGCCAAAGGGAATGCCGCAGAACGCGGACACGACGAGCCAGCTGGCGCTACGAAAATGTACTTTCCGCCAATCCTCGGCGATCACCACGATCGCCACGACAACGGAAAGCAGCGCCACCAACGGGGCGGCGACCTTGACCGGGATGTTAATCAAAGCGAGAAGCGGCATCGCCACCAGCGCTTCGCCGAAGCCGAACGCCGAGCGAATCGTCGTCGCCAGAAAAATCACCGCCATTACGCGGATGGTAATCGACTCCACCATGATTCCTCCATGAGCCGGAAGGCGAGATGATCTTCGAGCCAGCACCAGTATGCGGTAGGTGCCGCGAGCCGAGCGGCACGGTTTGGGTAGGTGCCGCTCGGTGGCACTTGTTAAGTCAAAGTCCGGCTCGGCTCGCCGGACCTACCAGAGCGGCACACGCATTGGGTAGGTGCCGCGAGCCGAGCGGCACTTGTAGAGTCAAAGTCCGGCTCGGCTCGCCGGACCTACTGCATGCTGTTATAGACTCTTACGATTTCCTGGTGGAAACTCCAGAGGCGATGCGGCATCATGCACTGGGTGCCACGAGACTCTTTCCGGGACTGAGGTTAACCATGAAGCGACTCCTTGCGCTCACGAGCGCATCGTTGATATTGTGGACGGTTCCCACGGCGGCGCAATCCGCTGACGTGTTCGCCAAGGGCGAAGGCGTCAGCCTGGAACGAGCGATCCCCGCCAATGAGCGCGGCATCCTTTGTCTGACGACGGATGAGAAGGACCGCATTTATGGCGGCACCACGGGGCGAGCGGCGCACCTGTTTCGCTTCGATCCACAAACCAATGAAGTGCGCAGCCTGGCGCGGCTCGATGGCGGCGTTGGCTTCGCCTATCAGTTGATCCGCCTGCCGGATGGCTCATTCATCGGCGGCACGCAAGCCGACCCGACCGGCATCGCCGCCCGCACCGATCCGCGCGCGGTCGGTCGCTTGTATCGCTTCACTCCAGCGGAAGAGGGGCCAGCGAAGGTCGAGGATCTCGGCGTCGCCGTGAAGGACCAAGGTATTTATACGCTCGCTTATATCCCGAATACCAAAGAAATCATCGGCAATACCTGGCCGGACGGTCATCTGTTCGTCTACTCGTTGCAGACACGAAAGTTTACCGATCAGGGAGCGATCGCGGGGTATCGCACGTTTGAGACTCCGCGACACGCCGAGGACATCAATCGCGGGACGGACCAGAAGATTCGCTATCCCCGGCAGGTGTCGCGTGCGATCATCGTGCATCCCGAACGAGGCGCGTTCACCGGCGGCGCGGACGGTTATTTGCATCGCTATGACTATGCCACACGGAAAGTCGAGAAGCTCAAAGTGCGTTTGCCGGCGGTCGCCGGTCGTGAGCCGTGGGCTAGTCTGGATGCGGCCGTGGTGTATCCGAAGCAGGATAAGAACGATGTCCTGTCGTTGTTGGGAGGCACAGCGGACGGCTATCTCGTTGAGTTGCACATCACGAAGGACGACATTGTGATGACGTCCCGAGGCAAACCGCTGCGGCAGGGGACCATCCAGGGGCTTGTTGGTAGGTCGCTGCCTTTCACGGCGTTCGACGGAATCGGTGGGGATGGGGAGGGCATGCCGCGTTCGTTCCGCTTCATCAACGGAGATCTGCTAAACGGAATGTTTTCCGGTGGTATTCCGCATGTGGATGGCCAACCAAGCATGGTTGGGTTCGGTGCGATGCTCCTCGACAAGAACGGCACCATCTGGGCGGGGGAACGGAATCGCATTGCGCGGCTGGTACGTTATCGATCAAACCCGAAAGCGCCAGCGAAAAAGCCCGTTCGCCCTGCCGCGCCGAAGTCTTCCCCTCCTGCTGGCGAAGCGCCGACGCCCTTGCCTTGTCGAATTGTTTTCGCGCCGCAGGGCACGACAACGGACGGCTCCGGATACACGGCGATCGAGATGGGTAAGGATGGCCGCGTCTACATCGGTGCGGCGCGCTATGGCGATTATGCCTGGCTACTGCGCTTCGATCCCGCCACGAAACCGCTGTTCATGGATAAGGTCGTGAGCATGCGGCAACTCACCGGCGAACGGCGCAGCGGTATCAACACACAAGGCAAGATTCATGCCAAGATTGTCGTCGGTGCCGACGGGCGCGTGTGGTTCGGCAGCAAGCAGGCGCACGAAATCTTCGACACGCGCCCAGAGTACGGCGCGGACGCCGACGGCTTTCCCGGTGGACATCTCTGTTACTATGATCCGAAGACCGGCTTCAGTCGCAGTGTCGGCATCCTGAAAAAGCAAGAAGGCGTCATGGGCGGAGTGATCGATGACAAGCGCGGCAAGTTGTATTATCGCAGCGAACCGAAAAATGTGTTTCTCACCTACGATATAAAGACCGGCGAGGTGCGCGAACGCGGTCACGTTGGCACCGCCTGCCGCTACATGGCGATGGATCGCAACGGGGCCGTCTACACCGTTGGCCGTGGAACCATGCTTTGTCGCTACGATCCGAAGACAGATTACGTTGAGGATTTGGCTGTCAAGGTGGTAGGCGAGGGCAGCTATGAACCGCCCTACGTTCTGGCGATGGGGCCGAACGGCAAACTGTATGGCCTGGGCATTTCGCATCCGTGGATCATGGAGTTTGACATCGCCCATGCGCGGAGTGGGCCGTTCCCGGAAGTGACGATGCGCAATATCGCGCCGGCATCTTCGCCGGGATACCAGGCGCAGGACATTCATGCGGCAATCTTCGGCAAGGATGGCAAACTCTACTACCCGGTGAACACAACCGGACCGCTGGAAAAAGGCGGCAAGCCGGTGGCACATTTGCGCATCATGCGTTTCGATCCCGCGACGAGCAAGAGTGAAACGGTCGGCGTGCCGCAGTTGGTGGATTTCGACGAGGAGAAGGTGAAACACACTTATACGCGATCCGCTAAGTTTCGTTTGTTTTACATGCAAGGCGCGGCCATTGGTGCGGATGGATCGCTGTATCTGATGGGTATTTATCCGCAATTGCACGTGGCGTGTTTCCCCAAGTTGACGGCACCGCGTTGAGGGTGAAAGCGGGTTTGATAATACCGGAGAAGGGCGATGATGACATACCGGCGGGCAATTCGGCTCTTGAGTCTTGCGGTTCTCTGCGGATTGGCCTCAGTGCAGTCCGTTCTGCACGGACAAGAAAAAGACGGCAAACCCTATGTGAATGACTTCATTCGCTTCGGGCGAACCTGGGCCATGCAGATCGAGGTCAACTCCTCCGCCAAGGGTGGCGACTTCCTTCTCAGCCCAGAAGTCGTGGCCGACAAGGACGGCAGCATTCGCCTGGCCCATTCGGTGTTGCTCGCCGATGAAATGGGTGCGACCGATTATCGGCAAACCGAGACGCTGAGCGAGCGTGTTCACGCCAAGAAAGTTTTTCCGCTCGATGACATTGCGGTAGACAACGCGGAGTTGCTTTTCTTCGGGTCGGCGAAACAAGTCCGTATCAATGGTCATTCCTTGAAGGTTGAGCCGCTCGTTTCAACCGGCTGGATGCGTGCGCGGGTGCCCGCTGGCTTCCTCAAAAAAGGGGCCAACGAAGTCGTGTTCGCGGGCGCGGGCAGTTTGCTGATTGAACCGAGTCGGCCAGGACACAGCTATAAGAGCAATGACAGTGGCGCTAGTTGGTCGAACCGCGATCTCGGCAGCAGCAAGCATCTCCAGGGCGAATACCTTGTGCGACTGCGATTAGCGCGTTATACGCCGCGCGGTTGGGCCATGCCTCCTCCCCTCGATCTGTGGATGCAAACGGCGACCGAAGTAGGGAAGCCGTGGAAGATCGATTATTTTAGCGCTATTAAGGATCTGAATAAGAACCAACCGGAAGGCACACGGTTGACGGCATGGCTGCGCACGGGCAGTACGCCCGTACCCGATGAGCGGAATTGGACGGACTGGCGCAAACTGGATCAGGACGTGAAAACCGATGCCAAGACGAGCGGCCATCGCTGGGTTCAGTTGAAATACGATCTCACCACCACGCGCGCCCAAGCTACACCGCGTCTGCGCGCCGTCCGACTGGAACTTGGCGGCGTCCCTTCCGAAGATCGCCCTGAGGATCGTGGATCGATAAAGATCCTCGCGCCAGCCAAGGGCGAAACCAAACCGGCGGAGGCTGCCTCTTCGCTCCCCTTCGTGTACCAGAAACCTTCCGCGCGTTTGAAACTGCTGCGCGAAAAATACAAACTTGACACGGTCATCGAACCCGGCAAGACGGAGATGGAGCAACTGATGCTTCTTCGTTACTGGGTGCGCAACCAGTGTCATCGTGGTTGGGCCGGACACCCAGCGTTGTGGATTCCGCCCTGGGACACGCTGTTGATTTTGGAATCGAGGGATCGCCCCGATTGCCTGGTCATGTGTACGCACTTCTCGTGTATGTTCACACAATGCTGTCTCGCGCTCGGCTGGAACGCGCGGCACTGCATTCTCGATCATCACTGTGTTAGCGAAGTGTGGGTCGATTCGCGGCGCAAATGGGTGATGATGGATACAGGTAATTCGGCGGAGCGTGCCGATGTCGGATTGCACTTCGAGCGCGATGGAGTGCCTCTGAGCGCCCGCGAATTGCATCTGATCAACCGCGATGGCAAAACCGAAGGCGTCAGGGTTTGTTTCACACCGGCGCGCTTGATGGCCAAGATCGCGCCCTTGTGCCGGCCCGCGCCGCCACCGAAGGGCAAACCGCTGGCCCGCCCAGACGTAATCCCGCTTGCCGAACTGAAAAAATACCCCGTCTGTCAACTGGAAAACTATCGTCGCTATGCGTTCCCCCTGCGGAACAATTTCTTGGAATCGCTCTATCCGGGCGAGTTGGAACACGGTTTCTCAAGTTATTTTTACGATGGTTATTGTTGGGTCGGCGACTCGCCGGACGATCCGCGTATCTCGCCGGAATACTCGCGGCACCTGTCGCCGGATCGCCCGCAAGACATCGACTGGCGAGTCAACGATGTGGACATCTACCTCAGCCGGACGAACAAGCCGGGAGAGTTACAAGTCGATGTTGCGTCCCATGTGCCGAATCTGGCGCGGCTGGAGAAACAGATTTCAGGAAGCGAAAAAGAGGGTAAACCAATTTGGCAGCCAGTTCAGGCGCGATTCGTATGGAAACTAAAGCCGGGGATAAACGGCTTGCGCGTGCGGGGAGTGAATCATTGGGATCGCACGGGAGCGGAGAGTCAGGTACGCGTAGAATGGAAGCCGGCGAAGAAGGAAAATTAGCCACAGATGAACACAGATGAACACAGATAATTCAAAAAACCTTCGATTACTTTTTGTCTTATCTGTGTTCATCTGTGTTCATCTGTGGCTAATTAGAGAGCCTGACTTTCGCAGGGAGAGGAATCAACATTTATGAATCTCAAGGCCAAAGAAATACTGCGGCGGCTGGGTGACGGCGAATCGATTGCGTCGGTATGCGCGGGGGCCGGTATTAGCCGCGCTGAGTTCGATGACTGGTGGAAACGCGAGGCGTCTTCGCGCGTTCCGGCCATGATGGGCAACCGGCAAGCAGGCGTGGGGCGCTCGGTTCGCATCGTCCGTAACTCGTGGGGCATTCCGAGTATTCAGGCCGAGAAGGAGGACGATCTTTTCTTCGGCTTCGGCTATGCGATGGCGCAGGATCGACTGTTTCAGTTGGATTTCCTGCGCCGCAAAGGAGCGGGACGGTTGAGCGAGATCCTCGGAGCGGACGGGAGGGAACTGGATTACCTGGATCGCTTCGCCGGTCTGCGCAACGTCTTCGAGTGGGATTTGCTCGCGCGCACGGTCGGCATTCGCCGCATCGCCGAGGCGGAGTGGACCCACTTGCCGGAAGAGACACGCACCATCCTGCGAGCATTCTCGGCGGGCATCAATGCGTTGATCGACGATAGCCAGAATCGACTGCCGATCGAGTTCGATTTGCTGGACTATCGGCCGGAGCCGTGGACGCCGATCGATTGCCTCACGATCGAAAACGAGTTTCGTTGGTATCTAACCGGACGTTTTCCCGTGATCGTCATGCCGGAGTTAGCCCGCCGCGCGCTTGGAGATGGATCGCTGTACCGGGCGTTTCTGGAAGTGGAATCCGATGCCGAGAGCATTCTGCCGCCCGGTTCGTATCCAGGCGGTCGCGTCGGTTCGCAGCCGGTCGGCACGGCGGCGGGCGATCCGCAAGGCGGCGGCAGCAATAACTGGGTCGTCTCCGGGCCGCGCAGCGCGACCGGCAAGCCGATGGTGGCCAGCGATCCGCACATCGCGTTCGAGGCGGTGTCGTGCTGGTACGAGGTCCACCTGTGCGGCGGATCGTTCAACGTCGCGGGCATGGCCTACGCCGGTATGCCGGCCGTGATGTTTGGCCGCAATGAGCAAGTCGCCTGGGGATGCACCAATAATATCTGTTCGCAGCGCGATCTTTATCAGGAAAAAACCGATCTTCAATATCCCGATTGTTTCCTTCACGACGGCAAATGGGAGCCAGCTCGAAAACTGGAAGAAGTCATCACCGTCAAGGGCGGCGAATCTGTGCGGAAGACGATCCGTTTTTCGCGCAATGGTCCCATCGTCGATGAGGTGTTGCCGCCGGCGGCACGGCATACGGGGCCGGTGTCGCTGAAGTGGCTGGGGGCGTATCGCGGCGGTTGGCTGACGGCGCTTTTGGGCATGGATCGAGCGAAATCGGCGAGCGAATTCCACGAGGCGATGCGGCCGTGGCATGTGCCGACCTTCTGCGTGGTCTATGCCGACAGCGCCGGGCACATCGGTTTCCACGCGGCCGGCTCGGTGCCCATCCGCGATGTTTGGGAGCGCGGCTATCGTCCCGGTTGGGATCCGCGCCATCAGTGGGATGGATTGATTCCGTTTGAAGGCATGCCGCAGTTGGCCGACCCGCCGCGCGGCTGGATGGCGACGGCCAACAACCGGCCCGCGCCGGAGGACTTCCCTTATCCTTTATCGGGCACCTGGAGCCACGGTTTGCGTGCCGAACGCATCCGGCAGATGATCGAGTCGAAAGAGCGATTCTCGCGCGAGGACTTCATCGCCATGCAGCATGACACGCTCTCCGTGCGCGCGCAGCGCTGTCTGCCGCATTTGCTGAATGCTCTCACTGCGAATTCACGTCCGCGGATGGCGGAGGCACTGCACTACCTGAAAGAATGGGATTGCCGTATGGAAGCGGATCGCATCGGGGCCACACTCTTCGATGTGTTCTTCGCGCAATGGACGAAAGCGGTGGTACGTCAGCGGTTTGAGGGAGAGACGGCGGCACTGCTTGCGGATAATGCCACAGGACTGGCGGCGCATCTGCTGGCGGAGGATGTCGCTGGTTGGTTTTCGCCCGGACTGCGCGAGCAAACGATCCTCGCGGCGCTGGCGTCGGCGTTGGATTGGCTGACGGAACGGCTCGGAGACAACATGGCGGAATGGCATTGGGGCCGCATTCACACGCTGCCGCTGCGACACTTTCTATCCGGCCGCGGCGACCTGGGCGAATTGCTCGATCACGGCGGCGAAGCGGTGAAGGGCGATTATACAACGGTCTGCAATACGTGGCCGAACGCACGCTTCGAGGCACGCTCCGGTGCCGGCTATCGTCTGCTAGCCGAACTGAGCGAGCCACCCGCCGGGTTGTGGGCCAGCGATGGCCAAAGCCAATCCGGTCATCCCGGCAGCCCGCATTACCGCGATCAGTTAACCGACTGGATGGAAGGCCGGTATCACTACCTCCCGCTGGATCGCGAGGAATGGGCAAGGACGACCAAGACGATACTCACGCTGGAGCCGGTCATTTCTCCAACGTGAAGCCGACCACCTGCACATCTCCCGGATGCACACGCAGACGCACTTCCGTTCCCGCCTCGCCCTTGACGGGATTCAAGGCACGCGGTTCCGTATGCTCGCGTGCGGATTTCACGGGCAGGGTTGTGCGGACCACGACATCGACGAAAGCCCGGCGATCGACGCGGGCGACGCCGTTGGGCGTTTTGTCCACGCCTCGATTGTTAACCAGCAACACGAGATAGCCGTCGCGCGTTTTGTTGATCTGATACAACACCTCGCCGCGCAGCGGCGTGCCGTCGGCGCGGCGCACCTCAATGGGCAACAGTTTCGCCGTCAGTCCATTCATCAGGTAGGGCAGCGCCGGATGCGCCCGCTCATCCTGGCCAAGCAGACGCGGTACCAGAGCGACGATAACCGCCCCCTCGCCCACGACATGGCGCGTCAGCAGCGGCGTCTTCGGTGTCGCCCAGGCCAGGACCGTCGCACCGTCGCGCTCGACCTCGGCCACCTCGAACGGCGTGGCTGAACGTATCTCGCCGCCCTCCGGTTGCCATTGTTCCGCGATGCGAGTCTTGCCGGTCGGTCGCAAACCGAGCAATTTCGGCGGCAACGCGCGAGCCGCTTCAATGCTCAGCACCAGCGTGCCGCCCTTGCGGACATATTCTTCCAGAAGCGCCGGCCAAGCACCGCTCAAATCCACATCTCCCGCGAGCCAGACGACGGGATAATGAAAGATGGCCCGCGCGTGCGCCGGCCGATCGACCAGCACATCGAAGATGTTGCCGTACACACCGCTGGGCATGCTCTGCACGTCCGGCGCGGCCGGCTTACCCTCCATGACGCCGGCAGGATACCAGCAGACGTTGAACAGTTCGCGCAGCTCCAGATCGGCCCGGCTCATCGGAAAGACGTTGAGCATCTTGCAGCGATAGTTGACCGGCTCGTAACCGTGGGCATGGCTCAGCAGGAAGGCGACGGGCGTGACGGGTTCGCCGCGCTCGGGCAGACGCGAGACAAATGCCTGGAAATCCTCGGTCGCCCGGCCAAAGGGCGAGAGTTGAATCGGATGCGTTCCCGGACCCGGCAAAATCCACTGGTTGGCCAAACTCTGCTCCCAGAAGATGGCCGAAGCGCCGCCGAGATAATTGAGGTAATACAACTTGCGATACCACGACGCCGAAACGCCGTCAGTCACGGCGTACTTGCTGTGAAACCAACTCTTGGCGCCGCGCGGCACCTGCGGCTCTTGCGAGAAATAGTTGCAAGCGTCGCCGAAGTTGCCGCTGGCGTAATTGATCCAGGCACCGCCGTACTGCCGGGCCGCGCCGCGCTCGAAGGCGATCCGCATCGGCACATGATAATTCGTCGAATCCTCCTCATAGCCGATAACGTGCGATCCCATGTCGTGTAAGACGTGCGCCAGGGCAATGCTGTCCACCGACAAGCAGGGAATGCCTTTGTTCCAGTGATCTTCCGGCACGGGGGTCTTGTAGATTTTGCTCCACTGCCGAGCCTGGCTGATGCGGAGTTGCTTGCTCAAGGCGGCCAGGTGTTCGGCGCGCGTCTTGCCGAGCGCTTTGTCGGGCAGGCCGACGCCGGTGCTGCCGATGGCTTCGCCGTGGATGTAGCCGAGAAACTGTGAGGCCAGCGGGCCGGTCAGCGCCGCGTAAGTGCCGGGACCATTCTTGTCCGTGTACGCGCCGGCGGCGTAATTCGTCATGATGTAGAAAGGCGTCTTGCTCTGTTCGAGCCACTTACGCAGCGGACTGCCGGGCGATAAATCGGGGCTTTCACCGAGATAAAAGCCCGGCAGCAAGTGCGGCCAATTGATGAACGACACATCACGCGGCTGCTTGAATTGCTTGTGAAATTCCTTGCGAATGTCGGCGGGAGGACTAGAATTATAAAAGACATCAGCGAGCGTCAAAGATGGTATTTTCTGAATTTTCCACCACTTCGCATCGGCGCTGGCCCCGGTCCACATGGAGAAATCGCGCTTGGCCAAGGCAGGCCGAGCGCTGGGCGGGGTGGCGAGCAGTTCCTTGGCGGAGCCGCGCCAGTTTGTCCCCGGCGCTGGGCGCCTATTCATGGCCGCGAGATAGGCGAAGGGCGGTTTCTCACGGCCGACCGGCGTATACGCGAGATCATCCGTCAGAAGCACGGCATCGACCTGCCGCCATGCCTCGCCGGCCTTGTCGATGACGAGCCGCACGCGGGCCGGACCACGCGCCAGTTCCGCGTCAACGAAACCCCAGCCGAAGGAGAAGCCCCAGTAAAGTTGATATTCATCGTTGACGGGCACCACGGACTTTATGCCGAGTTCCGCCGTTTTCGCGGTGCGCTCGCCCTGCGCGACGACGACGGTAAACGGCTCGGTCTTCTTGCGATGATCGACATAACGCACCCAGACGCGATACTTGCCGGGGCGCGGGATGGTGACATCGCGGTGGCACTCGGCTTTCGTCTCCGTCGCGGGCGCACCCAGCGAATTCCATTCGCTCTCGCCGCCCTGCGTCCATTCGGGACTGATGCCGGGGCCGGCCACGCCCCATGAGCCGGTTGGCTTCGCCGTGCCGGTCCAATACGCGAACGAACCGGAAACGCCCTCGAACCATTCCGCTTCGAGCCACAGATAAATCGGCGGCTTCTCGGCGGCGCGCAGAGGAGCAGCGGTCAGGATGGCGAAGAAAAGGACCAGCACAGGAGTTCGCATGGAAAGACCTCGGAGAAATTCGCAATCCGAACGAGAATGATTGATTGTCCCAACCTCTACGAAACGGTTTTGGATCAAGGAAAGCGGCCGGCATGCCGGCGCACACGCTGGCCGTGGGCCGCGAGTCGATCGTAATCCTCAGTGGATAGCGGCCCGGTCGCGCGCAGCACTTGCAAATCTTCCTCCAATTCCGCCCGGTTTTCGGGTGCCATCAGCGCGATGGTGACGGCCGGATGGTGCAGGGCGAAACGATACCAGGCTGGAGCCGCCGACACCACGAAATCGGGCGGATCGTCCGGCGTGGGACGCAGCAACGCTCCCCAGCGCAGGCACGTATAGACGACGACCGGCAATCCGTGAGCTGTCGTCACCGGGAAGATTTCGCTTTCGGCCCCGCGATGGGCGGCGTTGTAGCGAATCATGAGCATATCGAGCAAACCGCTGGCAGCCATCTCCGCGGCGAGGCGGCGTTGATGACTCGTCACGCCGAGCAGACGCACTCGCCCTTCACGCTGCGCGGCCGCACAAAACTCCAGCGCCCCACCCGCCCCGATGATCTGCTGCCACTCCGCGCGCTCCTCCACGTAGTAGAAAGTCAAGACATCGATCGTATCGGTGCGTAACTGCGCCAACATGTGTTCAAACTCGCTTCGTGCCTCCGTCGCGGTGCGAGCCTCCAATTGCGCGCACACCACGACCTCGGAACGACGCGCTCCCAATTCGGCGATGAACCGGCTCAGACCATCGGGCACGCCGCACCAGTTGAGAAAATTGACGCCGGACTCGACCGCATGCCGCACATCCTCCGGCGTCAGCGCGGAATTGCCGCGCGTCGCCAAACCGAGACGGCACACGGGGCGATCCAGCGCGGCACGCGGACTGGCAAAGGGGGTATGCAAAAAGGATGGCTCTTGGGTGGGTTGTCTCATGGCTGCCTCTTGGATCGTCCTGTTAGTGTAGTGGTTTTCGCCGAACCCTGGTCATCGCCGCTGCTGCCTGGTAGACTCCGCCCTATCGTTTGAACGCCGACAATCGCTCGCCACCCTGCTGGTTCCTCCGATGCTTTGGACACAAAACTACAATCCCTACGATAATGCCCTGCTCTCCACGCTCGTCGCCGCTCTGCCCATTGTGCTGCTGCTCGGTCTATTAGCAACCGGCCGCGTCTCGGCGGCGCTGGCGGCGCTGATCGGACTGCTCGCCGCGCTGGCGGCGGCGATCTTCGCGTTCCAGCCCGAACAGGTGCTATCGCCGGACGGTCCCGGCGTCGTGGGCTGGGGCAATACTGTGCTGGTCGCGGCCGGCTACGGCGCGGCGTTCGGTCTTTTTCCCATCGGCTGGATCGTCCTGTCGGCGATTTTTCTCTACACGCTGACCGTCGAAACGGGGCAGTTCGAGATTGTCAAGCAGTCGGTGCTATCGCTGTCGGCGGATCGGCGCATCCAGGCTCTGTTGATCGCCTTCTGTTTCGGCGCATTCGTCGAGGGCGCAGCCGGCTTCGGAACGCCGGTGGCCATCTCATCGGCGCTGCTCATGGGGGCGGGTTTCCGACCGCTGCACGCGGCCGGCCTATCGCTCTTGGCCAACACTTCGCCGGTGGCCTTCGGCGCACTGGGTACTCCCATTCTCACGCTGGGCGAAGTGACGGGGTTGGATGCGGTTCGCCTCAGCGCCATGGCGGGCCGGCAATTGCCGTTCTTCTCGCTGCTGGTCCCGGCATGGCTGGTGTGGGTGATGGCCGGCTGGCGCGGCGTGCGCGGGGTTTGGCCGGCGCTCGTCGTCTGCGGCGGCAGCTTTGCGCTCGTGCAGTTTCTCGTGGCCAACTACCACGGCCCCTGGCTGGTGGATGTCGCGGGCGGCGTTGTGTCGCTGGTGTGCCTGGCCGTGTTCTTACGCTTCTGGCAACCGCGCGAAATCTGGCTGTTTCCCGATGAAACAGCGGATGTTCTCAAGCAGGCCCGTTCGTCGATCCGGGCGCACAGCCGGCGCGAAATCATCTCCGCCTGGGTGCCGTGGGTGCTGCTGACGGCCTTCGTCTTCGCCTGGGGACTACCTCCCGTCAAAAAAGGATTGCAACCCGTGGGCCTGGAAATGAAGGTGCCGGGACTGCATCAGACGGTCGAACGCACAACGCCCGTCGTGGCCAGTCCGCACAAGGAAAACGCCGTCTTCAAGTTCAATGTCCTATCAGCGACGGGCACGGGCATTTTCCTGGCCGCGATAGTATCGGCCTGCTGGCTGCGCGTTCGGCCGCGCCGCTTCCTCTGGCTGTGGTTGCTGACGTGCTACCGTCTGCGTTGGCCGTTGTTCACCATCGCCTGCATGTTGGCTATCGCCTTCACGACGCGCTACAGCGGCATGGACGCAACGCTTGGGTTGGCCTTCACGCGCACCGGCTTCTTCTATCCGTTCTTCGCCGTTTTTCTCGGCTGGCTTGGCGTGGCCCTGACCGGCTCGGATACCTCCTCGAATGCGCTGTTCGGCAGTCTACAAACCATCACGGCGAGGAATTTGGCCGATGCGGGCGTGTTGCCGCTCGCCGCGCCGCAAGCGATGCTGCTGTTGGCGGCCGCCAACAGCAGCGGCGGCGTGATGGGCAAGATGATCGACGCGCAAAGCATCGTCGTCTCCGCCGCCGCGACCGGCCAAGCTGGGCAGGAAGGCGCTATCCTTCGCTTTGTCTTCTGGCACAGTTTGCTGTTGGCCCTGCTCATGGGGTTGCTCGTCATGGTCCAGGCGTATTGGTGGACAAAGGCGATCCCCTGACAATCCTTGCCGCAAGCGCGGGCGCGGTTTTTGCTTGCTCTTTCCTCCTGATCGTGCGAATAAGGACGACATGGCGGGGTCCGGTGAAACAAGGGGAAGAACCATGAAACGTTTCCTGGTCTGCGGAGGGGTGCATGGCAGCGAAACAGCTCTGACTTGGCTACGTCAAACCATAACCGAACGGCAGCCAAACGGGCTACTCTTTACGGGAGGCATCCTGCCGCCGAATCGCCGCTACGTGCCTTCGACAACCGAATGGGGAATGACGCGCGACGATGCCCGCTTCATGGAGCATTTCTTCGAGACGCTGGGCGAATGCGATGTGTTCACGGCCATTTTGCCCGGTCCCTATGACACGCCCCTTGAAGATTTCTTCCGCATGGGCATGCACGCCGAACAAGAATATCCCAACCTCCACCTGGCGCATGCCACGCTGATAGAGGAAGACGGCATGGCCGTCGGCGGCGTCGGCGGCTGTCTGGTCGAGGAGGATTGTCAGGAAGCGGATACGACCAGCCGCGTCCGAGCCAATTACTTCCTGCGCACGCTGGACGTGGCCGACCATTTTCGCAAGCTGCTCCTGTTGCCGGCCCCGCCCCGCTCGCTGGGAGGCGCGGAAGACGGCCGACTCATTGATGCCCTCATCGACAGTCACTCCGCCGACCTGTGCGCGGTGGCTGGCCCCACCGAACATCGTGGCATCCAACGCATCGCCCGAACGCTGATCGTCAACCCCGGCTGCCTGGCCGACGGTTCCGCCGCCTGGGTGGATTGGCGCCGCCATCCCGGCGGCCACGTCGAGTTTCTTGATGATTGCACCGTTCGCCCCCAAGTGCGTGTCTGCGTGATGGACGTGGACTATTGAACGCACGGAATCCGTGAGTTGAAACCAATCGCCAGAGATCCGAGCCATGAATAAGGTTTTCCGCCTCGCTTTCCTGATCGTCTTGACGACCGGCGTTGCCAAGGGACAAACCCGCGCCGTAGAGAAGGAGAAACCGGACTTCTCTCGTTGGGAAAAGGAGATCGCCGCCTTCGAGCAGCGTGATAAGACCAACCCGCCGCCCAAGAACGCTCTCCTTTTCGTTGGTAGCTCCAGCATCCGCCTGTGGAACCTGTCGAAGTCCTTCCCAGGCATGGCGACGATCAACCGCGGCTTCGGCGGCTCTCAACTGGCCGACTCGGTCCATTTTGCCCCGCGCATCGTCCTCAAATATGAGCCGCGTCTGATCGTCCTGTATGCGGGCGATAATGACATCGCGGCCGGCAAGACGCCAGAGCAAGTGGGCGCTGATTTCCGCGACTTCGTTCGCACGGTCCATAAGAAGCTGCCGAAAACCCGGATTGTCTTCCTCGCCATCAAGCCGAGCATCCAGCGCTGGCGCTTAATCGACTCGATCAAGAAAGCCAATGCACTCATTGCGGCGGAGTGCAAAAAGGGCGAGCTGGTATCGTACCTTGATGTGGCCACACCGATGCTCGGACGCGACGGCAAGCCGCGTTCCGAATTGTTCGCCAAAGACGGTCTGCATCTGAATGAGAAGGGGTACGCATTGTGGGCTTCGATACTTATGCCCATTCTGAAAGAGCGCCCATAAAGGTTTCCTTGCCGGCGCAGCGGCGCGTGGCTTTGCGTTTCGCGCGAAACGCAAAGCCACGCGCCGCTGCGCCGGCAAGTTAGTTCGGCATCCTTACTTCTTGTCCTCCACAACCAACTCGACGGGCTTCGCAGTCGCCCGGTTGGTTGGTGTGTAATACTCGTAGGCCACGCTGGACGGCGTCTTCGCCTTGATGGGATACTTCGGCTTCAAGGTGTACTCGAAGCTCTGCACGTCACCCGGCTTGGCATCGCCTAGGTACAGGATCACTTGCCGCGCGGTGAGGCTGAACCGCTTGATCTTCTTCGCGCCCACCATCTCCGCGAAATCGCCGGCGTCCACGGTGAAGCCGGGCGGGATGCCCAGATCCAGCATCACCATCGACGTGGGTACCTTGCCGGTGTACTTCAGCGTAGCCTTGACCCGCAGCAGATCGGCCGTGGAGAGCTTGGTGCGATCGTAGTCGATCGTCACCTCAAACGGCGACTTGCTCGGCGGTTCCTGCTTCCACGGCTCGAAATGCCGGCCGACAATCTGATACATCAGATTCGTCTCGCCCTTCACTTGCAGCGTCACCTCGTTGGCGCCGCCGCGCAGGTGTTCCTTCAAGTCGAATAACTGCATCACGTCGGCGTTTTCCTCCGTGACCTTGCCTTCCTTCACTTCCTTGCCGTTGACGAGTACGGCGAACGGCGTGACGCCCTTGTGCTTGGTGCCACCGGACGCGGCCACCAGCGCCTTGAGCGACAAAATCGTCGCCGACGTGCTGCCCCAGGTGCCGGATGGACCCTTCGACTTCACGAGATAAGCCAGAGCCTTATTAGCGCTATTGGTGAACTGGCCATTCTTGAGCATGGCCAGCACCGTCAGCGCCGTCGTCTCGACGGTCAGACTGTCGCCGCGCGCATAGGTCAGCGAATGCCCGCCGGTGGGGAAACAGCACGCCTTCCAGTTGGGCACGTCCTGCTTCTTCGCGTCCAGCTTTTTCAGGATCTTCGTCAGCACTTCGTGCGTGCTGTCGTCCTTGGCGTCCCACGATGCCAGGGCGTTGGCGGCCAGGGCGAGGATGTAGGCGTTTTCCTCATCCTTGACGTGCGTGCGGATGTATTCGACCGCCGACTTCAACTCCGGCGTCTTCAGACCGCTATCGAGCAGCGACCAGACGACGTAGCTGGTTAACAGCAATTTCGGATCGCCCATGCGCGCGATGGTCTCGCTGTGCGTGGCGCCGATGTTCGACCAGGTGCCGTCCTTGTCGCGCTTGGCCATCAACCATTTCTGCGTGCGGTCGATGACGCCGCGATCGATGGGATACACCTTCGACATATCGTTGAACTCCTGCAAGCCGTAGGCGCTCAGCCAGATCAGGGGTTCGCCGCTGCCCCACCAATCGAAACCGCCGCCCGGACGCTCGAACGTGAGCAGCCGTTGATAGCCGATGTTGAGGTAATTCTCCGACTTCATCAGCATCTCCGGCGACGAAATGCGGACCTTCTTGATGTAATCCACCACCAGCACATTTGGATAGGCCGACGAGGACGTTTGCTCGAAGCAGCCGCCCGGCATGCGCAAGATGCCCTCCGCGCCCTCCAAAATCTGGCTGAATACGCCGGGGTAGACCTTGACGAACAATTTCGAGGCGTCGGGAATGGCGTTGTCCGGGATGGTGATCGTCTGCGTCACCTTACCGGACAGGCGATCCGTGACGACTTGCTCGATCTTCTTGCCGTCGGGCACGACATCGATGCCGCGCTTGATGGCGTCGGACATCTTCGTGCCGCTGGCCTTGACGGTTAGCGGGAAATGGCCGATCTTTTTGGCGCGAATGCGGAACTTGACGGATGTTACCTCGTTGGCCTTCAAATCAAGCGATCGCGACAGGCCAAGTCCGTCCACTAACTCGAACCATGGTTCGGGTTGAAGATCGAGTTTGACCGTTTGCGGAGTTTTGAGGTAGTTATACACGGCCACCGGGAAAGCAACCTCGTCGTTCTGGGTCAGGGCGATGGGCAGATCCAGATCGACGAAGAAATCCTGGAAGACACGCAACGGTTTGGTCGCGCCGCCGAGCAGACCGTGGCGCGACGAAGCCGAGGCGGTCAACCGCCAGGTGGTGATGGAGTCGGCGAAATCGAGAGATAAGGTGGCGCGGCCCTGCTCATCGGTGATGAGGGCGGGTTGCCATAGAAGCGTTTCGGGGAAGAACTCACGCAGCCGAGGCGGCGCGGAACCGCCAGCCACATCGCCGCCCGCGGGAGGAGCGGAATCCTTCTTCGCAAGCTCCTTCATTTTATCCATCGGCGCACGGGCTGCCGTCTTGGCCACAGGCATTCCTGGCGCATTCATGGGCATCGGCATCCCGCGACCGCCGCCGAAGCCGCCCCTCATGGGCATACCGCCCGGACGGGCGAACTGCTCATTGAATTGCCTATTGCGCCGCCAGGCGAGTTGGATTTGCCCCGCCTGCCGCGATTCGTCGCCCAGCCACCAGAACTGGGCAAGATGCCACTGCCGCGCGGGCGGCAGTTTCACATCGTCGGCCGTGCCGAACTTGCCATCGGCACCGGCGGAAACGAGGTCGTAATAGTCCAACTGACTCCAACCCGTTTGATGGTCGCGTTTCTTCTCGGTCTTGACCAACTTGATCGGCTTGCCCCAGGCGTCCTGGAGCGTCACTTGCACGCCTCGCGCCTTGACCGCCTCGCTCAACGCCGATTCCGGAAGAGTCCATTTCCCATCCTTGAACCATTGTGCTTGATGGCCCTGCGTGTAGTTGGCCAACGGCCAAAGAATCTGCTGCATGCGAAAGACGGTCACGGCACGACCAAGATGCTCGGCCGTGAAATCCTTCGTCGTCGCCGACAGCGTTTCCAACGTGAGTTTGCCGCCGACCGGATCGGTCAACTGCTTGGCGTCGAGCATTTTCGCCTTGACCAGATCGTCGAGCAAATCGGGACGGAAGCTCTTGCCGTCCTTCGCCAAGACCGGCTTGCCGGATACGGCATATTGCCAGAAGACGTTGCCGATCAGCGAGATTTGCCCCTCCATCTTCCGCTGCCGCTCGACGACGGGATTGACTTCCCAGTGAGCCGGCGGTTTCGGTTTGATCGCCGTCAGCAACACCTGGGCGATTTGCTGGCGAGCAGCGGGCAAGGCCGGCGCACGCACCAGATTATCAATCGTCTCACTCGGTTTGTATTTCGCCTGCACCCGCGGTTTGAGCAGTTCTTCCTGGAGCGTGAAGAAGACTTTCTCCAGACCGGGCTGCATCTCTTGCAATGCATAAACGGCCTCATCGACGATGAGGACGCCGAGAGCCGCCGCCGCCGGTTTGCCGGCGCTGTCGGTCACCGCGAAACGAATCGTACCCTTTTCGCCGGGCAGATACGTATCCTTGTCGGCTTGGACATCGATCTTGAGATCCGCGGCCGGATTGACGTAAGCGACTCGGCTATCGCGAATGATCTCACCGGAGGCGAGCGTCTGATAGGCGTGGATTTCCAGTGTGCCGAATACGCTGGCCGGCAGATCGAGTTTGTACTCGGCTTTGCCCTTTTTTACATCGAGCCACTTGGTCAACAGCGTTTGACCGCTCTTGACCACGTCGAGATACACCGTGGGCATGCCGGCCGACGAACGAATATCGAGGTGCATCGGTTCGCCGCCCTTGTAGATGGCCTTGTCTAATCGCAGCAGTACGTTCTCGCCGAACGGTTCGCTGCTGAGGCTGGCCGTCGTCTTGGCGGTGTCGCCGTGGGCGTCGCGCGCTTCGGCCGTCAGATCGAACAATTGTTGTGGGCCCCACGCCTGCGTCTGCTGGCCGCCGAGCATCTCGATATTGCGCTGCATCCACGGCCCTTGACGGAACTGTCCCGCTTTCGGCGAAACGGTGAACTCAGCCAAGCCGGCCTCGTTGGTTTTGATCTCGGCCAGCGCCTTGCCGTTGGCCGCCGGTCCGTGCCAGACCTTGATGGCGCACTGCGCGGCGGGGCTGCCGTCGGGGTAGACGGCGGCGGCGAAGATGTGGTTTTCCATGTCGGGCACCAACCGGCCACCTTCGGCGATCAGGCTGACCTGAATCGGCTGAGCGCTGACGGGATAGGTGCGCGTGATCGTTTCCGTGTGGTCAGCGGTGTCGGTGACTTTCGCCTCCAGCTTAACCAGGGCGTTGCCCTTGTTGAGCGGTTGGCCGACGAAGTAATCCGGCAGCTTGATGTCGAACTTCGCATGGCCCTGCGCGTCGGTCTTGCCTTCCCAGGTCTGGAAGTCCTTGAAGGCCACGTCGAACGTACTGGCCGTCACCTTCACCTTGCCGCCGGCGACCGGCTTGCCGAAGAAATAATCGATCTGCAAATCGGCATGGAGACTTTCCTTGGGCAAGTAATAATGTTTATCCGCTTTCAGCTCGCTTTTGAACTTCGGTAGGACGTAGGGCTTGACCGTGACCGTTTTGTCGGACTGATGCTCGCCGAGGATGGCGCGGACGTGGTAATCGCCGGTGTTGACTTCGTCGGCCAGCTGGAAATCGACCGAGGCGATGCCGTGATCCGAGGTTTTGTGTGTCTGCTTGAAAACCTTGTTGCCCTTGGCATCCTCGACCTCGAAGATGAGGTTCGAGCCGGCCACTGGATGCAGGGTGAACGCTTGGAGAGCCAGGGCGCGGATGTGCATGCGCTGGCCGGGCTGATACAGCGGCTTATCCGTCACAAGCAGAACGCGCGGGGCGGATTTGATCTTCACGTCCTGTTCGAGTTTCTCTTCGCCGAGCGTCGATTTGGTGGCGACTTCCAATTTGTAGGCACCGGCGGGAGCTTTCTCGGGCACCTTAAACTGGATAGCGGCGACGCCGTCGGCGCCAGCCTTGCCCTCAAAGACGGGGAAGATTTTGCCGTCCTGTCCCTTGAGACGAATCGTCACCGACGCGCCGACCAACGGCACCGTCTGGGTGATGGACTTGACACCATGCACTTCGCAGCGCAAAGCGGCGTCACTGCCGGCGAAGAATTCCTTGCCGGCGGATAGCGCCGTCTCGTGCGGCTTGACAAGCAGCACGTTCTTGAGTTCCACTTTGTGTTCCTGCTTATCGAGACGGCAGCGCACCGTCACCTTGTCGGGATTCAGTTTCGGCGTCGTGAACTCGAAACGCTGGCTGGACGCCTCCTCGGTCAGCGTCACGTCCTTGCTTGCGCTGTCGAGGACTTCGCCTTGCGGATCGACCAATTCGACCAGAAGCGTGCCGTTCGCCTTGGCGTTCGCGGCGGGTAGGTTGACGGTGAGGACAAGGCGTTCCGTGGTCTGAAAGCCGGCCGTCACCTCGGGCGTCGCGGGAGCGGCCTGAGCAAGCGGACTTGAGGGGCCGAGCAGAAATAGTCCCACAAGGCCAGCGACAAGAACAGCGGCCATGGCGAACGGACCCCAAGAGGTCAATCGTCCCCAACGATGTGATCCAAGCATGCGTACCTCCCATCAAGAACCGAGCTACGGGTAGCGTTCCGTGTTTCTGGATACTAGACGAGAGACAGAGGGAGAAAGTTGCCTGCCGAGGCTGATTGGTAGGGACGGTAGCAAACCTTTCTTTTTTTGATCTCGAATTTCTCATTAAAGCATTCTGAGAAGACTTACTTTTATGTTATTCCGTTATTGACATCCGGTTATTACGGGTTACTATGACAAAATGTAGAGCCTTTCTCGTGAAATTTTATTGTTTCGCTCTGCGGGATTCCCCGATGCGTTACTTTTTTCTGGCACTCATTTCCCTCTCTTTTATCGTCGTCGGTTGCGGGAAGAAGTCGGAAACGGTGAAAGTTTCTGGTCGAGTCACGATGGACGACCGCCCCCTATCCAACGCACAAGTTCACTTTCAGTTGCTCGGATCGGACGGCAAGCCCGATCCCAGTAAGGAATCGGCGGGGCAGACCGATGGAGAGGGGCGATATTCCCTCACGCGAGTTCTCGACAAAACGGATGGCGCGGTCCCAGGCAATTACCGAGTCGAAATTCACGCTATCGAGCGGAGCCGCACGGGCATACGGGAACTGATCCCTTCTCAGTACAATAAGCAAAGCAAACTGACCTTTACGGTGCCCTCCGGGGGCGCGACCGACGCTAATTTTGACCTTAAGAGTAAATAGTTTTTTCGTTCCTCGCTCAACTCGCTTTGAGGAACCGATAGATAGACTTGCTCCAAGACAACCTTCAAGAATCGGTATTCTCCGCCCTTGTATTGTTGTATCTGGTCTTTTTTCGTGTCCTCGTTCTTGACTTCTTAAAGAGAGGTGAATCATGCGAAGACCCGTGTTCCCATGCGCGCCGGACAGAGAGAGGCGTACGGCCTTCACGCTGATTGAATTGTTGGTGGTAATCGCCATCATCGCCATTCTCATCGGTTTGCTGCTGCCCGCCGTGCAGAAAGTCCGCGAGGCCGCCGCCCGCACGCAGTGCGTCAACAATTCCAAACAATTGGGGCTGGCCTTTCACAATTACCACGATAGCAATCAAACGTTCCCGGCTGAAGCCACTGGCAATGAGCCGAGTATTTTCGTCGTGATTTTGCCCTATATCGAGCAGCAGAACTTGTATCAAAACATCATGACCAATGGCCCCGGCGCGGCTGTCCCGGTCAAGAATTACATCTGCCCGAGCCGCCGCTCCACTTCTGCGGGCCCCATGGTCGATTACGCGGGCGTCCATAATGGTGGCATCGCGGAGTACATGATTACCAACTACTGGGGCAATGCTTCCGGGTATAAATCGATCCTGAACACCCCTGGCGTCACTATGTCCATCGTGACGAACGGCTCAGGCACCTCAAGCACGATCCTGCTGGCTCACAAGGTGCTGAGGCCGTCGTGGTATTCTCCCGGCAATCAGGTCGGGCAGGATTCCGGCTACGCCAACAACGCCCTTAACAATTTCGACCACATGCGCTGGGCCGATGGGTATGGCGGCGGCAGCAGTGCCCAGAAGGGCTACACCCCGGATGACAACAACGTGGACGTCAACCACTTCGGGGGGCCACACCCTGGCGCCTCCCCTGTGCTATGGGCCGATGGCTCCGTCAGCATGTACACGTATGGCTACGCGTCGTCCAACCTGAATTGGCCGGATGACGCTATCTGGCAGGGCTTTTTGGGCCTACAACCGCGATATTTCGGTGTCGCATCCATAACTTGCCTTCGCCCACTCGGCGATGTGGTACTTCAGCAGGCCTCGACTCTCCCAAGCCGAGGCCTGCTCTCGTTTGATACTTTCTTTCGTCCTTCGGACGGTTTCCCAAGCTTCTGGCCGTTGCCGTCCGCGCGGGGGAGGATACAGTATCCAACAGTGAAACCGCTGTGCCCGACCCGAAAGCCGGGCGAGGACTATTTCAACCCTGGAGGATACACCGATGGCCTTCACCTTGCCCCCCCTTCCCTATCCGGCCGACGCGCTTGAGGCCGCCATCGATAAGACGACGATGGAGATCCACCACGGCAAGCACCACAAGGCTTACGTGGACAACCTCAACGCCGCGCTCGAGGGACAGCCCGACCTGCAATCCAAGCCGATCGAGCAGTTGCTGCGCGACATCGCCGGCGTGCCTGAAGGCATTCGCCAAAAGGTCATCAACAATGGCGGCGGCCACGCCAATCACTCGATGTTCTGGGAAATCATGGGGCCCAAGGGTGGCGGCGAACCGGCGGGGCCGCTCGCCGAGGCGATCAAATCGACCTTCACCGATTTCGCCACGCTCAAGACCAAGATTAAGGAAACGGGTCTCGGTCGCTTCGGCAGCGGTTGGGCCTGGCTCGTCCTCGTCAACGGCAAACTGCAAATCGTCAGCAGCGCCAACCAGGATAGCCCCTATATGAACGGCCAAACGCCCATCCTCGGCGTCGATGTCTGGG
>Ga0134126_10001770_pt1 | contig 27511 bp, 23 predicted proteins | sample KB31752_FD_96881 | JGI IMG/M metagenome (GOLD analysis project Ga0134126, IMG submission 96881) | Terrestrial soil microbial communities with excess Nitrogen fertilizer from Kellogg Biological Station, Michigan, USA - KB3-175-2 | ecosystem: Environmental > Terrestrial > Soil > Unclassified ... | reverse complement strand
GCGGGAGGTACGCTCCTGAAGGTGACCGAATCGGGGTTCGACCGGCTACCCCCGGAGCGCCGCGAGCAAGCCTATCGGGGAAACGATGAAGGCTGGGGAATACAGGTGGAGAACATCGCCAGGCATGTCAGTCAGTCGCCCTAGCCTGAAGCCCCGCAACGCGGATGCGGCGCACATCTTCGCCGCGTTGGGAGATGAGACCCGTCTGCAGCTGGTGGCCCGGCTGTGCACGGCCGGGCCGCTCTCGATCGCCCGCCTGACCGACGGCACCGCCGTCACCCGGCAGGCGATCACGAAACACCTGACCGTACTGGCCGATGTCGGCCTGGTACGTGGCACACGCAACGGCCGCGAACGCGTCTGGGAGGTGGAGCCGAGACAGCTCGAGGAAGCCCGGCGCTACCTCGATCTGATCTCCCGTCAATGGGATGAGTCCCTCGGGCGCCTGCAGCTACTGGTGGAGCGAAGTTGAAGTGTTGAACCTCGAGAAGCGCTACCGTTTGATCTACAAGCCGCTCGTGTTCATCGCCAGCCTGCTCCCGCTGGCCTGGATGGTGTGCGGCGCCTTCGGCTGGCTCGGCCAGAGCCTGGGGCCCGACCCCGTGAAGCGTCTGGAGCACTTCTGTGGCCAGACGGCGCTCAACTTCCTGATGATCACTCTGGTGGTGAGCCCACTGCGGGAGCTGGCCAAGTGGCCCAACGTGCTCAGGTTGCGCCGGATGCTGGGCCTGTTCGCGTTCTTCTATGTGCTGCTGCATTTCACCATTTACGTGGTGCTCGATCAGGAGCTCGCCTTCCGCTCGGTGCTGGCCGATGTCGCCAAGAGGCCCTACATCACCATCGGGTTCGCGGCGCTGCTGATGTTGATTCCGCTCGTGATCACTTCCACCAATCGGATGATGCGGCGGCTGGGCCGCCGCTGGCAGAAGCTGCATCGCCTGATCTACGTCATCGCGGTGCTGGGCGTCTGGCACTACTACTGGCAGGTGAAGCGCGACGTGCGCGAGCCCTTGTTGTACGCAGCGATCCTGGCAGTGCTGCTCGGATACCGATACGTACGCCGGCGACGCCAGCTCGCGCGCAGCCGCGGGGCCCGCGCGAACGCGCAAGCACAGCTCACATCGAGGTCCGCACCTGCCACAGCTCAGGAAAGAAACTGAGCTCCAGCGCCTTCGCCAGGTACGACACGCCCCCCGTGCCTCCCGTCCCGGGCTTGTAGCCGATGATGCGCTCGACCGTCTTCAGGTGATGAAAGCGCCACAGCTGGAACTTGTGGTCGAGGTCGACCAGGCGCTCAGCCAGCTCGTACAGATCCCAGTCCGCTTCCGCGTTGTGATAGACGCCGAGCCAGGCGCCGGCCACCTGCTTGCTGGCCCGGTAAGGCTCCCTGAAGTCCCGCGCCACGTAGTCCTCCGGGATGCCGTAGCCGCGCCGGCTCAGCAACCGCAACACCTCGTCGTAGAGCGAGGGCGCGGCGAGGGTGGCCTGCAGAGCCTCGTAGGCCTGCGGGTCCCGCTTGTGTACGGCGATCATGTCGGCGTTCTTGTTGCCCAGGCGAAACTCCAGCATCCGGTACTGGAACGACTGGAACCCCGAGGAGCGGCCCAGCGCGTTGCGAAACGCGGAGTAGTCGAATGGGGTCATCGTCGACAACACGTCCCAGCTGGCAATGAGTTGTGTCTGCACCCGTGAGATGCGCGCGAGGCTCTTGAACGTAGGACCGAGGTTATCGCGCTGTACGCACTTGAAGACACCGTCCAGCTCGTGCAGCACCAGCCGCATCCACAGCTCCGAGGTCTGGTGCACGATGATGAACATCATCTCGTCGTTCTCGTTGGAGAGCGGCCGTTGTGCATCGAGCAGCTTGTGCAGATGCAGGTATTGTCCGTAGGAGAGCGAGGAGCCGAGCTCCCAGTGCACGGCCTCGTCCGAGAGATCGACCTTGGCGGACTTGTCGTACGGCGGTGTCGTCGTCATGGTGAGCGCTCGTCTGCGAAGACCCAGGACGGGACCCGTCGCCAGCCGTCCAGCAACTCCCGGTCGAGCCCGGAGTAGTCCGGACAATGCCGCGCGACGCGCTGCCAGAAGCTGTGGGAGTGGTTCATGTGCAGGGTGTGCACCAGCTCGTGGATGAGCAGGTAGCGCACCACCGGCGGGCGCTGGAACAGCAGGCAACAGTTCAGGCTGATCGTGCCTCGGGTGGAGCAGCTTCCCCAGCGCGTGCGCTGCCGCCTGACCAGCAGCCGCTCGTACTCGAACCCCAGCTCCTGTGCGCACCTCTCCAGGGTCGGGCCGAGGAACTCGCGTGCCTTGTCCGTCAGCCAGCGGCGCAGCAGCAGCCGCACCGCCTGGCCGTCGTTCACATCACCGGTCAGCGTCACGAGCCCGTCATGGGAAGCCCGCAGGCGCGCCCGGTGCCCGCCGCCGGCCAGGTGGACCCGCCAACTCTCGCTGCTGGCCGGAAAGTCTATGCGCGCCGGCGGAAACGGCGCCGGCGGCGCCGCCCTGCGCAGCGCCTCTTCACGTTTGCGATCGATCCAGTTGCGATGCCGCTCGATGAAGCGCTCCACGGCACGCGCGGAGGTGCGCGCCGGCACAACGACTTCGACGCGCCCACTGTGAAACACGCGCACCGTCAGCCGACGCGCCCGATCGCTTTCACGGACGAGCCAGCCATTGGTCGCGTCCTTGTCGGACCACAGCGGCAACTGGGGCGTAACCATCTCGAGCATGATTCACACGGCAAGGCTGCTCGCGCGTCCCAATGGGTCGCAGCACGAGCCGCCGCAGGTGAGTGATCATAGCAGCCGGAGGCCCCTCTCAGTGAGACGCGCCGAAAACGACCGTACCTTCGATCGCGCACCCAATCTGCTAGCATCGCGCCGCAGGTTCGCCACCGGGATGGACAAGAAGATCATGACCGGCCCCATCCTCGAAGTTTGCAATCTGGTGAAGCAGTACGGCACCGTCACGGCGGTGAGCGACGTCTCTTTCCGCGTGCCCGAGGGCATGTGCTTCGGGCTCCTCGGCCCCAACGGCGCCGGCAAGACCACCACCATCGAGATCATGGAGGGGATTCTCAGCGCAACCGCCGGGGAAGTGCGCTACCGCGGAGAGCCGCTGGGCCGGCAATTCCGTGAAGAGGCCGGCATCCTCTTCCAGAAGACCGCGCTGCAGGACTTCCTCACCGTACGGCAATGCCTGACGATGTTCCGCGGACTCTACGACCGCGGCCTGGAGGTGGAGGAGCTGATCAAGGTGTGCGCTCTGGAGAAGCTCGCCGGCCGGGACAACCGAAAACTCTCCGGCGGCCAGCAACAGCGGCTGCTGCTGGCCATCGCGCTGGTCAACGATCCGGCGCTGATCTTCCTCGACGAGCCGACCACGGGCCTGGACCCCCAGGCACGGCGCAATTTCTGGGAGCTCATCCAATCCATCAAGGCGCGGCGCAAGACCGTCATCCTGACCACGCACTACATGGAGGAGGCCGAGCTGCTGTGCGATGAAATCGCCATCATGGACAACGGTAAGATCATCGCCCAGGGGACCCCGCGCGAGCTGCTGAATCAACACTTCGCGGACGTGCTGCTGGAGCTGCCGCGGCACGAGTTTCCCGACAGCGCGCGCCATCTGCCGTTGACGGTGATCGAGGCGAGCGACAGCGTCGAGATCACCACCAATGACCTGGATGCGACGCTGCGGACTCTCATGGATGCGCGCGTCCCGCTGCAGAATCTGCGCATTCGTCCGCCGAACCTGGAGGATCTGTTTTTGGAGCTGACCGGCAAGGCCTTGCGGGCATGATCCAGCGGCCGTTCTCCGCCGGGGGGTTTGCACGCATGCTCCGCCGGCCACTCTCCTGGGAGGGGTCGCGCTCGTGATCAGGCGGCTGGTGTCGGTCTGGCATGCGCGCAATCTCGAGTTCGTACGCGATCGCAGCACGCTGCTGTTCACCTTGGTCATGCCTGTGATGCTCATCGTTGGAATGAGCTTCGTTTTCGGCGGCCAGGAACGGCCGCTGTTCAAGGTAGGCGTGCTCAGCGCCGCACCGCTGGACAAGAGCGCCCATCCGTTCCTGCACGAGCGCTTCGTCGACTTCGTACCCATTGCGAGCGAATCCGACGGGTTGCACAAGGTGACGCACCAGCAGATCGATCTGCTGCTGGATCTGCCGCACCGTGGCGTGGCCGCCGGCGCGCGTGCGAGCGCAAACGCCGGCACGGGCGAAAACGGCGGTGGGGACGCAAGCGCCGGCGCGGGCGCAGACGCCGACGCGGGCGACGCGCAGGGGCCGCCGCGTTACTGGGTCAACACGGACTCCCCCAAGGGCTACATCGTCGAGAAGCTACTGCTGGCATCCGCGCCCACCGCCAAGCGCGAGCGCGTGACAGGCACCGCGACGCGCTATATCGATTGGCTGTTCCCGGGCATCCTGGGGATGAACATGATGTTCAGCTGCCTGTTCGGCGTCGGTTATGTCGTGCTGCGTTATCGCAAGAACGGCTTTCTGAAGCGCCTGCACGCCACTCCTCTCACCGCTTTCGAATTCCTGAGCGCTCAGGTGCTCTCGCGGCTGTGCCTGATCCTGTTCGTGACCGTTTTGCTGTACATCGGCATCGCTTCGATCATCCACTTCCATTCCGCGGGGAGCCTGCTGCTGCTGTTCGTGCTGGCCGTGCTCGCGTCCCTCTCGATGATCGCCCTCGGCCTGACGATTGCCGCGCGCTTCGCCAGCGAGGAGCTGGTGGCCGGACTGCTCAATCTGCTGACCTGGCCGATGATGCTGCTGTCGGGAATCTGGTTCTCGCTCGAGGGTTCCCCGCAATGGGTCCAGTGGCTGGCGAGCATCTTCCCGCTGACGCATCTGCTGGAAGCCTCCCGCGCTATCATGCTCGACGGCGCCGGCGTGGCGCAGATCGTGCCGGACCTGATTTACCTGGGGGTGACCGCAGTCGCCTTTCTTGTTTTCGGCGCCTGGTCGTTCCGCTGGCGCATCGAGTGAGGACGGACCATGCGTTTTTTCAGTGACAATACCGCCGGCGCGTGCCCGGAGATCATCGACGCGATCGCGACGGCCAACCGCGGCCTGGAAAAAGCCTATGGCGACGATCCCTGGACGCGCCGCCTGGATGAAGTGCTGAGCGGCTTCTTCGCGACTCCCGTCCGGGCATTCGCCGTGGCGACCGGCACAGCGGCCAACTCGCTGAGCCTGGCCACCCTGAGCCCTCCCTATGGAGCGATTTTCGCGCACGAGGAAGCGCACATCGTGTGCGATGAATGCGGTGCCCCGGGCTTCTTTTCAGGCGGCGCGCAACTGACGGTGATTCACGGGGAACACGCGAAGCTAACGGCTGAGCGTCTGCAGGGCGTTCTCGATGCGCATCCGGTGTCCGTCCATGGAGTGCAGCCGGCGGCCGTCTCGTTGACCCAGGCTACCGAATACGGCACCACCTATCGTCCCGCGGAAATCACTGCCATCAGCGAGGTCGCCCACGCCCGCGGCGTCAAAGTGCACATGGACGGCGCCCGCTTCGCCAACTCCGTCGCTTTCCTGGATTGCCATCCCGCGGATATCACCTGGCGCGCCGGTGTCGACGTCCTGTCCTTCGGAGCCACCAAGAACGGCGCGCTCGGCGCGGAAGCAGTCGTCTTCTTCGATCACGGCGCGGTGAGAGATTTCGAGCTGCGCCGCAAACGCGCCGGTCACCTGCTTTCCAAGTCGCGCTACGTCGCAGCGCAGCTGCTCGCCTACATCGAGAGCGGCGTATGGCGCCGCAATGCGCTCCGCACGAACGCGCTCGCCCAGCGCATCGCACGTTCCGCCGGCGACGCCCTCCTCTACCCCGTGGAGGCGAACGAGGTCTTCCTGGGCCTCGGCGCCGAGCGCAAACGCACCCTGCGCGCCGCCGGCTTCGAGTTCTACGACTGGGGCCCCGAATCCTCCGGCGAGGCTCGTCTGGTCGTTTCCTGGGATCAACCGGAATCCGACGTGACCGCGCTCTGCGAGGCGCTGCAGCGCCTCCCCTCTTCTTCTTCTCCTCCCTCTTAAGGCAGCACCCCACGCGGCCAACTCGGTAGCGCCGTCCCAGGAGGTCACGTACAAAAATCTCTTTGTAACGGCGCCCGGCCGCTTAGCGCTGTGTTGCATGGAAGGTGCGCCGCAGTCGTCACTCGCACCCTCACTGCTGGTGTTCAAGCGCCGTTCCCCAAAGAGATTTTTAACGTGACCCCCTGGGACGGCCGCGCCGACGAGGCTCAAAGCTCCCGCAACCCCGCCGTCACCGGCTGCCGCGCCGCCCGCAAAGCCGGAAACAGCCCGCCCACCAGCCCGATGGTGAGCGCCCACTTCAGCCCATCCCACAGCAGCGCCGGAGTGACCCGAAACGCGAACACCACCTGGCTGAAGTTCGACCCCAGCGTCGAGGCCGTATAGTTATCGAAAATAGCCCACGCCAACCCCGCGCCGAGCGCACCGCCCAGGAGCGCGAGCAACAAAGTCTCGATCATCACTGACACCACCACGGGCGTCCCGCGGAAGCCGATGGCACGCAGCGTGGCGATTTCCCGGGTGCGCGTGGCGACGGCGGCATACATGGAGTTGAGAGCGCCGAACACGGCGCCGATCGCCATGATCACCCCAACCACGGTGCCGAGGATGCGAATGATGGTGGAGATGGTGTCGGACTGGGAGTTGTAATAGCTGCGCGTGGTGCTGACATCGACCTGCACCCGCTTGTCCGCCTGCAGCGCCGCCTTGAAGGCATCGAACGCCTGCGGCGTCGTGAGCCGCACCGTTACCGAGCTCGTGCTGCTTCCTCGCCGATAGGCCGAACCGATGATGTCCGTGTCGCCCCACAGCTCGGAGTTGTGCGAATCGCCGGAGTCGAAACCGCCGACGACCGTCCACACCTGCTCGTTCAGCTTGACGGTCGAGCCTGGCTCGATCCCCGCGAACTGCAGCCGCGCATCCTTGCCAGCGATCAGCTCACGCAACCCGGGCCTGAACTTGCGGCCCACGGTGATGTGTACGTTGGGTCGCAGATCCCAGGCTCGCTCACCGACACCTCGCATCTCCACGTTGGCATCGAGGCCTGTGGCTTTCTTCGGCAGAGAAGCCACGACGACCAGCTCCGGCGATGCGATGGGCCGGCCGGCTGGGCCGTGCATCACCTGCGGTGCCTGCGAGACCAGCACGGCCGTATCGTGATCGAGCACGGAATTGAGCTCCGTCTGGGAGCCTGCGCGCATGACGATCGCCGTCTCGTCGTTACCGGTTTCCTTCAGTGTCTGCTGAAATCCCTGGGCCATGGCCAGCAGCGCGACCAGCACTGCCACGACGCCGGCGATACCCACTACCACGACTGATGAGGCCCCGAGGCGCTGCGGAATCGTCGCTATGCCGATTCTCGTGACAGACAGCATCTGTCTGCCCACGCGCGTGAGGGCGAGCATGGCTGCCACGCCCACCACAATGGCGAGTAGCAGCCACCATGGCGAAAACAGCACGACGCTCACCGGGACGACGAAATAGCCCACGGTCGCGAGGATCGTTGGCAACGGCGATGCCCCTCTGCGCTTCATGGGGGATCAGCGTCCGGAAAGCGCATCGACGATGCGAAGCCGCATGCCCCGCCGGGCCGGAAGGAATCCGACGATGAGGCCGATCACGGCGGCGAGCGCGAGTCCGCGCAGCCACTCGGTAGCCCCCACGGGGGGGAGCACGAGCTGGGTGCCGATCTGGCTCTGCACGGCGGCGGCCGCGATGCCTGCCAGGAACAGCCCGATCGAAGCCCCGATGGCCAGCAACAGCACCGCCTCGGCCAGCACCAGCGTGAGCACACTCCTGCGGGAGAAGCCAATGGTCTTGAGCACCGCGAGCTCCGGAATGCGCTCGCGCACGGCCTGGGCCATCGTGTTGCCGGTCAGCAGCACGAGCGTAAAAAACACCGCTCCCATGATCGAGCCGACGATCAGGCCGATGTCCGCGAATTGGCCCACCAGGGCGGCCGTGAAGGCCTGTTCGGTCTCGGTCTTGGTCTCATGATCGGAGTCCGCCGACAGCGCATCGATCGCCTGCTCGACCGTGGTGGCCTGCTTCGGATCGGTGAGCTTGACGGCATAGCGGCCGACCGATCCCTGGCCGAACTGGCGCGCTTCGTCGAAATAGTCGTAGTTGAACCAGAAATTGTTCTCGTTGCCGCGCGCCTCGGGATTGCTGACGTGATAGATCCCCACCAGATCGAACACCCAGGTGTTCGAGCCGCCTTTCTGCGGAAAGATGGTCGCCTGCAGCGGGATCTTGTCGCCGATCTTCCATCCCATTCTCCTGGCGAGCGTCTCGCCGACCACCGCTCCGGTGCGCGTGTCGCGGAACGCCTTGCGCTGCGCGGCCGGCATCTGCCACTCCGGATACAGATCGAAAAAGTTCTTGGCCACCGCCTGACTGGGGAAGAAGTCCCGCCCATCCTGATACTGCCCCCCGAACCAGTTGGCGTAGGAGACGGCCTCCACGCCGGGCACGGCCTGGATGCGCGTGTACAGGCTCATGGGTAACGCCATCGTGAAGCTGATCTTGGAGACCGTCACCAGGCGGTCGGCCCCGGCGACACCGCCACCGACGTTGTTGAAGGCGGTGCGTACGGTATCCAGCAGCCCGAACAACAGGAAGGCGGTCAACACCGACAGGATGGTGAAGATCGTGCGCGCCTTGCGGCGCAGCAGGGCGGCCCAGATCAGATGCAGGTACTTCACGCCGCCGACGGCTCAGGACTGTCGACCAGCGTGCCCTTGTCCAGATGCAGCGTCCGGTGCGCGTACTCCGCGGCTTTGGGATCGTGCGTGACCATCACGATCGTCTTGCCATGATCGCGATTGAGATCCTGCATCAGAGTCAACACCTCCACGGCGGACTGCCGGTCCAGATCGCCGGTGGGCTCATCGCACACCAGCAGTGCCGGATCGGAGACGATCGCCCGGGCGATGGCAACACGCTGCTGCTGCCCCCCGGAGAGCTCGCCCGGCTTGTGCTCGGCCCGCTCGGCCAGGCCCACCAGCTCGAGCGCGATGGCCGCCTTCCGGCGGCGCTCAGCCGCCGACAGACGGGTGAGCAGCAAGGGCAGCTCGACGTTGCGGCGTGCGGTGAGCATCGGCAGAAGGTTGTAGAACTGGAACACGAAGCCCACATTGGCCGCCCGCCATTTCGCGAGCGCATCCTCACTGAGCTCCTCGATGTGCTCACCGCCGATGGCGATGGTGCCATCGGTGGGCGAATCGAGCCCGCCGATGAGGTTCAACAGCGTGGTCTTGCCCGAGCCCGACGGCCCCATCAGCGCGACGAAATCCTTGGCGCCGATATCCAGATCGATATGGTGCAGGACCTCCAGTTTCTGCTGGCCGCGGGTGTAGACCTTGCTCAGGTTTCGTATCTCGACCAGGGTAGTCAATTCGCTGCTCACTCCTGCTTCAAGGTGACACGCGCGCCATCGCTCATGTCCGAGGGCGGGGTGCGCACGATGTGCGCGCCCGGACTCACTTCCTGAACCAGCTTGAGATCCCCGAACGCCTGTCCCGGAGAAACCTGCTGCGAGCGCACGTGGTCGCCGTCCACGACGAACACGACGTTCTTGCCGTCCTTCTGCACGATCGAGGACGTCGGTACCAATACGCCCTTCGGCGGCGGTTCCCCGGCGCTCTGCTTGGACTGGAACGACACCCGCACACCCATGTCCGGCAGGATCCTCGGATCCTTCTTGTCGAAGCCCACGCGCACCTTGACCGTTGCCTTGCTGCGATCGGCCGTGGGGATAATCGCGATCACGTGCGCCGGAATCTCCCAGTCCGGATAGGCGTCCAGTGTCGCCGTCGCCGGCTGATTCGCCTGCACGCGGTTGATGTACGCCTCGTTGACGTCGACTTCGATCTCCAGCGAGTCCATGTCGACGATCGTCCCGACGCCGGTGCGTGTGAACCCGCCGGTCGCCATCGGCGAGACGATCTCGCCAACCTGCGCCGCCTTGGCGGTGATCACTCCGGAGAACGGCGCACGCACGGTCGTATAGTCGATGTAGACCTGGGCGCTCTTGACGTTCGCCTCGGCCACTTCGATCTGCTTCTCCTGCGTGGCAACCTGCGCAGCGAGCATCTCGACCTGCGTGTTGTCGTGTTCGACCGTCTGCACCGAGACCAGGTGGCGATCGACGAGATCCTTGTCGCGCACCAGATCACGCTTTGACTGCTCCAGATTGGCCTGGTACTGAGCGAGCGCCGCTTGCGCGCTCGCGAGGCCTGCCTGCGCCTGCAGCAGCCCTGCCTTGTATTGGGTATCATCCAGGCGCGCGAGGACCTGACCCTTGGTCACGTGCTCACCTTCCTCGATGAGAACCTGGGTCAGCGTCCCGGTGATCTGCGCCGAGACGGTCGCGTTGATGCGCGCGGTGACATAGCCGGTCGCTTGTAGAACGGCTGTCGCCCCGGGATCGGCCGAAGGCGCCACCGCGGTCGCCTGCTCGATCTCGAATGCCGGCTTGCGCATCAGGAAGTAGTACCCCGCCGCCGCCCCGCCTCCGAGGACCAGCACCGCGATGACGATCCCCACGATCAGGCCGGTACGGCGCGAGCCGCTCTCCGTGTACTGCTCGCGCTGGCCGCGCTCGATGCGCAGCTCCTGCAGCAGCTGTTTCTTCTCTTCGACCAGTGACATGGACTTTCCCTTTATGTCTTATGCGGGCCACGGACTGAACGGATAAGGCACGGTCTCGGTGGCGAAGGTGAGGAAATCGATGATCTCGCGCGCATAGCGCGCAAGCGAGGATCCGAAGCGCGCCACTTCCGGATGCGGACGGCCGTTGATCAGGCGAAGCAACAGCTGCAGCAGCGTGGCCACCGCCAACGTCCAGGTCAGAATCCAGAAGACCACCCCGAACAACAGCATGTACAGCACTCGCAATCCCAGATCCGGTGGCGGCGCGGGCGTCGTGGGCTGTGGAACGTTCATCGCAACCTCCCAACCCCCACCGTCAGTGGGGAGTGAAGCCGATTCGCCATTCAACCGGAAGTGATCTTTGTCATCAAACGCCGCGCCTGCTGGAACTCCGGAGCCGCCAGCAGCGCGCGCTCGAGCGCATCTCGTGCTTTGACCGCGTCGCCCCTGTCCAGGTAGACGCGTCCCAGATAGGTGTAGGCGTCCGCAAGACCCCAGGCCGGGGTGTGGACCACTTCCTGACGCTCGCTCTCCAACGCCCCGATCGCGCGCTTCAGTTTACCGAGCGCCCGCTCGCTCTCCGCTCCGTTCGGCGCACGCTCGAAGGCAACTATCGCATCCAGCAGCAACACGCGCGGATTGCGAGGTGCGAGCCGCACGGCCTTCTCCATCTGCGACCTGCTCTTGCTTCCGGCAAACGGAGCCCGCAACCCGCTGAGTTCCGACAGATGCAGCAGACAGGCCGACTGCAGGGCCATGCTCTCGGCGGGGACCGCCGCGGGGGTTGCCTTGAGCGCCAGATCCAAGCTCGAGACGCACTCCTCCGCCGCGGAGCGGGCCTGGAGTTTATCCCGGCTGGAGTCCAGCAGAGTCAGGCGGTACCCGGCGAGCCCGGCGTAGTAGCTCTTCATCCCATCCTTGGCGTCCTCCCCGCTGGGGGTGTTGGCAAGCCCCTGCAGGGTGCGTCCGTCTTCGGTGAAATAGCCATACTCGATGCGCGCCTCCAGATCGAGGAGCGCCGGATTCACCGGGGCTGCCTGGGCCGCGGCGGCCGCGGTTGCCGGCCCCGCCCCGATGGCGAGCACAATAGCGGCCTGCGCGCCGGCGGTGACCGCGCACACGAACGCACGAAAAAGCGACCCAGGCATCGTAAGTGGTTGATTGACGCGTCGGGTAGAATGAACGCCGCGCATGACGAAAGATAGCACAAGGCCGCGGGCTCCCACTGCTGCGGCCAGGTCCGAGCCGGCCTCCACCCGATCCACCGGGCCGGCGTCGGCCCGATCGCTCGACCCGGCGCCGCCAACACCACCACGCGGAGCGGCCTCCGCCCGATCGCCCGTACCCGCCCCCGTGGGATCGCCCCCGTACCGGCACCCTGCAGCCGGGGACGCGCCGGAGCCTCCGGGAGCGGCTCTGACGCGAGTCGCCCCGCTCATCGATGTCGGCATCAACCTTGCGCACGACAGCTACGACCACGACCGCGATGCGGTTTTGGCGCGAGCCGAAGCGGCAGGTGTCGTACAGATGGTGATTACCGGCTCCAGCGGGGCCAGCACTCGCCAGGCGATCGAGCTGGCGCACGCACACCCCAACCGATTGTTCGCGACCGCCGGGGTGCATCCGCATCACGCCAGCGACCTGACACCGGCGTTGTTGGCCGAGCTGGAGGGGCTCGCCCACCGCCCCGAGGTCGTGGCCATTGGAGAATGCGGGCTCGACTACTTCCGGAATTTCTCACCCCAGGAGGCGCAGCGCAGTGCGTTTCATCGCCAGCTCGAGTTGGCAGCGCGAGTCGGCAAGCCTGTATTTCTGCACGAGCGGGATGCGCACGAGGACTTCGTCGCGATCCTGCGGGAGCATCGCGCGAAGCTCATCGGTGGAGTCGCGCACTGCTTCACAGGTACTCAGCCGCAGCTGCTGCGCTACCTCGAGCTGGATCTGGCGATCGGCATCACCGGCTGGATCTGTGACGAGCGCCGCGGCGCACACTTGCTGCCGCTGATGAAGGAAATCCCCGCCGACCGCCTGCTGCTGGAGACCGATGGGCCCTATCTGCTCCCGCGCAACCTCCATCCCAAGCCGGCAGGGCGCAGGAATGAGTCGGCGTTCCTGGCTCACGTCGCTATCGCAGTGGCGGCTGCGCGCGCGCAGCCGGTGCAGATGCTGGCGGATTCCAGCACTGAGGCAGCACGTAAACTATTTAACATAACTTACTGATATCAGAGATCAATTCCATGGATGAAACCCGTCTGCAGCCGTTCATCCGGCGCGTGTGGGATGAGTCGATCCTCGCCCGCCTGCATGACTACGTGCGCATTCCCAACAAGTCACCGATGTTCGATCCGCAATGGGAGGAACACGGTTACATGGAAGCGGCGGTCCGGCTGATGCATGACTGGTGCAAGGAGCAACCCATCCCGGGGATGAGCATCAGCGTGCGCCGGCTGCCCGGTAAAACCCCGCTGCTGTTCATCGACATTCCCGGGGAGCTGCCCGGTTGCGCCCTGCTCTACGGTCATCTGGACAAGCAACCCGAGTTCACCGGCTGGCTCCCCGGCCTCGACCCGTGGGAGCCGGTGGTCCGTGAAGGCAAGTTGTATGGACGCGGGGCAGCGGACGATGGCTACGCCGTGTTCAGCTCATTGACCGCCATCGCGGCGCTCAAGGCCCAAAAGGTCCCCCTGCCCCGGTGTGTCGTGCTCATCGAGGCCTGCGAGGAGAGCGGAAGCGTGGACCTGCCTGCGCATCTGCAGGCCCTGGGGAAAGACATCGGCGACCCTTCGCTGGTGATCTGCCTGGATGCCGAGTGTGGCAACTACGAGCAGCTGTGGTGCACTACTTCGCTGCGTGGCGCTCTGGTAGGAACGCTGCGCGTGCGCATCCTCAACGAGGGAGTGCACTCGGGAATGGGCACCGGAATCGCTCCGACCGCCTTCCGCATCGTCGCACAGTTGCTCGCGCGCCTGGAGAATCCCATCACCGGGGAGTTGCTCGCCGAAGAGTTGCACGTCGCCATTCCCAAGGACAGGCGTGCACAGATCGTGGCCGCCGCCCGGGTGCTCGGCAGCGCGGTCGCTGGAAAAATCCCCTTCGCACCGGGCGTGCAGCCGGTCTCCAACGACCCGGTGGAGCTGCTCATCAACAGCACCTGGCGCGCGACCCTTGCCGTCACCGGAGCCGACGGTCTGCCTGCGGTGGTCTCTGCCGGCAACGTGTTGCTACCGGAGCTGGCTTTCAAACTCTCCGTGCGGCTGCCTCCGACCGTCGATGGCGCCCGTGCCGTCGCGGCCGTGCGCCGACTCCTCGAGAGCGACCCTCCGTACGGGGCGCAGGTGAGTTTTGAGGGTGCAGCCGCTACCGACGGGTGGAACGCGCCGGCGTTTTCGGACTGGCTCGAGAAGTCCATCTCGCGCGCCTCGCAGCAGGTGTTTGGGCGAGACGCCGTGCATGTCGGCTGCGGGGGCACGATTCCGTTCATGGGCATGCTGGGGAAGCAGTTTCCGCGCACCCAGTTCTTCATCACCGGCGTGCTGGGCCCGCACTCCAATGCTCACGGGCCGAACGAGTTCCTGCACATCGAGTACGCCAAGCAGTTGACCGCGTGCGTGTCGCTGGTCCTGGCGGATCACGCGAAGACGCTGTCCTGAAGGGTTACTGCGCCTCGCGCAGCCGGTGCACTTCGGCGGCGGTGATCGCCGATGGCTGGGCACCGAATCGAGCCGTCACGTAGTTGGACACGGCGGCGATGTCATCGTCAGACCAGGCGGAGGCAAACGCCGGCATGACGGCGATGTCCCCCGATGGCGGCAGCGTGCTGGCCCCTCGAAGTACCGCCAGCGCCACGTTCATCGCGCTCGGGTCGTTCACGGCGCGAGTGCCCGTCAAGGTGGCATGCGGCACGGAGCGATTGCGGCCGGTCCAGGTGTGACAGCCGGCGCACATGCTGGCGAACAGCGCCTCGCCCCGCGGATTCGAATCGGCGGCGACGCCCTGCACGGGGTCCGCGGATGCGGGCTCGAGCTTCGGCGCCGGCAGATCGGGTGTCGAGACGCCAGGAATGCTGCGGACGTACTCCGCGATCGCGCTCACGTCCGAGGGTGTGAGCTTCTGAAAGCTCAGGTGCACGGCCTGGGCCATCGGGCCGAAGGCGGAGCCGCGGTCCTGCGAATGCCCGGTCTTGAGATAGGCCTCCAGATCGTCCCGGCTCCAGGCCCCGATCCCCGAGGTGGTATCGCTGGTGAGATTGTAGGCGCGCCATCCTTCCGAAAGTCCGCCGGAGAACTTATGGCGATTATCCAGCGACTGCAGCGGCGTGCGCGGCGTGTGGCAGTCCCCGCAATGGCCCAGCGCCTCGGCCAGATAGGCGCCGCGGTTCCAGGCCGCGGAGCGGCTCGGGACCGGTTGGAAGCGTGAATTCGCGTCGTACAGCTTCGACCAGATCGCCATCAGCGTCCGCTGGTTGTAAGGGAAGCGCAGCGTGTTGGGCGGCGGGACGTTCTTCTGCGGCGGCAGGCTGAACAGGTAGGCCTTGATGGCCAGCGCGTCCGCATCGGTCAGATAGGTGTAGGCGGCATAGGGGAAAGCCGGATAGAGCCAGCCCTTGTCCTTGCTGAAACCCTCGTGCACGGCTTTCAGGAAGTCCGCATCGGTCCAGGTGCCGATGCCGGTCTCGCGATCGGGCGTGATGTTGGCGGAATAGATCGTGCCGAAGTCGGTCTCGAACGGACGCCCGCCCGCGAACGGCTTGCCCCCTTCGGCGGTATGGCACGCTTCGCAATCGGCCGCTTCAGTGAGGTACTTCGCGCGTGCGAGCGCATCGCCCTGCGAAAAGTCCGCCGGAACCCCCGTCGGGGAGCCCTGGTATTCGGCAAGGGGGACCGCCTTGCCCGCAAAGGCCATCGGGCCGGGCCGCAGAGCCGCCCACGCCAGTACGGCCGCGCCACACAGGATGAGGACCCCGACGAGTATCCGGATGCGTTTCAACGCCATGGGTTGCGATCTTCCGCTTGCGACCGAGGGAGCTTCAGACCGTCGTCGTGCCCGAGGGCGCGTGCTCGCCGTTCTGCTGCATCTGCGCGGCGCGATGAATCGCCTTGCGCACGCGGGTGTAGGTCCCACACCGGCAGATGTTGGCGACGCCTACATCGATATCGTGATCGGTGGGGTTGGGTTTGTCCTTCAGCAAGGCCGCCGCCGCCAGAATCATGCCGGACTGGCAGTAGCCGCACTGCGGCACGTTCTCCGCGATCCAGGCCTGCTGCACCGGATGACTCTTGTCCTTCGACAGCCCTTCGATGGTCGTGATCGACTGGCCATTGACGAGGCTCACCGGAACGATGCAGCTGCGCGTCAGGCGCCCGTCAATGAGCACGGTGCAGGCCCCGCACATCCCCATGCCGCAACCGAACTTGGTGCCGGTGAGCGCGAGCTCATCCCGCAACACCCACAGGAGCGGCGTGTCCGCTTCCACATCGACGCTGCGGTCCATGCCGTTGACTTTGAGAGTGACCATGTTCAGGTTCTCATCACCTTGAGGGAGAGCTGATGCTTCGACAGCGGCAGAGACCGCAGGCGCTGGCCGGTCGCCGCGTAGATCGCGTTCCCGAGCGAGGGCGCGATGGGTCCGGTGCCGGGCTCGCCGACTCCGCCGGGCGCCGCCGTGCTCGGCACGATGTAGGTCTCGACTGTCGGCATATCGTGAATCATCAGTGCCGGGTAATCGTTGAAGTTGCCCTGCATGACGGCGCCGTTCTTGAGCGTGATCTCGCCACGCACCGCGGCTGTGAGGCCGAACATCATGCCGCCCTCGCACTGCGCCCTGATGTTGTCCGGGTGCACCGCGATGCCGCAATCGATGGCCTGCACGATCCGATGCAGGGTCACGACCTGATCCTTGACGGACACCTCGGCAATGGTGCCGATGTAGCTTCCGAAGGCCGGAAATGCCGCGATCCCGAAGGAATGCCCGGCGGGCGGGTGAGCCCAATCGGCCTTCTGCGCCATCAGGTCCAGCACAGCGAGCTGGCGGCGCGCCCCTTCGGTGTCGTGTTGCAGCATGGCACGGCGGAACTGGTAGGGGTCCTTGCCGGCGGCGCGCGCCAGCTCATCGATGAAGCCTTCGACCATGAAGGGGTTGTGCGAGTGATTGACCGAGCGCCAGAACCCGAAGCGCACACCGAGGTTCTTGTTGAGGCCCGTCACGTAATAGTTGGGGATCGAATAGTTCAGATCCGCCACCGACTCCACGAAGAACGGCGGGCCACCAGGCCGGCCGAAGGCTGGGGCCGAGGCGCTCACCACCTTGGCTTCGAACGCGATGAGCTTGCCGTCGGCATCCAGACCGCCCCGGAAGCGGATCGCGGCCGCCGGACGATAGGTGTCGTGCTGGATGTCCTCTTCCCGGCTCCAGATGAGCTTGACCGGACGGCCGTTGGTCGTTTTGGCGGCCATCACTGCCTGGGTCACATAGTCCGCCTCGCCGCGCCGGCCGAAGCCGCCACCCAGATACTGCACGTGGACCTTGACGCGGGAGGCGGGAATGCCCAGCACGGTGGCCGCGGCATTCTGGGCGGCCTGGGGACTCTGAGTTCCGCACCAGACATCGCAACCCTCCGCTGTCACCTGCGCTGTGCAGTTCATCGGCTCCATGCACGCATGCGCCAGGTAGGGAACCTCGTAGGTCGCCTCCACACGCTTCGCCGCGCGCGCCAGAGCTGCCTGCACATCCCCATCATTGCGTGACACGTAGCCCTGCTCATCGAAGCCGGCGTGCAGTTGCTTCGAGACCTTCTCGCTATCGAGCGTCGCAAGGGCGCCCCGATCGTAGTCGACCTTGACCCGTTCCAACGCCTTGCGGGCTTGCCAGTACGACTGCGCCATGACGACCACGCCATCGCTCAGGGGCACCGTCCCGCGGTAGGCAGGCATGCTCTTGCAGGCGCTGTCGTCGAAGGATTTGAGCTTGCCGCCGAACGTCGGGCAGGTCTTGACGGCGGCATACAACATGTCGGGAAGCGTGACGTCGATCCCGTATTTGGCACTGCCGTCGACTTTGTCCGGAACGTCGACGCGGGGCCGGATACCGCCGATCACCGTGAACTCCGCGACCGGCTTCAGTGGCGGGTCCTGCGGGATCGGCAGGCTGGCGGCGAGGCGCGCCACGCTGCCGAAGGAGCAGCGGCGCCCGCTGGGTCCGTGCACGACTTCGCTGCCGCTGGCAGTGCAACTCGCCGGGACGACCTTCCAGGTGCGCGCGGCAGCCTGCAGCAGCATGATCCGGGCGGCGGCGCCAATCCGGCGCAGCTCGTGATACCAACCGCGTACAGAGAAGCTGCCTACCGTCGACTGTTGGCCGAACAGGGGATTGTTGTACATCGCCGCGGCGGGAGCATCGGTGACCCGCAGCCGATCCCAGCTCCCTCCCAGCTCCTCCATGATGATCATGGGGAGGGACGTGTGCCCACCCTGCCCCATCTCCACGGCAGGCGTGATGATGGTGATGCCGTCGTCTTCGCCGATCTGCAGAAAGGCCGACGGGGTCCTCGGCGGGCGGATGGCGGCCGCCCCTCCGCGGGGGCCCTCCTGGGCGGGCAGCTCGAGGCTGAGCGCCAGTCCGGAAAGCGTGGCCGCTGCGGAAACGAACTCGCGGCGGGTGATCTGAGACATCCGGCTACCCTACCATTGTGCGTTTGCGGTGGTGCGTTGAGCCCTGGTGGAGCGGAGCGTCCGTCCGGCCACCCTCCAAGTGGGGGGAATGCTACACCCCCCTTGGCCCTCAGCGCATGTGGGCCATGTAGCTGGGCTTCACGGCGCTCTTGAGCTTCTGCCAGCTTTCCGCGAAACGGGTCACCGTACCGGCATAGGCGTCATGCTCCGCTGAGGGAAACTCCGCCGGAAGCGAGTCGACCATCAGGGTCCACTTGGGCAGGCCCTTGGGGAACTTGCCCCGGCGGGTGAACACGATCCGGCCCTCGACAGGCACCTCTCCGGCGACTGCCTTCACCGCCGCGATCCGGTCGTAGAGCGCGCTCTGCGGATTCGGGAATGTGAAGCGGCGCGATCCGTCCATCACGGTCCACTCGGCCATCTGGTCACCGCCGAAGATGTTGCCGCGCACGTCCCGCAGGTCCACCACCAGAATTCCGCGAGCCGTCAGCAGCAGGAAATCGACATGAAACCCGGCGCCCATCCCATCGGGCACCAGCATGTCGACCAGGTGATCCGACCCCGCGGCCGTCACCGCCGCCCGCAGCGCCTTGCGATTGCTGTACTGCCGATACCAGCGCCACAGCCAGTGACCGGCAAACCCGAGCACCGCGGCGGTGGCGATGAGCACCCAGGCAGTCGGCGGCAGCTTCTGCAGATCTTCCACTAGGCCTCCAACAGGGACGCGCGTAGCGCGGCCAGGTCCGCATCGATCTCGGTGCAGGCCGTGGCCCGCGCGAACAGCTTCTGCAGAGCCTCGGGCACGGGCACCTTGCGCCCGATGAGCGGCTCGACGATCTCAGGAAACTTTGCCGCGTGCGCGGTGGACACGAGGACCCACGGACCCGAGCGGCGCTCGTCCTCGGAGAGTCGGGTGTAAACCTCGGCGGCGGTGGCCGTGTGCGGACACCACATTTGGCCGAATGTCTGGAAGCCGCGTGTGATGCTCGCACGGATCTGCGCATCATCCACGGAGTAGGCGGTGACCGCCCAGCGCAAGTCGCGCAGCTCGGGAAACAGGGCCCGCATTCTCTCCATGTTGCTCGGATCGCCGACATCCATCGCGGAAGCCAACGTAGCAACACTCGGCCGGGGGCGCCAGGTGCCGCTGTCCAGGTAGTCCGGCACCGTCCGGTTGGCGTTGTGCGCCAGCACGATCCGCCCGATCGGCAGGCCGATCTTGCGGGCCCAGAGGCAGGCCATCGCATTGCCGAGGTTGCCGCTGGGGATGACGAATGAGGCCGGGGAGCCGCTCTCGAGCCACACTTTGAGACTGGTGGCAGCGTAGTAGACGGCCTGCGGAAGCAGGCGCCCGAGGTTGATGCTGTTCGCCGAGGACAGCTCCTTGCGAGCTCGCAGCTGCGGATCCTGAAAGGCCTGCTTGACCATGCGCTGGCAGTCATCGAAGGTGCCGCGCACGGCAAAGGATCTGACGTTGCCTCCCCAGCAGGTGAGCTGGCGCTCCTGGGTCGGGGAAACCAGCCCCTTCGGAAACAGCACGGCCACCTCGATCCCGGGACGCCCGTGGAAGGCTGCGGCCACGGCGCCCCCGGTATCCCCGGAGGTGGCGACGAGGATGGTGAGCGGGAGACCGGCCGGCTTGCGCAGCCGCGCCATGCTCGCTGCCAGGAAGCGGGCGCCGAAATCCTTGAACGCCGCCGTCGGTCCATGAAACAGCTCCAGGACCTGCAGAGCAGCCTCACCGGGGAGGCTCACGGCGGGCGCTGGAAAATTGAACGCCTCGGCGCACGCCGCCGGCAATGCGGAGGCGAACTCGTCGCCCGCGACGAACGGCGCCAGCAGCTGCGCCGCGAGCGGGGCAAGCTCGACGGGGAGCGATTCCGGCTCCACCCGCGGCCAGGCGTTGGGCACGTAGAGGCCGCCGTCCGGGGCAAGCCCCTGCAGCAGCGCCGCGCCAAAACCAACCGTCGAGTCGCTGTTGCGAGTGCTCGCAAAGCGCATCCCGGCGGTCGCCGGACGGGTCGAGGAAGTGCTCATCGAAGGGGCCATCGGGTCAGTCCTGCACTATGCGCGCGCCGCCGTCCGACTGGACCTCCGTGATCCACTGGTCGATCTGAATGGAACGCCGGGCGAACTCGCGCGCCATGGCATCCAACACGGCGGCCGCGCTCGCCGCAGGCGACCACGCGAACATCGTCGGCCCTGCGCCGGAGATCGAGCAACCCAGTGCGCCCGCATCCAGGGCGGCGCGCCGTACCTCCTGGAACCCGGGTATCAACGCCTGTCGCTGCGGCTCGATCACCACGTCCTCCAGCGAAGCGCGGATCATGTCCAGATCGTCCGTGTAGCACCCGGAGATGAATCCGGCGAGGTTGGCCGTCTGCCACACGAAGTCCGACAGATCCACGGTGCGCTTGAGAATCGCGCGCGCCTGCTTGGTCGAGAGAAACATGTGCGGATGGACGATCACGGCCCGCACATCCGCAGGCACGGGAATCTGCTTCACACGAGGATGATCGATTCCTACGGTGAGCACGAGGCCGCCGAACAGTGATGGTGCGATGTTGTCGACGTGCAGAGAGCCGCTCGCCACGGCCTCGCCCTGCATCGCGAACTGCAGCAGCTGCAGCTTCGTGCACGCTTCGGACAGGAGCGCATTTGCTGCAACCACCGCGCCCACCGCCGAGGCCGCCGAGCCCCCGAGGCCCGAGCCCAGCGGAATGCCCTTCTCGATCCGCATCGTAAAGCCGAACGGCGGCTGCAGTGCCTCATACAGGGCCAGGAGGGCGCGACCGGCGGTGTTCTTCTCCGGCTCCAGCGGCAGGTCGCCGGCAACGCCGGTCACCGCCTCGATGGCGACTCCCAACTCCTTGCGGCGTGCAACGGTTACGCGGTCACCCAGGGAATCCACGGCAAAGCCGAGGATGTCGAAACCGATGGCGACGTTGCCGACGGAAGCGGGCGCGAAGGCGGTCGCACGCGCCAAGCCTGCAGGAATGGGCGCGCTCACATTCGCGCTCCCAGATAAGCCGCCAGGCGCAACAGATCCGAGAAGACGCCCCCGGCGGTGACTTCCGGGCCCGCGCCCGGTCCCTGCACGATCAGCGGATTGTCGCAGTACCAGCGCGTCTGGAAGCGCACCACGTTGTCCGTCAGCGCGATGTTGGCGAAGGGGTGTTTCAGATCGAACTCGACCAGGCCCACGGACGCCTCGCCCCTGGCGGTGATTCGCGCGACGTAGCGCAACACCTTGTTGCGGGCGCGTGCGCCTTCGAACCGGTCGCGCATCGCGCCATCGAAGCGCGGCAGCCGCGACATGAAATCCTCGATCGAGCCCTCTTCCAGGCCTTTGGGCACCAGGCTCTCGACCTTGACGTCCGCAAGCTCCAGCTCCAATCCCATCTCACGCCCCAGAATGATGAGCTTGCGCGCCACGTCCATACCCGACAGGTCATCGCGCGGATCCGGCTCGGTGTAGCCGCGTTGCCGCGCGTCGCGCACGATGTCGGAAAACGGCGTGCGCCCGTCGTACACATTGAAGAGATAGGCGAGCGTGCCGGAGAAGATACCCTCGATGCTGGAGATGTCATCGCCGGTCTCGCGCAAGTCGCGCAGCGTCTGGATGATCGGCAGGCCCGCACCGACGTTGGCCTCGTAGAGAAAGTGCGCGCCGCCCTTGCGCCGTGCCTCGCGCAGGCTGCGATAGAAAGCCATATCGGCGCTGTTGGCTTTCTTGTTCGGCGTGACGATGTGGATGCCGGCGGCGAGCCACTCCGGATAGTGTCGCGCCACCTCGGCGCTGGCGGTGCAGTCGATCAGGACAGTGTGCGGCAGGTGCTCCACGAGGATGTGCTTGACGAAGGCATCGATGTCAGCCGGCGTGTTGCTCTGCTCGTACTGCGCTCGCCAGCCATCCAGCGGCACGCCCGCATCGGAGAGCACCATCCGCTTCGTCCCCAGCAAGCCTCGCACGCGCAGATCGAGCTTGGCTTGCCGGTGCAGGCGCTCGCTCTGCGAGGCGATCTGATCGAGCAGGACCCTGCCGACCGTGCCGGGGCCGATCACGCCGATGGAAAGAGTGTGGGGTGAGAGGTACAGGCCGGCATGCACGGCGCGCAACGCCCGAGTCGCATGCTTGCCGTCGATGACGACCGAGATATTGCGCTCCGAGGCGCCCTGTGCGATCGCGCGCACGTTGACGGTGGCGGCGCCCAGGGCGTCGAACACCTTCCCCGAGATGCCGGGGGTGCCCGCCATGCCGTCACCGACCACCGCCAGGATCGCCAGCTCGTTGTCGATGGCGACACTTTGTATCTGTCCTTCGTGCAACTCCCGCTCGAAGGCCCTGCGAACCACGGCGGCCGCGCGATCGGCCTGCGCCTGCGGAATGGCGCAGCAGATCGAGTGCTCGGAGCTGCCCTGCGAGATCAGGATCACCGAGATCCCCTCCTCGCGCAGCGCGCCGAACAAACGGTGCGCGGTGCCCGGCACGCCGATCATGCCGGCGCCCTCGACGTTCACCAGCGCCATCTGCTCGATGCTCGTGATGCCCTTGACGGGCAGCTTGGAGGTGGGCTGGGCGCAGATGAGGGTGCCCGGCTTCTCGGGCGCGAAGGTGTTGCGGATCCAGATCGGAATGTTGCGCCCGATCGCCGGCGCCATGGTCTGCGGGTGGATGACCTTGGCGCCGAAGTACGCCAGCTCCATCGCCTCATTGTAGGAGAGCGAGTCGATGATGGTGGCCTCGGGAACGCGGCGTGGATCGGCCGACAAAACCCCATCCACGTCCGTCCAGATTTGGATCTCGCGCGCCTCCAGCAACGCCCCGAAAATCGAGCCGGAGAAGTCGCTCCCGTTGCGTCCCAGGGTCGTCTGCACCCCGCGCCGGTCGGAGGCGATGAAACCGGTGATGATGAGCGTCCCGCCAAACTCCGCCGGCACCTGCTCGGCGATGTTGGCCCGGGACTCGGCCCATTGAATGCTCGGGCCCAGCGGACCCCATTCCACGACCACCACGTGCCGCGCATCCAGCCAGCGCAGCGCACCGGGGCGCCCGCCGCGCTCCTCCAGAAAACGATGAAACAGCTTGGTCGACCAGATCTCCCCGTACCCGACGATCAGGTCGCTCACGTTACGGGCCGCGGCCCGGGTGAGCTTGACGGTCTGCAGGATCCCCTCCAGATCGTGACAATCCCGATCGAAGCCGGCCAGGTAGAGCCGGGCGGACTCGGCCGACAGCAAGCTCTGGGCGATCGCCGCATGGCGGGCGCGCAGCGCCCCCAGATCCGTCCGGAAGGACTCGTCCTGGCGCTCCGCCAGATCGACGAGCCGCAACAGGCTGTCTGTCACCCCCCGGCAGGCGGAAAGGACCACGCCCAGGGGACCGGGCGGGAGCGACTCGAGTATGGCGGCAACCCGTCGGAAGCAGTCGGCGTCGGCAACGCTCGACCCCCCGAACTTGTGCACGACCCAGGGATCGGTTTTGGGCATCGAAGGCTTAGGAATCGCAAGGAGAGTGGCAAAAATGCCTCGCGACTCTACTGACGCGCCCGGGAGCACGCAAATCCTCGATAACGGCCGGAGGGTGCCCCGCATGCGGGGCACGGGAGAGGCCGCGAGGCCGAACCCTGGTCCGACTGGGAGCGCGCAGCGCGCGCGATTCAGGCGGCCCGGACGGGCGAGGCCCGGCAGGGCCGAGTAATGACCGTGTTCTCGCCCCGCGACCCAACGACCGGCGGGCCGCCCCCTGGGCCCGTGGGCTGCGCGGTTTATCGCCCGCCAGCGGCTTTTCCGGCATGCTTGGGGCAGTCGCAGCTCCCAAGGTCTTCCCGTGATCGAGCCTGCATCTGAGGGGTCCCCGCTGCGCCTGAGCCCGCCGCAGTTCGCGCGCCTGACACAGCTGCTGGATGAGTCGCTGGAGCTGACCGGGGAGGCGCGGGATCGCTGGCTGGCCGATCTGCAGGGCCGTGAGCCGGAACTGGTCGCCGTGGTGCGGCGTGTGCTCAGGACGGGTGAAAGCCCCGCCGCCGCCGGATTCCTTGCCGACAATGCCGTGCTCGCCCGCTACCTGCCCGCCCCGGGGGAAGCCGACCCGGGACTGATCGGCAAACAGCTCGGTCCTTATCGGGTGTTGTCGCTTCTGGGACACGGCGGCATGGGGAGCGTTTGGCGCGCCGAGCGCGTCGACGGCCTGTTCTCCCGAGAGGTCGCCCTGAAGCTCGTGCACCCGGCGCTGCTGGGTCGTGCGATGCGCGAGCGCCTCGCCCGCGAGCGGGAAATCCTGGGCAGCCTGAGCCATCCGCACATCGCGCAACTGCTCGATGCGGGTTTCGCGGACGACGGCCAACCCTACCTCGCCTTGGAATACGTGGATGGCGTGCCGTTCACGAGCTACTGCGACCAGCACCGGCTGTCGGTCCGCGGGCGTCTGGAACTGTTCGGCCAGGTCTTGAGCGCCGTGCAGTACGCGCACTCGAACCTGGTCATTCATCGTGATTTGAAGCCCTCCAACATCCTGGTGACACGGGACGGTCGCGCCCAGCTCCTAGACTTCGGTATCGCGAAGTTGCTCACGGAGGGGACAACAAAGGAGACGGCGCTCACGCAGCTCGGCGGGCGCGCGCTCACGCCCGACTACGCGGCGCCCGAGCAGATCTCGGGTGCGCCGCTCACGACTGCTGCGGACGTGTATGCCCTCGGCGTGATTCTCTACGAGATGCTGGTGGGCGAGCGGCCCTACCGGCTTCGGCGTGACTCGCGTGGTGCGCTCGAAGAAGCGATTCTGAACGCGGAGCCGGTGCCGCCGAGCCGCGCCCCGATCAGCGAAGCTACCGCGGCAGCGCGAGCGACGACTCCCGCGAAACTGGCGAGAGCTCTCAAAGGGGATCTCGACACCATCGTCCTGAAGGCGTTGAAGAAGTCTCCCGGCGAGCGCTACCCGACCGCCGATGCATTCGCCGAAGATATCGGCCGGTTCCTGCGCGGGGAGACCGTGCTCTCGCAGCCGGACACCCTGGCCTACCGGTTGAGCAAGTTCGCACGACGCAATCGAGTAGCGGTGATCACCTCGCTGCTGGTGGGGTCGGGGTTGATCGCGACGAGCGCGTTCGCCCTGGTGCAGATGCTCGATGCGCGGGCCCAACGCGACCTTGCGGTCACAGAAGCCAAGCGCGCGGAGGGCGTGAGCGACCTGACGGAGTTCCTCGTCGCGGACAGCCTCAAACAGGTGCCGCAGGATGCGATCCGAAATCGCCTGGCGCGCGCCCGCGAGCTGGTCGTGCGTCGCTCGCATGACAATCCGCTCGTCGCCGCGCAGCTGCTGCTGGTGCTGGCCTATCGCTATATCGAGCTCGGGGACGATCAGACCGCTTCGGAGCTCACCCGTTCCTCGGCAACGCTCGCTCGCGGCCTGAACAATCCGGAGCTTTCCGGCGAGCTCGCCTGTTTGCGCACTCGCTACCTGGTGCTTGGGGGCGATCTCGCAGGCGCGCGCCGCCAGCTCGCTTCCGGTCTGCAGAGCATGCGCCGCCTGCAACTGGTGCCCCCGGGGGTGACCGCCGACTGTGCTGACGCCGAGGCGTTCGTGGCGCAGACGGATGGCGATTTCGCGGGAGCCGCCGCAGTGCTGCGGACGGCGGTCCAGAGCCTCGAGCAAGGCGGCTGGTCCGGGTCCACCCCGTTCCTCTCCACCTCCAGCAATCTGGCACGGGCGCTGATGCAGGCGGGACAGTTCCACGAAGCCTGGCAGGTGGAGAGTCGTGTGCTTGCACTCGTCCGGGAGATCGGGCGCGCTGATAGCAGCACGTATTACGCGGTCGTCAATATGGGCTGCACCATCCTGCGCGAGGGCGGCCAGCCGCTTCAGGCGATCGCTCTCGTTGACTCGGCCGTGGCCGAGGCGCGACGCGCCAACACCGATTTTCCGAGCTACCTGGAGGGATCGCGGGCCCTGGCCGAAGTGGCCGCGGGCGGTACCGAAGAGGCCGTCGCCACGTTGACCAGTGCGAGCGCCGCCGCACACCAGGCCGGCGCGCATTACTGGACTCTTTTCCAGGTGGGCGCGGTCACTGCCGCTCTCGATCGAGGGGATGTTGCAACGGCGGATGCGGGTTGGGCGAGCCTTGCTCCGGTCGAAGATCAGATGTTGGCGCGCGGTCAGCGCGGGGTCGACGTCGTGCAACTGCTCCTCCTGCACGCGCGACTCGACATGGAGCACCACCGATCCGCCAGCGCCGCGCAGCGGCTCGATAGAGCCGATGCGCTGATTGCCTCGAGGCGACAGCCCAGCAACCCTGACTCCGGGGAGGCCGAAGTCCTGCGCGCGCGGCTGCTGTTCGAGAGTCGGGAGTTCGAGCAAGCGCTGCGGCACGCCAGCTCCGCGATCGAGCTCGCCCGCTCCGCGGCAGTCGATCCCCGGTCTTCGCTCTGGGTCGGCGAGGCTCTTCTGTGGAGAGCCCGCGCAGAGGCCGCACTTGGACGCCGAGGGGTCGCTGTGACCACGGCCCGCGAGGCGCTGGAGCACCTGCTCAAGAACGCAAACGGCGCCAGCCCCCTGATCGGCGCCGCCCGCGCGCTGGCTTCCGGTACGTGAGCACGGGCAGCAAGGCGCCGGCCCCGCGCTGGCCTCGGCTTCGTGAGACGGGCCCACCGCGCGCTGGCTTCCGGTTCGTGAGGCGGGCGGCCGGGGGGCCCTCTCTCTAGTCGGCCGGCAGGGCTGGCATAATCGGAGGGCGTGGAATCATCACTTGGCCCTCTCCTTCCGCTGTTCAACCGTGAGCGTGCCGCCGGCAACGCGGTCGCGGTCGGCCTGCTCGTGCACACGATTGGGTCCACCTACCGCAAGCCAGGCGCCCTCATGCTCATCGCCGCCAACGGGGATTACACCGGACTGCTCTCGGGCGGCTGCCTGGAGGGGGACCTGCGCGAGCGCGCGCAATCGGTCATCGCCACCGGCAAGGCACAGCTGGTCACTTATGACACCCGTGGAGGAGACGATCTGATCTGGGGCCTGGGGCTAGGCTGCGAAGGGGCGATGCATATCCTGCTGTTTCGCGCGGGGCCGGAGCTCGACTGGCAGCCCCTGACGCACCTGGCGCACTCGCTGGCGACATACACCCCCACCGCGGTCGGAATCATCGTCGAGTC
>Ga0134126_10001768_pt1 | contig 27535 bp, 17 predicted proteins | sample KB31752_FD_96881 | JGI IMG/M metagenome (GOLD analysis project Ga0134126, IMG submission 96881) | Terrestrial soil microbial communities with excess Nitrogen fertilizer from Kellogg Biological Station, Michigan, USA - KB3-175-2 | ecosystem: Environmental > Terrestrial > Soil > Unclassified ... | reverse complement strand
TGGCCGTCCAAGCGCACAAACCGAGTGACAGTTATCTAACCGTGCATCAGGCGGGTCAAGGCACGACGCTCGAGGGGCAGTGGGACATCGCCTTGCGCGATCTGCAGCAGGCGGTCGGCCTTGACGCCAACGGCGATGGCCTCATTACCTGGGGCGAGCTGAAGGCACGTCAGCAGGAGCTGACTCGCTACGCCTTGTCCCGCTTGACAGTCGAGGCCATCGCGCGCGGCGACCGCGATCGCTGTCTTGTGCGACCGGGCAGCCTGCTGTTCGACGAGCACGTCGATGGGGGCTATGCGGTGCTACGGTTCACCGTGGAATGCCCCTTTCGACCTGCTCAGCTCTCCGTTCGCTACAACCTGCTGTTTGACCTGGATCCCAATCACAAGGGACTGCTCGATGTCCGCACGCCCGAGGCCAGCCAGGCGTTCGTGTTAGCCGCTGAGAATCGCACGGCGACACTCAATCTCGGTGCGCCGGATCGTCTGGCGCAATTTCGAGCGTTTCTCGATGAGGGAATCTGGCACATCTGGAAGGGCTACGATCACATTCTGTTCCTGTTGACCCTGCTTCTGCCGGCCGTGGTGCTCTATCGCCACGGGGGTTGGCAGCCGCGCGAGTCACTGCGCGATGCACTCCTCGATGTGCTCAAAGTAGTGACCGCCTTTACACTCGCGCACTCCCTGACACTGACCTTGGCGGTGAACGGATGGGTCAATCTGCCGAGTCGGTTGGTCGAATCCGGCATCGCGCTGACCGTGCTGCTCGGCGCACTCAACAACCTGTTTCCCGTGGTGCGCGAGCGTCGGTGGGTGGTGGCCTTTGCGTTCGGTCTCATTCATGGCCTGGGTTTTGCCTCCGTGCTCGCCGACCTGGGGCTGCGGAGTTGGAATCTGGCGCTCGCGTTGGTTGGATTTAACGCCGGGGTCGAAGTCGGCCAGCTGGCGGTCGTGCTGGTGTTCATCCCCATTGCCTATGGCTTGCGCGAGACACGCTTCTATCGGCGCGCCTTCATGCCCGGCGGAGCGGTCGCGATCGGCTGCCTGGCGGCATACTGGCTGGCCATGCGCGCCAGTGGGATGGGCTTTCAATGACAACGGCCGGAGGATGAAAGCAATCCTCCTACTCCGCCTGTTTCTCACGGGTGCATAGCGGACTTCGACGCCGCGCCACCCCCGGCAGGGGCAGGTGGACAAGCCGGTCTACGACATCGGCGATGTCACCCGGGTAAATAAAGGCGATTTTTCCGTCCGCGGTGGACGAACGAACGATTCCCTCTGCGGCGATCGACCGCGCCCAGTGTAATCGGGATAGCGCGCCACTGCCGCTTCAACTTCGCCGCCGACTCAGCGGGCCGGAGCCCCCGCCCGGTTCGCTAGCTCGCGCGCTTGGGTCCGAGTGACGATATTCGTCACGGCGGTGGTGAATTGACTCGCGGCCTGGTCGCTGGCGGACACGGAAAATTGCAGGTCCTGCAGTAGGCCATCGGATAGCCGATAGATCCACGCGCTGATCCTCAGAGACTGTCCTCGTTTCCAGGCGTCCTGGACGATGGTGGTCCGACAGACGTTGTGGGCTTGCTCGAGCACGTTGAGTTCGCAGAGGCGATCGACTCGATCCGCAGCCTCAAGCCCCGAGGAAAGCAGCGCACGGTGGCGTTCGGCCGCGTCCTGGATATGCCTGAGCCAATTGTCGATCAGGCCAAGGGGGGCTCCCCGATCGGCGGCTATCACGCCCCCACAGCCGTAATGCCCGCAGACGATCGCGTGCTCGACGCGCAGCACCTCGACGGCATACTGCAGTACCGAGAGGCAATTGAGGTCGGTGTGCACGACGAGATTAGCGACATTGCGATGGACGAAGACCTCGCCCGGGGGCAAGCCGATAATTTGATTCGCCGGCACGCGGCTGTCGGAGCAGCCGATCCAGAGGTATTTCGGTGCTTGCTGCGCGGCCAGTCGCTGGAAGAATTCCGGATCCTCGCGGACGGTGCCGGCCGCCCACTGGCGGTTATTGGCGATGAGGCGTTCGAGGGACATTGCAGCTCAATATTCACCACGCCGATGTATATGACGATGCCTGGACTGATTTTAGCGTCAGTCGGTGAGCCGTGCTTTAAAAGTTCGCTGTGCTGTTACGCCGCTCTTAGGCTTTATGCTTCGGCCACAGACCTGTCCACCGCGGCACTGGCCAGGTCGGGGCGCCGCGCGTTGCCGGGTCGCTCGCCCTGGACCGGAAAGACGATGGACGACCAGCGATCCAACCTGCCCAGTCGCCCCCGAGATCAGATACGACATGGTCATGCTCCTGCGAATTTGCATACGTGCTCATGTTTGTCATGCTATGGAAAGACCGACAGTGCAGCAAAGGCTCCGAGCAAGCTTCGGCTCACCCTCTTCTATTCTTGGGCTTCGCCAGCCGAACGTTGAAAGCAACGAAGGCAAGGCGCCAGCGCTCTCGGGGCCCGTTCCAGTAACACGATATAAAAGGGCTACGGTCGAAAGAGGAGCAGCCTGGAGCGACGAACTCCCGCGAAGATGGGTATAAGTCCTCTCGAAGAGATCGCCGCCTACGCAAAGGCTGCAGTGCACCAGCCCCGAACGAGACATGATCTCCCCTGGGGAAGGGGCTTCCCGTTACCGCATCCCAGCAATCTGGAGAAACAGGGCACTGGAGACTGGGTACTCTGTGAGCTTGTGTGTTGGGATGATAGATCCTACGCACAGTCGCTGGGCTCCATGTGAGGGATATCGTGCGAACTCAACCAGCGAATTCCCTATCCGTCATTGCCGCTATCGTGGCGGGGCTCGTCGCCGGGGTGGTCGTGATCGTCTGGATCTCCGGCACGGAGGTGTTGACCACACTTCTGCCCGGCGGCTCGCGAATGGGTTCCGCTACCGCCCTCGCCTTTCTGCTCTGCGCGCTGTCTCTCGCTTTTGTCGCGCGTATGCCCACGGTAGTGCGTGGTGCAGCTCATACATGTGCCTGGGGAGCTCTCCTCATCGGCGGCCTGCGTCTCATCGCCTACCTGCGCGGATCCAGTGGGTTGGACTTTCTTGGATTCTCAGGAGGTGTTCTCGCCAATGGCACCTCGCTGGGCAAAATGTCGCCGGCTACGGCATTCAGCTTCGTGCTGCTGGGTGCGGCGCTCCTGCTGGTACGCCGGCCTCGCGCGGCCGGGTTGTATCAGGCTCTGGTGCTGCTGGCGCTCCTCGTCGGCTGGTTGGGGTTGACGCGTTACCTGTACGGCGGCGAACCCCTCGTTCCCTACGCCGCCATGGGGATTCATACGGCGGTGCTCTTCATGCTCCTGGCCGTCGGATTGCTTCCGCTGCGCAAAGACGCCGGAATCATGCGGTTATTGACGAGTCGGGGAGCCGGCGGCGCGAGCGCACGGCGCTTATTACCGACCGCTGTGGTGTTGCCTCTTGTTCTGGCTTGGGTGCCGGCCTACGCGCAACACGCGAGCTGGTTGAGTTCCGAGGCCGGCCTGTCGCTGTTCGCATTGTCCAGCGTTGTAGTCTTCGCGGCGATCGTGTGGATGAACTCTACGCTGCTCGAACGCACAGACGAACGCGGACGGGAAGAGCGCCATGCTCGCGAGCAGAGCGAGCTGCGCACTCAGCTCATCGTCGAAAACGCACTCGACGCGGTAGTCAGCATCGATCGGCGCGGCGTCATTGTCAGTTGGAACAAACAGGCGGAGCAGATATTCGGCTGGCCGGCGCGAGAGGTTGTGGGGCAGCCACTCGCGCGGACAATCATTCCGCAACGGCACCGATCCGCGCACCTGAGCGGATTGCAGCGCTTCCTCGAGACCGGTCGCGCCCGAATACTCAATCGCCGCCTCGAGCTGGAGGCTCTCCATCGCACGGGCCGCGAATTCCCGATCGAGCTCTCTATCATTTCCATCCGCGAAGGGTCCGAGGTGCGTTTCAGCGCCTTTGTCCGCGACATCAGTGAGCGCCGGCAGGCTGAGAGCGCGCTGCGGGAGAATCAGCAGTTGCTCCGATCCATCATCGACAACTCTCCCGCCGTTGTATACGTGAAGCACTTGGATGGACGCTATCTGCTCGTGAACCGACGTTTCGAGGAAATTTTTCAACTGAGCCAGGATGCGATCCTCGGACGAACCGACTATGACTTGTTCGCGAAGAAAGCGGCGGATGCGTTTCGTTCCATGGATACGAGCGTCGCCGCGGCGGGTACGCCGCTCATGCAGGAGGAAACCGTACCGCACGTGGATGGCCTGCACACTTATCTCTCGATAAAGGCTCCACTCAATGACAGTGCGGGAAAGATCTGCGGTGTATGTGGCATCTCCACGGATATCACCGAGCGCAAACATGCCCAGGAGCGCCTGCGAGTCCAGGCCGAGCGTCTGGTACTCCTGGGCCTCTGCGCTCTCGTTATCGCTCCTTTGATCGCTGAGAATAGAGTTTTCGGTGTAATGATTGTCGCGCGCCGCACGCCGAAGAGCTTTGCGAGTGCCGACCGCGAGTTCCTCCGTCAGTTAAGTGAACATCTGGCTCTCGCCGCCCATCAGGCCCAACTCTACGCGGCCCTGCAGCGAGCGTATGAGGATTTGCGCCAGACGCAGCAACACGTGATGCAGCAGGAACGGCTTAGAGCATTAGGCCAAATGGCCAGCGGCATCGCCCACGATATCAACAACGTTCTCTCGCCTGCAGCCCTGTACATCCAATCGATCTGCGAGCGCAATATGAGTCTGGATGCGACAACGCGCCAGCAGCTCGTGATCGTTGAGCGCGCGATTGAGGATGTCGCCGCTACCGTCGGGCGCATGAGGGAATTCTATCGCCGCGGGGAATTACAGGACGTGCGCGAACTCGTTGCACTGAATCAGCTCATCGAGCACGTCATTGCGCTCACGAAAGCGCGCTGGAGTGATATGCCCAAGGAGAGGGGAGTCGTCATCGAGGTCAGCGCAGAGTTGGCACCAGAGTTGCCTGACATCATGGGATCTGGAAGCGAGCTGCGAGATGCTTTGACGAATCTGGTGTTGAACGCAGTCGATGCCATGCCGCAAGGTGGCACGCTCACGTTCTATTCCAGGCCGATTGCACCGGCGCAGGTGCGCATCGAAGTGGTGGATACGGGGGTTGGCATGGATGAGCAGACACGCCAGCGCTGCCTCGAACCTTTCTTCACAACGAAGGGTGAACGAGGCACGGGGCTGGGCCTGGCCATGGTGTATGGAATGATAGAGCGCCACAAGGGAGAGATCGAGATTGATAGCACTCCGGGAGTCGGAACGCGGATCAGTCTGACTTTCCCCGCGGCCGGGCCCGAAGAAAATGCGGCCACCGGCCACTATCACGCGTTGCCGCCGTCTCGACCCCAACGAGTGTTACTCATCGATGATGATCCTTTGATCTTGAAATCGCTGCGAGACGTACTCACGCTTGAGGGGCACGTCGTCACCGTCGCCGACGGCGGCCAGCAGGGCATCAACGCGTTTCTCGCTGCCGAAGCCAGCAGCGAGCCGTTTACCGTCGTCATCACCGATCTCGGTATGCCGCATATCGATGGGCGCAGGGTGGCCGCGGCGGTCAAATCGGCCCGACCGACGGTCCTCATGCTGCTGCTGACGGGTTGGGGACATAACCTGCAGGCGCAAGGCATACTCGAGCACGTCGATCGCGTACTCGCCAAACCACCCAAGGTGAGCGAGCTACGCGCGGCGCTCGCTGATCTGGGAGAGCATCGTGAGTGAGCGTCCGCGGACAGGGTTGTCCCTTCACTCCACTTGGGTCTGGCACGCCAACCGGCGCCTGGCCAAGGTTTGGCCCCCAAACCACGTACCCGAAATCAGGTCCGCCAGCGCACTGAGCGTATAAAAAGTCCGCTTCCTATGGTATCCCACAGCGATTCGATCAAGAAGACGTCACTCATCTGAATGACGTGAATCTCGTACGCCAACGTGTTGTTCCCGCTGCTGGTTCAGGGGTTCAGGGCCACGTGGGCGTATGAAGTCGCTAAGGCCTTGTTCGCTGGACCGAGCGGTAGTCTAGCTAGGTAACCGGCAACCGGGATACGGTGAACGCATTTCAGAGGCCACGCCCGTACGCATATCCGCCGGGGCGGCGACTCGGTCAGCGAATAGCCTCGAAACTATGAGAACTTTACGAATTCCCTCCCAGTGCTGTTTCGATCGCGCGCAGAAGGTCGACGTCATCAAACGGCTTGTGCAGAAACGCGGCGGCACCCGCGTTGAGAGCCTCGTCTCGAATGTGCCCCTCTGAATCTTCGTGGGCGGTCACGAAGATGATCGGCATGCGCGACTCCATTTTGACGAGGCAGTGTTGCAGCTCCAGCCCACTCATGCCACCAAGCTGCAGGTCGACAATCAAGCAACCGGCCGCGTGCGCGTGCGTGGAGCGCAGAAACGCCTCCCCCGTTGCGAAGGATGCAGTCCTGATTCCTGCGGCGCCCAGCAAACTCACGATCGCTTTGCGCACTGCCGCATCATCCTCTACCAACGCGACGAACGAAGATTTCTGCACGAGCATCCCCCTCACGAGCCACCCTCTTCCAGGAATACGTTGAAGACGGACGGCCGGATGCAGCATGTCGGGCGGCACGCCTTGTGAGTGCAATGAAGCAATCATAACGCCAGCGTTGGCGCGCTCGCCCTTGCTCCGCATTGCCGAGAAGGAGTATGCACATGAGGGATATGATGCGCCCTCCACCCTGGAAGAAGACGAGCAAAGCACGCTTCGAACAGAGGATGCAAGAACCAGTGCCGGTGAGAGAGCGCCTTCAACCGCGAGCACAGATCAAACCCAAGCAGCCGTAAGGGTGGTGCCATCGTTACATCCTTGCAGCCTTGCGTATCGACCACCAGCTGACCAAGCAGTGGCACATGAAGCAGGCAACTAGCGCCTGCGCGCCTCAGCAAACAGACGCCGCGGTGCGAAGTGCCAACACCGGGCGTAGCCACGCAGCCTCGCCTCCAGCGCCTGGACTCGGTGTCGATCAACACCGTGACCGGCAGCCCGATGACTACCCTGCGAGTGGCGCGCCATTGCCGCCCGATACCTCATCACGAGACCATCCGTTAGATGCATACAACCTCAGGCGCCTGCCATCTTCCGGGTCGCGTGAGATTTGTGCCAGCGCCAGCATCGCGGCAGCCGCATCCAGCTCGGCAGCGAGGATATACCATCGGCGAATGTTCGAATCCGGGTCCAAGATGTAAGGGATAGTCGGCGTGCTCTGGCGCTCAGCACCCATTATTTCCGTCCCTCATCCCACCCGCAAGCAGCACGGGTCCAAGTGCCTGCCACCGCAGATGCTTCGGTCCGCTCTATGCCGAACCCACGGGAAGTACGGGGCGCCGGATAAGGGGGTGCTCCGTATCAGGCCCCTGTACGGCCTCATCCGGGAGTGCGATCTTGACCATTCCAACAGCCGCAAGCTGGAGCATGACCGCGCACGGAGGGAGTCGTCTGCGTGGAAATCCTTTCGAAGAGGTCGCGCCGACACCCTATTGTCCCGGGCGGTCATGCATCCCGCGCCCGGATGCATGCCCAGTTACCGACGTCCCCCGCACAGCTGAGCAGGATTCCAACCGACTTTGTACGTTCCATCCACCTACAGGATATGTAAAATAACGACCGGGTTTCGAGCCGTGGCTCTGAGGCATCTCGGTCGCGCACATGTCGAGTGAGGGCGAATACGCGCTGCGCGCCGTCGTGTCATGCACGTTTCTTCCTAGGGCGCGTGCCCCCTGCTGATGTCGCTGGCGAGGACGATTCCTGCTGAACGGATACTCTTCCGTGTTCCAAGCTCAGGGAGCTCTCATGCAAAGCGAGCCTGCAGTGGCAGTTGAACGGCAAACCGCAGGTGCGGACGCGCTCAGTTTCGTGAGGGAGGGCGGTGAGATGAGCGAGCGCGTGCGCTTGCTCGATTGGGCCAACACTCCCCTAGGGTCTCCGGAGCGTTGGTCGCAGAGCCTGCGGATGATGGTGAGCTTCCTGCTCGCCAATCGCTTTCCGCTGCTCCTGTGGTGGGGGCCGGACTACATCTGCATCTACAACGACGCCTATCGTCCGATCCTCGGAGCCAAACACCCGCAAGCGCTCGGACAGCCCGTGCGGGACGTGTGGCACGAAATCTGGTCGACTCTGAAGCCTTTGATCGATGCTCCTTTCAGCGGTGGGCCGGCCACGTGGATGGAGGATCTGGAATTGCACGTGCAGCGCCGCGGCTTCACGGAAGAGTCCCACTTCACGGTCGCCTACAGTCCTGTCCCCGATGAGAGTGCCGCGCGCGGCATCGGCGGGGTGCTTGCTACTGTGCACGAGATTTCCGAGAAAGTGGTGGGCGAGCGGCGGGTCGTGATCCTGCGGGATCTCGGCGCGCGGGCGGTCCAGGCGAAAACCGCCGAGGAGGCCTGTGCGCTGTCGGCTGCAACGCTCGCTGAGCATTCGAAGGATGTGCCGTTTGCCTTGCTGTACTTGATGGATCCGCGAACGCAACGCTGCACGCTCGCAGCGGCCGCGGGCCTCACTCCGGGCCAAGTGATCAGCCCGCTTCAGATCGAGCCGAGCGCGCTCGATGTCTCCTCTGGATGGCCCATTCGCGAGGCGCTCAGTCGCGAAAACACGTTGGTGATCGAAGACCTCCGCGCGCGCTTTGGCGAGCTGCCCCGCGGCCCGTGGCCCGAGCCGCCCCGGTCCGCGGTGCTGATCCCCATTCGGTCAAACATCGCACACCAGCTTGCCGGCGTGCTCGTGGTCGGTGTGAGCGCACGGCTTCACTTCGATACTCTGTATCGCAGCTTCTTCGAGTTGGTCGCCAGTCAAATCGCCACCGCGATTGCGAACGCGCGCGCCTACGAACAGGAACGGCAGCGGGCTGAGGCGCTCGCCGAGATTGATCGCGCCAAGACGACCTTCTTCTCCAATATCAGTCACGAGTTTCGTACGCCCCTGATGCTGATGTTAGGGCCCCTACAGGATACCCTCACCGATCCGAGCCTCGCAGGTACTGCACGCGAGCATCTGCTGCTGGCACATCGCAATTCTCTGCGGCTGTTGAAACTCGTCAACTCACTTCTGGATTTCTCGCGCATCGAGGCGGGACGCCTGCATGCTTGCTACGTGCCTACCGATCTCGCAACCCTCACGCGCGATCTCGCCAGCACCTTTCGCTCGGCCATCGATCGGGCCGGACTGCGCTATGGGGTTGAATGCCCACTGACGGCCAAGGTCTACGTAGACCCTGAGATGTGGGAGAAGATTGTGCTCAATTTGCTCTCCAACGCTTTGAAATTCACGTGGGAAGGCGAGATCACCCTGACCCTTCAACGCCTTGAGGACCATGCGGTGCTCGAGGTCCGGGACACAGGCGTGGGCATGGCACCGGAGGAGCTGCCACGCCTCTTCGAGCGCTTCCATCGCGTGGAGGGGACCCGGGGACGCACGTACGAAGGCTCCGGTATCGGGCTTGCCTTGGCACAGGAGCTGGTACATCTCCACCGCGGTACGATCGTGGCCGAAAGCACCCTCGGGGTGGGCTCGAGGTTTCGGGTGTCGATCCCGTTGGGCTGCGCGCACCTACCGACCGAACGCATCAAGGCGGTGCGCGAACTGGACTCAACCGTTGCGGGAGCTCAATCTTTCGTGCAGGACGCACTGCGGTGGATTCCTGACAAGGCGAATGAGGGCCTCGCTGAGATCGAACTGAGCGAGACCGCCGGGCCGCTCCCTTTGTCGCACTCCCCCGCCACAGCAGGCGCGCGCGTCCTCCTGGCCGATGACAACGCGGACATGCGCGAGTATGTGGGCGGGCTGTTGGCTCCTCACTGGCAGGTGGAGCTCGTGGCCGATGGTGAGCGCGCCCTTGCCGCAGTTCGACGCGAGCCCCCCGAACTGATCCTGAGCGATGTCATGATGCCTCGCCTGGATGGCTTCCAATTGCTGGCCGCGGTTCGCGCAGATCCGGACACGCGCAATATTCCTTTTGTGCTCCTGTCGGCTCGCGCCGGTGAAGAGTCGCGGATCGAGGGCTTGGATGCGGGCGCCGATGCCTACCTGACTAAACCCTTCTCGGCACGAGAATTAGTGACCCGCGTGGGCGGTTTGCTCGAGTTGTCGCGACTGCGCCGCCGGGGTGAGGAGGCGCTGCGTCGTCGCACTGAACAATTTCAGACACTTTTGAATGAGGCCCCGCTGGGGGTATACCTGATCGATGCGGATTTTCGGATCCTGGAAGTCAATCCCATCGCGCGCTCCGTCTTTGGCGACATTCCCGAGCTGATTGGCGCTGATTTCGATGAGGTCATCCATGCCTTGTGGTCGAAAGAGTACGCCGATGAGATCGTACGTCAGTTCCGCCATACACTCGAAACAGGAGACGCGTACGCAACACCTGAGCGCATCGAGCCACGTCGCGATCGCGGCGTTACCGAATGCTATGAGTGGCGCATTCATCGTATCGTGTTGCCTGAAGGGAACTACGGAGTCGTGTGCTACTTTCGCGATATCTCCGCATGGGTGGCGGCGCGCACGCGCTTGGAGGCCGCCGATCGGCAGAAGGATCAGTTCCTGGCCATCTTGGCGCACGAATTGAGAAATCCGCTCGCCCCGATTCGCAACGCGGGCGAATTACTCTCAATAGGCTCTCAAGGTGATGCCAAAATCCAGCCGATCATCGGGATTCTGCAGCGCCAGGTGACCCAACTCAGCCGGCTCGTGGATGACTTACTGGATGTTTCGCGCATTACCCAGGGCAAAATTGACCTCAAACGCGCACCGGTGGAATTGGCACAGATCATTGAGCAGGCGCTGGAGACCGTCGACCCGTTGCTCAAGGAAAAACAGCATAAGCTCTCGCTAATTCGCGATCGTCATTCATTGCGCGTGAACGGCGATCCTGCACGGCTCTTGCAGTGCATCGCCAATGGACTGACCAATGCGGCAAAGTACACCCCCTCCGGCGGGCACATCCGCCTCGAGTCCCATGAGGATCAGGGTGAGGCGGTCATCCGCATCACCGACAATGGAGCCGGAATCCCACCAGTCCTCCTGCCGCACGTGTTTGATCTATTTGTCCAAAGCGACCAAACGCTCGACCGAGCCCAGGGGGGCCTCGGGATTGGACTCTCGATCGTGAAGCGACTCATCGAAATGCACCAGGGGCGTGTCAGTCTCCACAGTACCGGTCCGGGGACGGGGGCGACGTTTGAGATCCGCCTGCCACTATTGGTACAAGGTGAAGAGTTTGCCGCGGAAGTACCGCAGCTCCAGGTCCCACCGCGGCGTATCCTCGTGGTGGATGACAATGTGGACGCCGCCAATGCGCTCACGATGCTGCTCGAGCTCCAGGGCCACCAGGTGGAATCGAGCTATTCATCGCAAGGGGCGCTGCAGCGGGTTGAGTCATTGAGGCCGGACGTGGTGTTACTGGATATCGGCCTACCCGGCATGAATGGCTACGAAGTCGCGCGTCGCATCCGCTCGTTGCCAGGTCTCGAGCAGGTTCGGTTGATTGCACTCACCGGCTACAGTCAGGCCGAGGACAAGCAGCGGGCCCTCGAGGTTGGTTTTGACGAGCATCTCATCAAGCCCGTCGAGTCCTTGCGGCTCAAACGAGCGCTTGCCGCCGAGCATCGTCTGTGAGCAATCGGCACTCGAATGCCAGCGCGCGCCGTAGGCACTGCGCCCGTCTGACCTCATATCCAGACATCTCCACAGGTAGAGCATGACAGCGTGTCGATATCGGTGCCTCGATCATGGGAAGCAGGAAAACCCTCGGGGCATGCCGCGCGTTGAATCCCAAGACCATAGGCTGCAGGTACATCCCCAGCTGTTGTGTGGATCTCGCGTTTCCTGGAGGTCTAGCCGCGTCTCGGAAGCGGGTCGTGGGCCGATGTGAACTTCCGGAATCGGGTTTCGAACCGGCAACGGACCGCTCGATCTCGCATCCGCTCCGTTCACGCGGATTCAGGGCTTCCAGATCTTCACGAGCCGGGATTTCTTGATCGCTTCATCATGGGTCGCCAGGAGCAGATCGTACGCACGGGCTGTCGCAACAATCATGCGATCAGCGGGGTCGCCGTGGAATGTGTCTGGGAGATCGTTGACCGCGATGACTGCCTCCGCATCGAGAGGTAAGACCGTCAGTATGTCCGGAGCCGTAGCCCGCCTCAGCCAGCTGGAAAACGGAAGCGGCAGTTCAATGCGACCTTTGGAATGGAGCATCTGCGATTCCCATTGGCAGATAGCCGCGAGGCAAATGCCTTTGTCCGTAGCCACGCGATCCAACGCCTTGCGCTCCCGGTCGGGAAGCGGAGACTTAGGCAGTAGCCACCATACCCAGACGTGAGTATCCAGGAGGACTTTCAACGCAACGCCTCGAAATCCTCCTCATTCCATACGGACTCCTTGGCAGTGAGGCTTGCATTGCCCCCTAATGCGCGCAGCCGCTCCCACGGCTTACCATCGGATGAACCGCCATTCGCCGGTTCCAAGCGCGCGACAATGCGTCCGCGCCGGCGAATCGTGACGGTCTCGCCGCGCTCCTCAACCTTACGGATGAGCTCCAGGCAGTGCGCTTTGAAGTCAGTTACCGAAATGTCCATTTTTGAATTATAAATGACCACTTTCGCAAGTGCAACCGTCACACCGTTTCGGGATCTGGCATCCCACCCTCGCAAAGGGGACAGCGTGCTTTCGGCAGTTGTTGTCCACCGCATTCAGTGCTCCCATGTCATCAACATCGTCTGCCAATCCGCGCGCGAACGTCCCTATCACTTGAGCTTCCTCGTTGGCGCGCGCCGAGAATCGCGTATCCCACTCTGACGGCCATGCACCGAATTCGCCCGTGTACGAATCTGTCGCTGACATTCAAGTGTGAACCGAGGTTCGAGCGAGCTTCAAGAGGATCCATTTTCGCAAGCACGGGAGGAAGATCGACACCTCGGATGGGAGGGACTGTGATCGACTATTCCCCTCAAATGGAGTGTGAACGGCAGCGCGCGCTCTTGATCTGCGTCAGTCACTTCGTCGTCGCTGGGGCGCTTAAGAATCGACGCAATGGCGCCAAAGAGCCGCCTATATTCCAACCGGTCGGGTGTTCGGCACACAATGTTGAGGGGATCGGGATGCCGGATTCTTTTCGCAATCGAGCGGACTGATCTGTCGAGCGCCTCAGCAACGCTGAATATCCATCGGGATGCTCCACTTCCGAGGATTTGGCCGCATAAGCCTCTGTCGTCGGTAAGCTCGGTGTCTCAGAGCGCGGCAGGCTTCTTGCAACCACGGGGACAGGAAGTGGGCGCCTTCCAGGAGCGTGTCTGCAGTTTGTGGCGAGTCCTCCATAAGCTGTTGCTGGCCACGGGCTCGGGCACATTTATTGCTGCGGATACCGTGTAGAGGCTGTCAACAGCCGAGCCCGTCTAATTTCCCACGGCGAGCCGCCGCTCCCACTTCAAGCACTATGCCTCGCAAAGACCCCGACGAAGGGGGCGCACTGAAACCGCGCATTCTGTTCGTTGAAGACGAAACGACACTCCGGGAGCACCTGGCTCAGGCACTGTCGGATCAGTATGTAGTCGACACCGCGGGTAACGGCACGGAGGCGCTTCGTGCGGTCATGCGAGCGAAGCCTGAACTCGTCGTCACGGACATTGTCATGCCGGACATGGACGGCGTCGAGCTTTTAAAGACACTGCGCGAGGCACCGAGCACCCAGGGCATTCCGGTCTTGCTGATTTCCGGACGAGCCGCGGATGAGCAGCGTGTCGAAGGTTTCGAGGAAGGTGCCGACGGCTATCTTCCCAAACCGTACACGGAGCGTGAGCTGCGCGCCCTCATCGGCTCCATGCTCCACGCCGCGCAGCTACGCTCCGAGGCCGCCCGGCGCGAAGCACGCGAGCAGGTGGAGACGCAAGCTCTCATCGAGCGGTCGACACTCCTCGAGAGTATTACAGATGGCTTTTACGCCTTGGATAGACAGGGGCGTTTTACATATATCAACCAACGCGCGCTCGATTTCCATGGCAAGGAGCGTGACGAGCTGCTTGGTAATAACTTCTGGAGCATCTTTCCGATAGCACGGGGCTCCGCCTTTCAAGAACAGTATGAGCGCGCGTTGCGCGAGCAGTGCTCCGTGTCCTTCGAGACACTGTGGCCCTCGAGCAACCGCTGGGTTGAGGTGCGCGCCTATCCGACTCCCCAAGGACTCGCCGTCAACTTCCGAGACATCAGTCAGCGCAAACGCACGGAGCACGAGCTGGAGCACGCGCTCAGCCAGCTGCGTGCCCGCGAAAAGCAGCTGAGCGAGAATCAGCGTCAGCTCGCCTCGGAAGTCAATGCGATGCGGCGCCTGCACGAGCTTGTGAATCGTCTCCTCGGCTGCGGTGATTTGCAGACTGCCCTGGAGGAGGTGCTGGAGGCTGCCATTGCGCTTGCGAATGCTGACATGGGCAACGTCCAACTCGTCGACCCGCAGACGCGGAAACTGACGATCGCGGCCCAGCGCGGCTTTCGGGAAGACTTTCTCGAGTATTTCGGCAGCATCGATGTTGATTGCGGCACCGTATGCGCGCGAGCTGCGCGTCGCGGGCAAACCATCATCGTCGAGGACGTGGAGCAAGACCCGGAATTCGCACCCTACCGCCCCATCGCGGCGTCCGCCGGTTTTCGGGCGGTGCACTCGACGCCGGTCACCAGTCGCAGTGGTGAATTGCTGGGCCTTCTATCGACGCATTTCCGCCTTCCGCATCGGCCTGCCGAGGGGGCGCTGCGGATGATCGAGCTGTACGCACGTCAAGCCGCCGAATTCATCGAGCGCATTCGTGTGGAGGAATCCCTCAAAGAGGCCGATCGACGCAAGAACGAGTTCCTCGCGGTGCTCGCACATGAGTTGCGCAACCCTTTGGCACCGATTCGCAATGGACTACAGATTCTACGACTGCGCGCGTGCGCCGATGAGCTCTCGCAGCGCACCGGCGCCATGATGGATCGGCAGATGAGGCATCTCGTGCATCTGGTCGATGACTTGCTGGATGTGAGTCGCATCACCCGCGGTAGGCTTGCGCTGCAAAGCGAGAGACTTTCCTTGACCGACGTGCTGGCGAGCGCCGTTGAGGCCTCCCAAGCACTCATCGAGGCGCACCAGCACGAACTGGTGCTCGATATCCGGGCGACTGCTCCTGTGCTCGTTCACGGCGATGCGCATCGCTTGACGCAGGTCTTCAGCAATCTGATCTCCAATAGCGTCAAATACACTGATCCCGGTGGCACCATCACAGTCACGCTCTCTTGCACGAAGGGTGAGGCGGTCATCAGTGTCCGGGACACGGGAATCGGCATCCCGCCGGCCTCCCTCGAGCGCGTGTTTGAAATGTTCTCTCAGGTTCGACCCAACGACGCTCGCTCCGACGCGGGACTCGGCATCGGCCTGTCGCTGGTTCGCAATTTAGTCCAGATGCACCACGGTTCCGTCAGTGTCTTGAGTGAGGGCCCCGGCACGGGAAGCACGTTCACCGTACGCCTCCCCTTGGTCGAGGCGGAAGGGGATGCACCCCTTACCCCGGCGGGGAATGTGGGGTTTTCCTTGGCCCCGCAGAGGCCCTATCGTGTTCTTGTCGTCGACGATAATCGCGATGCGGCCGAGTCGCTTGCGATGCTCCTGCAAGTCGGCGGACATGAGGTACAGGTCGCGACCGACGGGGCAGAAGCCATCGCGCGGGTGGAGGAATTCAAACCGCACATCATTTTCATGGACCTCGGAATGCCCCGGATGGACGGTCTGGAAACCGCGCGCCGCATCCGTGCGCTTCCATTTGGACGCGACCTGCGGATCATCGCGCTCACCGGATGGGGGCAGGAGGCGGATCGCGAGCGCACGCGCAATGCAGGGATGGACCATCATTTGGTGAAGCCCGTCAGTCTCGAGGCGCTGCAAGGAGTGTTAGATCAACTGAAATCAGATGAAGCGGCCGTCTGCGCTGTTCAAGCGGTCTCCTCGCCACCGTGACGTCCGCGCCGCGGCACACCCGGGCAGGATTGCGACGAGCCGGTGCCCTTGCGAGGAGCCCGGTCGAGCACAAGGTGATTGTGGTGAGCGGTTTGGCGGCCGACCGGGCTGCGCATGAATCAGCGATCGTATCTGGCGGACAGACTATTCAGTCACGGGTGCCTGGGATCACGGATGCCTTCTACGCGCTCGACTCGCAATGGCGATTCACCTACGTCAACCAACGTGCGCTCGATCACTTCCAATCTCAGCGTGAGAAGCTGCTGGGCCGGGCGTTCTGGGATATCTTCCCGGTGAACCACGACACGGCGATACAGCAGCACTTCGAGCGAGCGGTGGCAGAGCGATGCCCGGTGGAGTTTGAAACCGTTTCACCGATTTCAAACTCGGGGCTCGAGGTCCATGCCTACCCCATGCCCGATGGGCTCGCGGTCAACTTCCGGGACATCACTGAGCGCAAACAGGCCGAGCAGAACTTGCAGCTCCACTCGTATGTGCTCGAGAACATGAGTGAGGGCGTCCTGGTCATCGACCAACAAGGCCTCATCGTCTACACCAACCCGCCACGGAGCGCATGTTCGGTTACGGCCCTGGAGAGCTCATTGGGCACCCTCGCTCGGTGCAGGAAGCCGCCGTACCCGAGAACCGTGACGAGCTACTTCGCACGATCGCCGCACACGTGGAACGTGGCAAGACCTGGACGAGCGAGTCGCACAACCGCCGCAAAGACGGCAGCACCTTCTACACCCAGACCCGCATCAGCGGGATTCGGCGCGCGGATCAGCGGCTCTGGGTGTGCGTACAGCGCGATATCACCGCTGAAAAGTCGGCGGCTCAGTCATTGCGCGATAGTGAGGCCCGTTTTCGACTGATGGCCGACACGGCCCCGGCGCTGATCTGGATCGCAGACAGCGCCATGAATTACGTTTGGGTGAACCGACCCTGGCTCGAGTTTACCGGCCGCGAGCCTGAAAGCACTCGCGGGCGCGGCTGGATGGAAAGTGTTCACCCTGAGGATCGAGCCGATTGTCTCGAGCAGTACCAACGCGCGCTCGAACGAGGTGCCGCATTCTCCGTTGAGTATCGACTTCGACGCGAGGATGGTGCGCTGATGTGCCGGCCATCGCGTTGACCGCCTTCGCCCAAGCAGCCGATCGGCAACGAGCGCTCCTGGCCGGTTACCAGCAGCACATCGCCAAGCCGGTGGATCCACAAGAGCTGGTGGCAGCGGTCTCGAGTTTGATCGCGCTCGCGAGTGCACGCAATCGCAAAAAGCCCAGCTGATCCTTAAGGGGCCGAGCACCCTCACGTGCCATTCATGTCATGTCCCGCTCATAACAGCCTCAAATACGGTCGATTCCTGCGCGCCCACCACCTCCGGCTGCCCGCTCAATCGACTCAGCCACCCACCGTCACTGTACGGTCCGCGTGCGGGACAGCCTGCCGCTGAAATCGACTCAGGCACTGTTCTACACAAACGCATCAGAAATGCACCTCGTGTTCGGAGTTCCATTCCTGCCATTATGCATCCCACGGGGATGAGCAGGGAGGCTCGATGGAGGCGCAGGATGCGCCTCTCCCCGCATGCAGGATATTCCTCGAGGCGAGCATCCCTGCCGTCATCGGTGACAGACGCAAAGGAGGCGATAAATGAGTGACGTGATATACGGCGACTTTCTTGCGGAACGCGCGTGGGGACAGGCTCATCAAAGGTTGACTGATTCCATTCTTGCTATAGGAGCGATGTTCGGAGACAACAACGAGGAGCTTCTTCGCGCAAAGGCGGATTGCGCACACGACACGATTCTAAGGATCGTGGAAAACGTACCCGCCGTTGATTTCACCTGCGATGCCCCTGACGATCTACCTCCAGAACACTACGAGTTCTTAAAGGAGGCATTGAGAGCTGCCGCATTGAAGGGCATCGAAACAGCGGTCGCGCATTCCGTTCAGGTACTAACAAACTCGCTCCACGATCTCTGCACCTCCAAACTTTCGCTACAACCGTCCACGCACCCCCCCTGTTTTGAGTCGCAGGTTCCCCCGTTCGCGTTTGCATCTGCTGGCGATTCACCTCTCTTGCAGCGAACCTCCAAGCACGCGCGCTCCCATAGCACCACCTGGGTATGGAATTGCAGGCGTGGGCGGCGACAAAAAGGTCTACCGTAAAAATTGCCCGCTTCTCTTCTCCGTGCCTTCCACACGAGCGTGATTCACCCTAACCGCGACGCCAACTGTTCGCGCGTCAAATGGGCTCCGCTTTCGAAGCCATCAAACCGCAGACGCGTATTCGGCAAGCCAAATTTGCCGGCCGGATTGCGCTCCAGCCCAACTAAATCCGACTCCGTTATCAATAGCAACCGGACACCCCTACATCTGCCGCCCTCGCATTGCCCTCTTCCGGGACAACCTGCTTCTCACGCCCCTCTCAGAAGTTTCATATTTGACTTTCCGGGTGGACCTTGCACCTTGATTCGGACTCCTGCTATTTTCTTCTTCCTTCAAGAGCACTCTGCGTACGCGCCGCTCCATCCTCTTAAATATTTCGGCGCCCGAAATTTCCAAAGCTGATGCAATACGAAACAACAGTGATGGAACTACCTCGTAAGTCCCAGCCTCGATGCCCGCAGCTTCATCGACGGAAACGCCGACCTGCGACGCAAACGTTTCTATGGTCATGCGCAATTTGCGCCGGCGTGCCCGGATTACAGCCCCGACCGAAATCACCGCAAGCGCGGCTATTCTTTCACTGGCCTTATTTGGACCCTTCTTCCGACCCTTTTTCATGGAGATCAAAAATGCCTCAAAACACCGTCCATGGTCAATTCGGCTACGACGCGGTAAGCGGAAGCAACCGAGACGCCTGACAGTTAGATACCGGCCCCTGCCTCGCACTCGAGCTGCAGGGAACGCATCGATACCGACAGACTTTCCGCAGCAAGCAGTGGAATGCCCTGCATCTGAGCGGCCTCCAAGGCGGCGAATTCACCGGACCACGCCGCGAGAAACAGATCGCGCCAAAACCCTACATGAGATGGCCACCGCGGACCCATCCAATAGGTGGAGCGTTCGGCGAGCTCGAAGACTTGCGGCAATGTGTACGCACTGAGGGCTTCCATACAACCAATCGACCTGTAGCCTGAGGCCTGTACGCTCCAACGCCGATTCGAAGTGACTAGCGAGCTCAGTCCCGCAAGATCCGTAGGCTCGTATAGCGCCTGCATACGCCCCGCTTCAATGCGCGAGAAATCATGCAGTGCATTCACGAGCTTCAGCAATCGCATACTGTTGCGGTGAACCGTATCGAGCCGCTCGCGACGCGCGGCAATACTGTTGGACCGGCATGGTGTCCGCTTTACCGGGTTTTCAGCACCCGTTCGAGCGAGGCCCGCAAGTTACTCATGCCGCTGGCCGAGGGATCGTCCGGGTTGTCGGGGATTACTTCGAACAGTCCGCGCCCTAGGCAATCACGCGTGGTGCGCGTGGCATGGAGTCGAGCGTTGGTCGCCGCCACCATCGACCAGCACGCCCCCTGCTGCAGTCACGTTCGAGCCGGACCTTCGGCTGCGTGCTGTCTATACGCATCACCTCTGCGGCGCCGCCGCATCGAGGACGCGCGGGCAGATCGCTGGAATAGTGCTTCCGGCTTTCCGCCTTCCTGGAACTGCGACTCTTGGATAGCGTTATGTTGGCACGAGGTGTTTCATCTCGCGCATCGACAGAAGAAACGGCCCGGCTTCGTCGCCAAAACGCCACGCCACGGTATCGCAAGAGTATCTGCCGGCTTCGCCGTCCGACTGCGCTGCGTGCGGACAGTGACGAACGAGAACTTGAAGATGTGGCGCCCAGAGTCAGTATCGTTCATGTTGGCAAGAGAAGGCGCTCGCTTTGCCAAGTGCGCCGGGATGCTTCAGGCCGAGCTGCTGCGTCGACACTACAAGAACACCCGGCAGGCCTACAACCTGCCGCGTTTCAACTACTCGCCTGACAGCAACTCTCGCAACCTGTCGATGTCCCCGGGCTTCACGAGGTGTACGTTGAAGCCGGCAGCCTCTGCTGCCCTCTTGTCCGTTTCACGCCCGTAGCCCGTCACCGCAATGAGATATAGATCCCGATGTTGGGCCTTCTCTCGCAAGCGCTGCGCGAGCTCATAGCCGCTCATCCCAGGGAGGCCAATGTCCACAAGTGCCCGCTCCGGTGAAAATTGCTCGGCGAGCGCGAGCGCGGTGGGTCCATCGGAAGCAATGACAACCTCGTGGCCCCAGGAGCGGGCGAGCAGCGCCATCGAGTCCGCGGTATCGGAGCTGTCATCGACGATGAGCACGCGGCGCGGACGATCGGGGCGAACTGCGGCGAGCGTGTCGCGGGCCATGTCGGCGGGTCTTGCGCTGTCCGAGGATACCAGGGGCAGTCGTACGATGAACTCGCTTCCGTGACCCAGGCCGGCACTGCGCGCCTCGATGCGCCCACCATGCAGCTCCAACACGCGGCGCACGAGGGTCAGGCCGATCCCGAGTCCCCCGCCCGAACGCGCCAGCGGGCTGTCGACCTGCGTGAACAGATCGAAGATCCTCTCGAGCTGCTCCGGTGCCAGGCCGATACCGTTGTCACGCACGCTCAAGACGGCCTCGTCATTCTCTTGCGTGATCTTCAATGCAATGTGGCCGCCGGGCTCAGTGTATTTGGCGGCGTTCTCGATGAGGTTCGCGATGATCTGTTCCAGCCGAACCGGATCGCCGTCGACCCGCACGGGAGTATCGGGCAGGGCGAGTACCAGATCGTGATGGTGCTCTCCGATGCGACCTCGGCTCGCCTCGGCCGCATGGCGCGCGATGTCAGCCAAATCCAACGATTCGCGCTTGAGCTCAATGTGACCACGACTGATGCGCGCGACGTCGAGGAGCTCATCGACGAGCCGGACGAGCCGCCGGGTCTGTCGCTCAATCATGTCGTAAAACTTCGATGAGCTGGCACCGGCAACACCCCGCCGCAACAGATGTACCGCATGCATGATCGGACTCAGCGGATTTCTCAGCTCGTGCGCCAGCATGGCAAGAAACTCATCCTTCCGCTTGTTCTCGTCGCGGAGCTGCTCCGCGACGGCCTTGCGCTCGGTGACGTCTTCGATGGCGAGCAGAACGAGCTCGCCACGTCCTGCATCGCCGGGAATCTTGCGCGCGCTCAGGCTTAGCGTCCGCAGGCCCTGCATCGGGACCGAATAGGCGACCTCATAGTTATCGATCGCGGCGTTCTGTGTCAGCACCGAACGCAACTGCCCCAGAAGCTCGGAGCGGTTCAATTGACCGGCACCGACCTCAGGCAGCCCGTGTCTCTCGGTTTGCTCTGGACGCGTCATGAACCGGCTGTAGAAGGCGCGATTGGCACGCAGAATCTTCAGATCCCCATCGAGCACCAGCAGCGCCTCACGCACTGTCTCGACGATGATGTCGGCGTACGCGCGAGCTTGTTCGGAAGTCTCCCGTGCCTTTTGTATCTCGGCGTTTCGATTGCGCAGCTCATCATTGGTCGTGATGAGTTCCTCGTTCGCCGATTGCAGCTCTTCCTTCGCAGTCTCCAACTCCTCGTTGGTGCTCTGGAACTCCTCGTTCGCCGAGAGCACTTCCTCGTGTGCGGACTTCAACTCTTCCTTGGCCGCTTCGTGCTCCTCCAGCGTCGATTGCAGATAATCACGCGTGGAGACGACCTCACGCTCGAGTTGTATCAGGCGCCGGTCCTTCTCCGACTCCGGTAGCGCACTTCTTGCTGCCGCGTGCGCGCCTCGCCCATTCGACTGCTTCGAGGCGTCTTCCAATACGATCAGGTAGCAGCGCTCCGTGCTCGAAGCCTTGAGCGGGATCACCTTCAGGGCCACCTCGGTCAGGTCACGGACGGACAGTCCGTCCCGGCGCACGACGGAATTGGTCTCGCGCGCCTCGGCGATGGCGGGAGAGAGTTCGACCAGGAGCTCGGGCCGCGCGACACGATGCAGGTTCAAGCTCGCCGGCCCACTTGCGAGCTCGAGGAAGTGCCCCGTCTCGCCACGAATCTGCAGGATGTTGAGTGCCTCATCGACCAGCAGGCTCGCCGGAGCATAGTGTGCCAGCAGTATCCGATCCGCTTCGCGTTGCACGGAGTCGACCTCGGCAAGAATCGGGCTCTCCTCGCCCGCCATGGCGCGAGATGGACTGGAGAGCGCAGCGCCTCGGTGCCCCAGCGCGAGAGTACCGACCGAACCCGTGGTTTTGCGTGTGTAGAGGCGATGTTGCTTGTCGACTAGATCGAACAGATCCGACGCCGCACCGACACTCTCGGAAGGGCCGAGCGTCAGAAAGCCCTGTGGCCGCAGCGAATAGTGGAACACCTGCATCACGCGTCGCTGAGCCGCGGCGTCGAGGTAGATAAGGAGGTTACGACAGCTCACCAAATCAAGCCGCGAGAACGGCGGATCGCGTGTCACATCCTGCCGGGCGAAGATGCACAGGTCGCGGATACTCTTGGCGATCCGGTAGTGCGAATCCTCCTTGATGAAGAAGCGCTTGAGCCGCTCATCCGAGACCTGCTGAACAATGTTGTCCACGTAGCACGCGGCGCGGGCTTTCTCGATTGACACCTCGCTCACATCCGTTCCGAAGATCTGAATTCCCGTGGACGAGACCCGATCGCCCAGGTATTCCACGAGCGCAATCGCAATCGAGTAGACCTCCTCGCCAGTGGCGCATCCGGGCACCCAGATCCGGATGGGGTCCTTCGGTGAGCGCCCTTCGCACACGCTCGGGAAGACTCGGGCCGCCAAACCCTCGAAGGACTCCGGATCACGGAAGAACCCCGTCACTCGGATGAGAAAATCCTGATAGAGGGCTGCCGCTTCAGCCGGATCGTCCAGGAGAACGGCGACGTAGTCGTCGAGCTCGTCGACCTTACGCACCGCCATGCGCCGGGCCAGTCGACGGCGCAGCGTACTGCGCTTGTAATGCGCGAAATCCAGCCCGTGGGCGGTGCGCAGCCGGCGGAACACGTGCCTGAGACTCTCTTCCTCGTGCGCAACGTCGGCATCCTCCCGCGCGACACTCCGCGGCATCGACGTTGGGACCGCGCGTAGATAGGCATGGCGCCCCAAACGCGTAAGCTCGTGCGCGATATCACTGGGGCGCAGCACGAAATCCACACAGCCGGTCTCGATGGCGTTGTGGGGCATGCTCGGAAATCGCGCCGACTGCGGGTCCTGCGCAAAGGTGATCCCGCCGCCGTGCTTGATCGCCTGTACGCCGAGGGAGCCGTCAGAATCCCCGCCGGATAACACCACCCCGATCGCCCCATCAGCACGGGCTTCGGCGAGTGAGGTAAACAGGATGTCGACGGGATGATGAGGTCCCTCGTTAGGACGCGGCTTCAGATGCAGGCGCTCGCCGAGGAGCGTCAAGGTGGCATTGGGCGGAATGACGTAGACGTGACTGGGCTCAACCGCGACCCCATCGTGAACCTGCACCACCGGCATCGCCGTCTTCTTCGCCAGCAGCTCCGCCAACAAGCTGTGATGCCCGGGGTCCAGATGCTGGACGACCACATACGCCATGTCGCTGTTGCGGGGCAGCGCCGCCAGTAGCTCGGAGACCGCCTCCAACCCCCCGGCGGACGCCCCGATCGCGACGATGGGAGAGGCCAATGTGCACTACCTTATAAACCCGGCGAATCGGCACGGGATAAGTTCCTTAGAGAGCGCCCGAGTATAGGCCTGTCGTCAGAACGGTGGGTTGAGCAGTCTGCGCCAAGAGTCCTCTTGTACTGTGCCGAATCGCAAGCTGCGCCCAAGCCGGGAGTCTTTCTGTGCGCTAGCCGACATAGCGCAGCGAATCGGCGCCTGCTGTCTCAGCGACGCTCACGTCTGTCGAAATTCTAGCGAATTGGGCATGCTAGGGCCTGAAACGTAGCCCCGCTCAGTGCGCGACGGTACATACGTGCTGCTAAAGGTATACACCCCCGACGACGTCTCTCACCGAAATGGCTGGTCGATGTCGACCACCGTCTCCCCTCGGCAAAACCAGATTCTGGACGCGTTGCCATCCGCGGAACGCGAGCGGCTCTTCCCTCACCTGAGGTTGGTGCCGATACCCCGCGGCGCGTGTATGAGTCCGGCGACCGGTTGCGGCACATCTACTTCCCGACCGACTCCATCGTCTCGCTGCTGTACGTGATGGCGGATGGCGCGTCCGCAGAGATCTCCATTGTGGGGAATGAGGGCGCGATTGGCATCGCGCTGTTCATGAAGGGGTGAAACCACGACGAGCCGCGCCATCGTTCAAAGCGCCGGCTGTCGCGTACCGGCTGGCGGGCCGACGGCTCAAGCAGGAATTTCATGGTCACGGCGAGCTGCAGCACATCTTGCTGCGCTATACCCAGGCGCTCATCACCCAGAAGGCCCAGACCGCAGTCTGCAATCGACATCACTCGGTCGACCAGCAACTGTGTCGCTGGCTGCTGCTTTCTCTTGACCGACTGTCTTGCGACCAATTGACCATGCCCCAGGAACTCATCGCGAACATGCTCGGCGTGCGGCGCGAAGGCGTCACCGAGGCCGCCGGCAAGCTCCAGAAGCACGGCGTGATCAAGTATGCCCGCGGATAGATCACGGTGCTGGATCGGCCCCGGCTCGAGCAGCTGTCGTGCGAGTGCTATGCCGTAGTCAAGAAAGAAACCGACCGCTTACGGCCTGCGCGGCTGTCGCCTCAAGTCGAAGCAGAACTGCGAACCGGCAACCTTCGATCCAGAGCCGAGTAACTGTCCGTGCGAACCGTCGAGGTTGGGCCTCGTATTTCCCATTTATCTCCTTGTAACTTATGTTTGCACGAGGTGGCTCGTCAAGCGCAGGGAGGAAGAACGAACAACGACACAGAGCCTGGCGCCGGCACACCATTCGCCGTCTTGGGGCGACATGGGCTGTCGGTGCTCATGGGACAGCGACACCCATTGGCGGCCCTGGTGGGGCTCTACAGGCTCTGATCCCCGGCACGAGCCCAGCCTCACAAGGGATTCGCGGATGACCGGCAGCCGCCGAGTTTGGCTCGAGACGCGGACCGGAGCTGCCCGCTTGAACGTGCGCCGTCAACGCAGGCCTCGTGCCGTCGTATCGTCTAACCTGTTAGGTGGCACCCGACAGTCCGGGCAGCACGTTGTCGGGGTGGCGCACCCTGGGAATGCACACCGACCTGCGACCGGCGATCTGCCGCGCATCGGCTCCCAATTGCCCTCGCCAAGGCAGATCCAGGAGGATCCCTTTTGCGGCTCCGCAGCAGATTAGCGGCCGGCGTATCTCGCACCGGCGCCGCTCGGCGCCGCCGTCACAGAACCATTTGGACTCCAAAAATATCCGGGTCGCATTTCTCGCAAACACGCGTTGTAACCCCTAGATCCCACACACCGCTGGGAGGTACGGTAATCAGGTGGTGCGCGCGCCTTCCACGCAGAACGCCGGGCGCGCGTGACGGTTAAGGCGTCATTGCCGGAATCATGAAAGAAAGAGCGCTTGAACTAGCATTACGCCTTCGTCGCGAGTTTTGGAGCAATGGCATGTGGTGGACGTCGGCGGCTCACGCCCCGGCGTCACGGCACTGTTTTCCGAGGCCCTCGCCAACACGGTATTCCTTGACGCTCTGGGCGCCGCGTTTGAGGGCAGGATGGCCCCCCGTCAGTTCTGTCGTGATCGAGCGATGTCGATCGAGATGTTGGATCGCGTGATTGCCTGGCTCAGCGCGGACCTCAAGCGGTCCGATGCGGATGTGCTCCAGACCGTCCACTGATCGGGCATCGACATGGCCGGCAGCGGCCTCGCCGCACTACAACAACGCGACGCGCTCCGGAAGAGCTAGCCCGGTCACCGCGCGGCTTCTGTTATCGAGTCTCTTTGTTTTCGACCAGGCGCAACCGGGGCTCGCGTGCGAGTGGCGGGCGCGGAGACGGGCTCCGGGGCAGTGGGCTCGTGGACCGTGCGCACCAGGTGGGAGACTTGATAGGGTTTGGCCAGACAGGCCTGGAATCCGGCCCCGAGGGCCTGCAGGCGATCTTCGTCGCGGGCAAAGGCGGTGACCGCGACGGCCTTCAAGTCATCCGGGCAGAGCCCGAGTTGCTCGCGGACGGTGCGGATCAATCCATCCCGTCCATGCCCGACAGACCGATATCGCTGACCAACACGTCAATTCGGACGTGTTGACTCGCAGGCGTTCTAGGGCTTCCAAGGCCGAGCACACGGTGGTCACGGTTGCGCCGAGCTCTTCGAGGATGCGCTGGATGTATTCGCGCATGTCCGCTTGATCCTCCACCGCAAGCACGCACAGGCCCTGAAGCAGACTCGGGGTCAGCGCGAGCTCGCCGGCTTCCCTCGGGGCGGGGTCTGCACTCTGTACCCCACAGGATGTGTATGCATCCCGGGGGATCTTGCGCCAAATGCGGCCGAAAGAGCAGCGCCTCCAGCATACGCAAACTGAATTCGCCCATGAGTGCCAGGACGCAGCAGAATCGCGGATCGATCTGAAGCGCGGCCCCCAATATCTCAGCGCGGTCAATGCCCGCACCTTGTTCGGAACGATCGCGATCAGTTGCGACTCTTCGACGCGTCAGGGAGGGCTCCGCCTCGTTGATCTCCCGGATCACCTGGAGCAATTCCGGTTTGTCCACCCACCGACATAAGCACCGCAGGTGCGAAAAGTTGGTGGAGAGCGTACTCGACTCGAGCCCGCGAGCTCGCCACTCCGCAATGATCGCATGGACATGCTTGGCGCTCAGGTTCTTGAGCTTGCGCAACTCAAAGCTCCGACGATGTAAATCTTTCAACGCTCGCTCCAACACCGCGCGGCGCTCCCGCGCGTCTTCATCCCCACTTGCGCATCACTCGAGGCGCGGCGAGACAGATGGCGGCGGTAAAGCCGATTGAGATCCGAAAGCAATTGTCCCCACGGGCCCTGCGGACGCCGGCTGCGCAATCGATCGATCGTGCTTTCCGACACGGATGAACCGTACCTTAAGGCTATCCCCTCAGCAGCTCGAGACACCTCCGTTGGCAGCTCACCGTTGCGCTTGCTTGACACGACGCACTCCCGCCCTCGAGGAGACCGTGGACCTTCGCAACAGCAGGCCGCGGCGCGCGTCCCGCACCAAGCAGCTCGACGGCGTCCCTTCCCCTTCCCTTCGCGGAACTATTCCCACCGCCGGCGTCATCAGAACATCGGCCACACGGGCCTACAAGGATCGCTCAGGGACTTAGCACGGTATCGAGCGCAAGTTCAAACTTCAGCGCATTGCCGACCAACATCCCCGCGAGACACTCGGACAAATCGACACCTATGCCCTCAATAACGGCACGCAGACGCAAGGATGGAACCGTCGGGTACACAGCCCGAGTTCGGATCCGCCGCGACAAGAAAGTTCTCTACGAAGAGGTGTTGACGTTCTCGCGACTGACTGCTGCGCGAGATTGGGCGCGGACCCGGGAGATCGAGCTGGAAAGTCCGGGAGCGCTTGCGAAGGCTCAGCA
>Ga0134126_10001766_pt1 | contig 27544 bp, 23 predicted proteins | sample KB31752_FD_96881 | JGI IMG/M metagenome (GOLD analysis project Ga0134126, IMG submission 96881) | Terrestrial soil microbial communities with excess Nitrogen fertilizer from Kellogg Biological Station, Michigan, USA - KB3-175-2 | ecosystem: Environmental > Terrestrial > Soil > Unclassified ... | reverse complement strand
CGCCTCTTTCTCTTCGCCGACGCTCAGACCGCCAATAGCGTAGCCGTCAAACCCGATCTCCGTTGTCCGGACCAGGATTTCACGCCTCAAATCGAGATGGGCGCCTTCCTGAACAATGCCAAACAACGCCTGGGCGCCGCTGATGCTGTTCGTGGCTTCCTTCCGTCCTGAATCCGAGAAGTCTGACTGCAAACTGTCGAACCTGGCGCGTGAGCGACTGGCCCAACGCGCGGTTAGTTCCATACTCCGCCGTGAAACTTCAGGCGGTGCTTCGCCGGTGGCGCACTCATCAAACGCCATAACTATTTCCGAACCCAAGGCCGCCTGAACTTCCATCGAAATCTCAGGCGAGAGGAACTGCAGACTACCATCGAGATGGGAACGAAACTCAGTGCCCTCCTCAGTGATCTTCCGCAAGGCCCCCAGGCTCCAAACCTGAAAGCCACCCGAATCGGTGAGCAACGCTCTTTGCCAGCCGGTGAACCGATGTAGCCCGCCGCACTTTCGTATTACTTCAACGCCGGGTCGCAACCACAAATGGTAGGTGTTGCCAAGAATGATGCGCGCGTCGAGCTCGTCTTCGAGCGCTTCGAAACGCATGCCCTTCACCGTTCCCGCAGTGCCGACCGGCATGAAAACCGGCGTCTCGATAATGCCACGACGCGTGGTCAATAAGCCGGCGCGTGCTTCGCCATCGCGCGAAAGAATTTCAAAGCTTATGGGGGGCTTAGTCATCTTCTCTGAGATCTCAGATCTCAAATTTGAGATGTCAGACTTATCTCTTCTTGCGTGTCTTATGTTTCTCAATTATCCGCAGCGGCGTCGCAAAGAAATCAAATTCTTCGCGCAAACGGTTTTGCAGATAGCGCAGGTAAGAAAAGTGCAGCCCCGACTTCCCGCCCGAAGTAAACAGCACAAAAGTCGGCGGCCGCACTGAAACTTGCGTCATGTATTGCACGTGAAGCCGTGAAAGCCCGCCTTTAACCGGAGCCGGAGCGCTACCACCTCGAGGTTGCGAAACTGCCGCTTCGAAAAACGCGTTGAGTTGTGACGTGGGAATGCGGCGGTTGCGCTCCACATTGGCGCGAACGGCAAGTCCCAGGAGGTTCTCAACCCGCTGTCCGTTCAGCGCCGAGATCATAATCACCGGAGCCCAATCGAGAAACTTCATTCTCTCGCGCACCTTGCGCTCAAACTGGGCCGACGTACTGGTCTCTTTGTTCTTAACGGCATCCCACTTATTGCAGGCGATGATGATTGAGCAGCCCGCGTCGTGCGCATAACCCGCAATATGGGCGTCGAGAGCCGTCGGTCCTTCTTCGGCATCGATGATGACGATTGCCACGTCCGCGCGCGCCAGGCTCTTCATGGCCATCACCACCGAAAGCTTTTCGGCCATCTCTCCAGTTTTGCCTTTGCGCCGAATGCCGGCCGTATCAATGAGACGAAACTTTTGTTCGGGGGTGGTGATAAGTGTATCGATTGAGTCGCGTGTAGTGCCGGCAACCGGAGACACGATCACGCGTTCTTCACCAATCAGTCGATTCAGTAACGAAGACTTACCTACATTCGGCCGGCCGATGATCGCCAAACGCAGTTCGCGGTCTGAAGTTTGAGATCTAAGATCTGAAATTTCGGAACCCTCGTTTTCAGATCTCAAGTCCGAGATCTCAAATCTGAGATCGTTTACCAACGCATCGAGCAATTCACCGAGCCCAATCCCCTGCTCCGCGGAAACCGGGTAGACTTCCTCAAACCCGAAACGGTAAAACTCTCCCGCCTCCGCTTCTACTCGTGCCTTCTCAGACTTGTTAGCTGCCACTAACACACGCTTGCCCGTCGCGCGCAGCAGCGTCGCCAGCTCTTCGTCGAGCGGTGTCAGACCCAGGCGTGCATCAACTACCCAGATGATTGCCTGCGCGTCATCGATAGCGAATCCGGCTTGCTTAAAGATATTTGCGGGGATGACCGCATCGTCGTCAGGGATGATGCCCCCAGTATCGACGATGGAAAAACGTTTGCCGGCCCATTCCACTTCCCCGTAGATGCGGTCGCGCGTGATGCCTGGTTCATCGCCGACAATCGAACGCCGCTGGCCGATCAGCCGGTTAAATAGAGTGGATTTGCCGACGTTCGGCTGCCCGACGACAGCCACTAATGGGAGCGCGGGCGGCGGCGCCGTTGCCACGCGTTCGGTTTCATTTGTTACTTCAACTGTCATTTATATAAGCTCATCGAACTTCAATTGGTCACGGACAGAGGAAAACCCTCGACAAATTCAGGGTTTTCGAATCCACCAGAGTTGGCTCTGATCACCTAACGGTAGGGCAACCGGCGCGAATTTGCCAGCGGCTAAGCCATGCCGGGGCAGTAACCCGAGAGTAATGGCGTCCAAGTGATCACAACACCGATCGACCCTGAGAACGACCCCTTCTTAACTGTCAGCCTACTTCCACGACCTCGCTTGCACACTAATGAACCGATACGGTAGTGGTCAGTTTCAACTAAAATGTCCGACAAACTTCAGTTTGTCGTAGCACCACGACAAGCTAAAGCTTATCGGACATCAAACTGACCCAGTACCAACAGATCCAAACATCTGGACATAACCACCACAGCAGGATAGATTCTTCAGCCTGCGACGTGTTTGCGTTTCTTCCAGGTCTCTGAGGAGACTGCCATCAAGATTAACGAGGCCAATTAGTATGCATTACCTCCGGAACCTCTCAGTCATCATTCTCCTAGCGATGCTTTCCTCGGGCGGGGCCAAATCACAGGCTGTAACCAGCTCGACCAAACACTACGAGAAAGATGGAATAAGTTTTGACTATCCGACCGCCTGGACTGTGATGGAGAACGACTCGCCATATATGCAAACCGTGACAGTCGCTCCAGGAGGTAGCGCAACTCAAATCGTCGTCAGCGCGTACGGCGGGCCTATCCCAACCTGCGACCTGGACTTGGAAGGAAAGAAAATCGCAAGTGTTTTTAGCAAGAGAGTGGCGAAAGTAATCAAGGCCAAGGCTGCTACTGGTTCGTCAGTTAAAAGCCAGCTGGGCGCTGCCGAAATAGAAGGAATACAATTAGAAGGCTTGATAGACCAGCAGCCGGCGCGCGGAGACGTCTATTCGATCCGACTAAATCGACGGTTCGTCAGCCTGACTTTTGTTCGAAAAGTTGACGACTCATCCGCCAGTTCGGCGTGGCAGACCGTTCGCTCTTCGCTCAAGGTTAAATCGCCAGTCGTTGGCGCCCTGACGGCTCAGCCCGTCAACAATGCCGGCGCACCGATCTTGGGTAGCGTGATGAACGGCAAGGCGATTAGTTTGCCCCGGCCAGATTATCCGCCGATAGCGAGATCGGCTCACGCGAGCGGCACGGTGGTTGTTCAGGTAATTATCGATGAAGAGGGCAATGTAGTCGCGTCCCACGCAATTTCAGGACATCCTTTGCTGCAGGCTGCGTCAGTCGCAGCGGCCAAACAAGCTAAGTTTTCACCAACTAAACTTTGTGGCGAACCCGTAAGAGTCACCGGCGTCATCACCTATAATTTTGTTGCGATGTAAGTCTGTCCGGCGTCTGAGCCGTGAATCCGGCTACGAAAGGCCGACCGCGGAGTCGTAGCGCGGGAACGTCACAACTAAACGATGTCTGGCTTCGGAGGAGCCAAATGTTTATAGACTTCGCGACCAACTACTGTTCGGCGCTCCAGCGGAGCGCAATGTGTCGGTAGATGAATACGTCAAACCAAGCATTTCGATTCGCCCGAGCGAAAAATTTTTCCAGGTCCATTGCTGCTATAAACATTCAGTCCCTACGGGACTGGGCGCTTTGGTCAGAACCTTGAACATTTGGAGTTCACGAAAAATGGAGGCATTAACAAATGACTCTTCCTGCTGATTTTGGCCTCTCCGCGATCGAGCAGATCGCCATCACGGTAAAAGACATAGATCGCGCCGTCGCGTTTTATCGTGACCAGCTCGGCATGAAACATCTATTCAGTGCACCACCGAATTTGGCCTTCTTCGATTGCGACGGTATCAGGCTGATGCTCTCGCCGCCACCGAAGCCGGAGTTTGATCACCCGAGCTCAATAATCTATTTCAAGGTCGATGACATACAACAGGCTCACGCAACCCTGGCGGATCGCGGCGTGCAGTTTGAAGAGAAGCCGAGTTTTGTAGCCGATATGGGCACTTATGATCTCTGGCTAGCTTCATTCCGCGATTCAGAAAATAACTTGCTGGCGTTGATGGGTCACGTTCCCAAAGGCACTTAGATCATTCAACGAAATCACAAAATTCTACCGCCAAGTCGCGTTAGTTTTTTGAGTCAGTCCTGCGAATCTTTCTATTTCCACCGGAGGCACGAATGAAACGTCGTCAGTTCCTGGAAACAAGCGCACTTGGTTGCGCTCTCGCTGTCAGTAGACCAGCTTCGCTGTTGGCAATCGCTTCTCCATCTGAACCTACCCCAAAAGATTTCGAGCTCGAAGAGCTCACGATTTCTGATCTGCAGGCCGGCATGCAATCGGGCAAGTACACCTCGCACCAACTGGTGAAGAAATACCTGGATCGGATTGACGACGTCGACAAAGACGGTCCGAAGTTGAATTCGGTGATCGAAGTCAACCCTGATGCCATGGCGATTGCCGAAGCTCTCGATCGCGAACGCAAAGAGAAAGGCAGGCGCGGTCCCTTGCACGGCATTCCTATTCTAATTAAAGACAACATCGACACCGCAGATCGCATGATGACCACCGCGGGCTCGCTTGCTCTCGTTGGCTCGCGTCCCGCGCAGGATTCTTTCGTTGCCAGGAAGCTGCGCGAAGCCGGCGCCGTGATCCTGGGCAAAACAAACCTGAGCGAGTGGGCAAACTTTCGCTCGAGCCATTCGAGCAGCGGTTGGAGCGGGCGTGGCGGTCAGACGAAAAACGCTTACATCCAGGATCGTAATCCCTGCGGCTCAAGCTCAGGATCAGGATCCGCCGCCGCAGCTAATCTTTGCGCCGCGGCAGTCGGATCCGAGACCGACGGTTCTGTCGTTTGTCCCTCCTCTGCAAACTCGCTGGTCGGAATCAAGCCAACGGTTGGTCTCATCGGACGCTCCGGCATCATTCCCATTTCCCACAGTCAGGACACAGCCGGGCCAATGGCGCGGACGGTTGCTGACGCCGCCATCCTTTTGGGAGCGCTAACCGGCAGCGACCCAAGGGATACGCAGGTATTCGGTTTTGGCGATAAAAGAACTACCAGATACAGAGAGGTGATCACTGACTACATGCCCGACCTTGATAAGGGTGGGCTCAAAGGGGCGCGGCTTGGCATCGCGCGCAAGTATTTCGGCTTCAATGATCTCGTCGACAAATTGATGAACGACTTGATCGCCGAGATGAAAAGGATGGGCGCGGTGATAGTCGATCCGGCTGACATTCCTACTTCGGGAAAGTTTGACGATTCGGAGCTTGAAGTTTTGTTGTACGAGTTTAAGGCCGACCTGAACAACTACCTGGGGCGACTAGGTCCCGGCTCGCCGGTTCATTCGCTCAAAGATGTTATCGAGTTTAACGAGAAGAACCGCGATCGCGAGCTGACCTACTTCGGACAAGACCTTTTGATCAAGGCGCAGGCCAAGGGCCCGCTCACTGAAAAGAAATACCTTCAGGCTCTCGCCAAGAATCATCTTCTTTCCAGAACGCAAGGCATCGACTTTGTTATGCGCAAGAACCGGCTCGACGCCATGATTGCACCGACCGGTGGCCCAGCCTGGCCGACCGACTGGATCAACGGAGACCATTTCACCGGCGGGTACTCATCGGCGTCGGCTGTTGCCGGCTATCCGCACATCACCGTTCCGGCCGGCTATGTTTTTGGGTTGCCAGTGGGCATCTCCTTCTTTGGTGGCGCCTGGAGTGAATCGAAGTTGATTAAGTATGCCTACGCTTTTGAGCAGGCAACCCAGGCCAGGCAAGCGCCGAAATTTCTGCGCACGCCGGAGTTCAAATCGTAACGATAGACAATTGGCCGCGGATTAACGCGGATACACGCGAATCAGGAACAAAGGCAATACTTTCAAACACGTCTTAATCAGATCGGCGTTATCTGCGTTCATCCGCGGCTAGTTTTCTTTTCCGAGGGAATTTCTGTTGTCAAGCAAATAGCAATTTTCAAGAAGCCGCCGGCGCACCTCGAAACCTATAATGCGCTGCCCGGCTGAATTCGCCATGAAAGGAAATTGGATTTATGTCAGCGACTCAAGCAAAGAAGAAATCCGTCTACGGCATTCATCCCGGCGTAGCAATGACGCAAAAATGGGTTGCAGAACTCAAAGCGAAAACCGGGCACACTCTCGAAGAATGGTTGAAACTCATCAAGAAGTCGGGGCCTAAGGATGAGAAGGCGCGGCGTGAATGGTTGAAGACAGAACATGGACTGGGCACGAACTCCGCCTGGTGGTTGGCTGAACGTGCTGAAGGTAAAGCCAGTGACATCGACGACCCGGATTCGTATCTCAAAGCCGCCGAAGGCTACGTCGAAGAGATGTTCTCCGGCGCTAAAACCGGGTTGCGACCAATCTACGAGGCGATGCTTAAGGTGGGGTTGAAGGTCGGCAAAGATGTGAAAGCTTGTCCCTGTCAAACCATCGTCCCGCTCTATCGCAACCATGTCTTCGCGCAGATCAAACCCACCACCAACAAGCGAGTCGACATCGGCTTCGCGTTGGGAGATATGAAACCGAAGGGCCGATTGATCGACACCGGTGGCTTCGCGAAAAAGGATCGCATCACGCATCGCATTCCGCTCGAGTCGCAAAAGGACATCGATGACGAAGTGAAACACTGGCTGAAAGTCGCCTACGATCGCGACGCTTAATCAGGGGCAGGCGCAGGACCGACGAAGCAGGTCGACTTTTTGGAGTACGGTGACCTGTCACCGCTTTGGCGTGTCGCAGCCGTCGCCAGGAGGAGTATTCGTGGCACTACGGCATCAAGCCACGACGGTTGAAAGTAATCATCGCATTCCAGACAGTTGGGTGGAGAAACATGACGGTAAATAAAATTCAACCTGCTAAAGCTCCGCGGATGAGCGACGAAGCGGTCCAGGCTAAAACCGGCAAGACCTGGAAAGAGTGGTTTGCCATTCTCGACAAAGCCGGCGCGAAGAAGATGACGCACCAGGAGATAGTCAAATATCTCAACGCGAAGCAGGGCGTCGGACCCTGGTGGCAACAGATGGTTACCGTCACTTATGAACAAGCACGCGGCTTGCGCGAGGTGCACCAGAAACCAGGCGGTTATCAGATCAGCGTCAGCCGCACTATCAATGCTCCCATCGCCCGACTCTACCATGCCTTTGCCAACGACAAAGCTCGCAATGCCTGGTTGACCGAAGAAGGGCTTGCGGTGCGCAAGGCTACCCCTAACAAGTCGATGCGTGTTACCTGGAACGATGTGAAGACCAGCCTCGAGATCAATTTCCTTTCAAAGAGTGATAACAAGAGCCAGGTCGTGGTGCAGCACAGCAAACTTCCCAACGCCAAAGCTTCCGCAACCATGAAGGCCTACTGGGGCCAGGCTCTCGATCGACTACGCGCGTCGCTGGAAAAATAGAAACCCTTCAGGCAGGATCTACGAAATGACACCAAGAAATAAACTTCAGTCGAAGCTGAATTAGCTGTCAGCTACCAACGCACCACAAAATCAGAACTGGGAGCGATAGCGACCAGCCAAAGAGTCATCTGCCAGGACTTTCGGATTTTTGAACGCAGCTATTCTGCACATTGTCACGAGTTGAATCTTCGGCTGGTCGCTGTCGCTCCCAGTTCTGATTTTGCGCGGCAATTGTAACTATCCGTAGTACTCGAACTCGAATTTCGCAGGTATTAGCTGTTCGCAAGTTTGGTGTGATTTCGTGGATCGTCTCTGAAGCATGTTTCTGTTTCCCTTTCTGCTCACAACCTTCAGTGCAAAAACTTTTGTATCGGACTGCGGCACGGATGTTGGAATCAGGTCTTGAACTCCAGGCCGAACGCTGCAAACATCTCGGCAATGGAGCCACCAGAAATTCCAACCGAGTCTGAGCAGCCTGTTGTTGCCTCGCCTCATCTCGAGCTGGGCCGTCGCGGTGAAGAGCTCGCAACCGCTTATCTGCTGCGACTCGGCTATCGCATCGTAGCCGCAAATTTTTCGCTTCCGGTCGGTAGAAATAGATCGGGCGTGGTCATTAATGTCGAGATCGATTTGGTCGCTTACGAAGGCCGCACGCTTTGCTTTGTTGAAGTGAAGTCGCGCGCTTCAAGCTGGTTCGCGCCACCGCAAGCAAACGTCGACCGGCGCAAGCAACGCCAGATTGCTCGCGCCGCGCGAGTTTATCGGCGTATGTTTGACCTCACCGGCGCGCCTTACCGTTACGATGTAGTCACCGTCGTAATGCCTGCGGCAGAAGACGACGCGAGCGAGTTTGAGATCCAACTTCTTCGCAGTTATTGGACTGAGGATAGCCTAAGAAAGCGGGTGTGGTCGGGAGTCTACTACGATTGAACCAGCGAGCGATTCTGTCAAGGTGCTTAAGTGGGAAAAATGCACGGTGACTACGCTGCGTCTGGCTGCGGTCGATCCTTGTGACTATCCTCCGGACTCTCCAGTTCACCGGTGGGAATATCATTAGCCGGCGGAACTTCAGTTCTGCTCCGTTGGATAGCGTCCTGCATATGTTCGTTTGCGCCCATGGAACTGAAGGCTACCCTGAGTGGGTTTCGCTGTCTGTGCGATAGCACACAGAGCGGAGAGGCGAGGCGGGACCTCTCTATTGTGCGGCGCCTGTCGAGTGTTCAGGGCTAACTGATACTAACCGTAGCGCTATCGCAAAGTCGCTCGCTTGACAACAATCATCGAATCATTAGAATCGTCCGTGCTCTAAAGCGGGAGTAGCTCAGTGGTAGAGCATCGCCTTGCCAAGGCGAGGGTCGCGAGTTCAAATCTCGTCTCCCGCTCCAGAATCAAAGGATGAAGGCGGAAGGATGAAGGATGAAAGCCGGGAGGCTTTCCCGCCGTTTACTTTCATCCTTCCGCCTTCATCCTTCATCCTTGCTTTTCAGGGGCGGCGTAGCCAAGTGGTAAGGCAGAGGTCTGCAAAACCTTTATTCATCGGTTCGATTCCGATCGCCGCCTCCAATAAAATCAAGAGTTTACGGGCAGAATTTTAGCTGCCCGTTTTTGTTTGTGTCACTGCTGTATCACTGCTGCGCGTGTTGCGCTTGCTGTAGAGCAGCTTTTCCAACCGATTCGTGGCTCCTTGCTGCATGGTGAGCAGGACGTGGGAATAGGTATCCAGCCTAAGCACTATCGTTGAGTGGCCTAGACGTTCGCTTACCACTTTTGGATTTTCTTCGGCTATTAACAAGAGCGTCGCGCAAGTGTGCCGCAGATCGTAGAGACGAATCTGAGGCAATTTAGCCGCTGTGAGTATCGGACGGAAAGATCGGTAAGTGAGATTCGGGATAGAAAGCGGCGTTCCCTCTACACTACAAAAGACGAGATCGAACGGTTGTCCGGTGTGAATGTTTATCGCGAATCAAATCGTATGTAGTTTCGGCATCTCGATCACGGTTATGCCGTGACCAGTTATTCATCGCAAAGCCAACGAGAGGGCAATTTGATGGCGTGGATTACTTTACAGACGAAGACCGGACCGGAAGAATACCAGGTTAGCGACCTGGATGAAGTGGTATGGTGGCAGACGGGGAATGGAATAAACGCAGTCGGTTACATGGATGCGGTTTCAGGTCTAATGAGCGAGAATGACTTAGAAACTTGCCGGATTAAACGACCAGGGATTGTTCGTGAAATTGTGGACCAGTAAGCACCTGTAGATCCAGTAACTTGCTATCGTGCACCGCTTGCACCGCGCTTTTCTATCTTCGCCCACGTATCGCGCAGGCCAATGGTTCGATTGAATACCAAATGGTCTGCGGGGTGGCTGTCAATGCAATAATAACCCAGGCGCTCAAACTGATATTTTGTCCCGCGCTCTGCCTGCAACACACTCGGTTCTATCTTGCAATCGCGCAATACTTGCAATGAATCAGGATTCAGATTCTCGGTAAAATCGTGGCCCTCTTCAACCTCGTTAGGATCCTCTGGAAGAAAAAGGTTGTTGTAGAGACGAATCTCTGCCGGTAGAGCGTGAGCCGCTGAGACCCAGTGAATGGTGGACTTTACCTTCCGACCATCAGGCGTGTTACCGCCGCGTGTAGCCGGATCGTAAGTGCAACGGAGTTCTACAATCCCGCCGCTGCTGTCTTTAATCACCTCTTTGCAGGTAATTAGGTAAGCATAGCGGAGGCGCACTTCGCGACCTGGGGAGAGCCGGTAAAACTTGTTTGGCGGGTCCTCGCGAAAATCATCATCTTCAATAAAAATCGTCTTTGAAAAAGGAATCTTTCTCCTTCCGGCGGAACCATCTTCCGGATTGTTGACAGCGTCCATTTCTTCCACGACGTCATCCGGATAGTTCTCGATAACTACCTTTAATGGCCTCTGAACACACATCACTCGAGGAACAAGTTGATTTAGGTCCTGGCGCAGAAAGTATTCGAGCTGCTGTAGCTGAGTAATACCATTCGTCTTCGAGACCCCAACACTAGCAACGAAGTTGCGGATAGCCGCAGGTGTGTAACCGCGCCGGCGCAGGCCCGAGAGGGTTGGCATACGTGGATCATCCCAACCTTCGACACGTCCTTCTTCAACCAGCTTCAATAGCTTGCGTTTGCTAAGCAGAGTATGGGTGAGGGAAAGACGATCAAACTCGTATTGACGCGACGGAAAGATGCCAAGGTTTTCAATAAACCAGTTATACAGATGACGATTATTGTCAAACTCCAAGGTACACATCGAGTGAGTTACGCGCTCGATCGAATCCGACTGTCCATGCGCGTAGTCGTACATCGGATAAATACACCACTCACCACCCGTACGATGATGGTCCATGTGAAGAATTCGATACATAACCGGATCGCGCAGACTAAAGTTTGGAGAGCTCATGTCAATCTTCGCCCGCAACGTTCGCGTACCATCCGGGAACTCTCCTTTTTTCATGCGCGCGAATAGATCAAGATTCTCCTCAACCGATCGGTTGCGATAGGGGCTGTTCCTCCCGGGTTCGGTTAATGTGCCACGATACTCACGAATCTCGTCAGCGTTAAGATCGCACACGTAAGCTTTCTCATCCTTAATCAACTGAATGGCCCAATCGTAAAGTTGTTGGAAGTAGTCAGAGGCATAGAAGAGACCGTCCCACTGGAAGCCCAGCCACTGCACGTCTTCCATGATGGCTTCAACGTACTCGGTTTCTTCTTTAGATGGATTGGTGTCGTCAAAACGCAAGTTGCACTTACCGCCAAACTCGGCGGCCAATCCGAAGTCGAGGCAGATCGCTTTGGCGTGGCCAATGTGCAAGTAGCCGTTTGGCTCTGGAGGAAATCGGGTTTGTACAATACCTCCATGTTTGCCGCTCGCGATGTCCTCGATCATGATGTCTCGAATAAAATTCGAAGGGCCATCATTAGTTGGTCGCGATTCTGTCGAACTCGCAGTCTGTTCAGTTTCAAAAGGCACGTTTCTAATTTCTCCGTAACTCCATCTTCGGATTAAGACAACTGTTTCAGTTTACAGAAGATGCTCGGCAGGATCATCTCGTGGAATGAACTAGACACGATGGATATCTGCAATTTATTGGATCCACATCAGCAGCCGCTCGAGGCAAATTGTGCTCCCTGCTTCAAGGGTAAGCATATATTGAGCAAATTTAATCGATCCACACAAAGCGGGATGTTTCGCGATCCTTCCGCACGCGATCGATGGGAAAGGCTTGATTGTGCATTACGACATAAATACCCGGACCAAGTATCCGCACAGCAAAGAGACTCTCCGTGAGGTTCTGCAAGCCGTCGCTTCCTTCAAACCCCAGTGGAGTCATCGCGCCGGTTAGCACAATAGGAACCTTCAGGTCAGGTAGACCTTGCTTCAAATAACGGCCCGTCTGGACCATTGTATCCGTACCGTGAGTCATTACGACTGCCGAGCGCTCACCTAACAACTTCTCGACGAGCTCAAGAATCGCGCTGCGGTCAGCATCAGTCATCTCTAGACTGTCTTTGTTCATGAGTGGTAGCACGCTGACATCGCAGTCCGGGAGCCGCAAACGACCCAGATATCGATCGATTTGGTTATCCAGGTTTTCTAGTCTGCTGGTCTGCTCCGAATAGACTTTTTCGATTGTGCCACCAATAGTGATCACGTTGGCCTTCAGCATCGTCAAATCCTTCCCACCGGAAGTTATTTTGGCTCATCACCATCTTAACAAATCATCAGTGTCCAAGCTTCTTGCCGGTCGCCAAGTGTAGCAAGGAGCTAGTCAGTGTCTCTTTTGTCGGGGAGCATCCAGAAGCTCGGCTGATTCTTTTTGAAGAACTACGTGGTACGCGTTCCAACGTTAGAATCCGTTGACGACCAGGAGTTAGTCTCCCCCAACTGGATAACATCTCACGCGTCCATTAACCGTCCAATAAGAGTTCCCGGGAGTCCTTCAAGTGCGGTAGGTGCTATCCATGCCGCTAAAGTTCCGTTGAATTGGAATGGGTCGCTTCTCTTTCATGACGGCGACACGGTTTCAACTCCCGTACCGCCAGCCACAATTAACTCCGACAGCGGCACTGCTTCAAGTATTTCGGGAGAGGAAAGGACCTCGCAAACGAAGCGCCTCCAAAAGAGACGAACCTGCCATAGATTATGGTCTCCGTTCAAAAAAGCGTCTATTATGTATCTAATAGGATGCATATGCTGGAAGTTGAGAAATTTCAAAATAGTCCCAAGATAGGGTTTTCAACTGGACCACATGCTCCCGAACAGCCTCCTCGGGGGATGTTGGAACACACAACTCTTACCTCAATGAGAGACGCTTTAACCAGTGAGAATATTGACCCTCCGACGATCCGAGGGATCAATACAATGATTGAGCGCTGGCGTAACAACCCCAATACAGTGGCGCCGTTGGCCGAAATGCAGAGTGTATTGGAACGCGCCCGCAAGACTCCTCGTGGTGATGAGCGAATCAAATTAATGAATTCTGTAGTCAGGACTCTTGGTCGACCAGAGGCGCTCGCAACCTTCCTGGACATGTTACGGGATTCAGCAACACGTGATGGCACTAAAGAGCAGGAACTTTGCCGGCTCAAACTACAAAAAGTAAGACTGCACTCAATATACGGTTGGTGTGGCAATACGTTGTTGGTGGAGTCGTTTGACGGGCCAACAGAAGGAACCTACACACCTCTTCCTGGTCTGGGAGAACGATTGGGCAATTCGACGTCGGCGTGGAACCTGACGATCCATATATGGCAGCCCAACGAAACCGCAAAGGGCTTTCCGATAACTGCCCCGCTTGAAAAGGGATCTCTACTTGAACCCCCGCACTCACATCCCTTTGATTTTGTTTCGACCGTTGTCAAAGGTGTCATGCACCAGAGTATCTATGCACAAAACGATAATGTTGCACGGACCTCTACAGGAAATGATGGCCGCTATAGCCAAACTCCCCTCGAACACGTTGATGGAGTTTGGCCGCCTCATAACTTTCGCGAAACCTGCACCTTGAAAACATTGGAACACAGAGTAATGCTCAGGCAGGGAGATAGTTATCACATGCCATGTGATTGGATACACGACGTCGAGATCGATGGAAACACAGCAGTCTCAAAACCGACCGTTACTCTTTTTCTCTCATCTGAGTATATGGTCATGCCGCATGTGTATATGACAAAGGCCATGGCAGACTTCCACAAAGAGAACCCTGGTATCAAAACCAATGGAGTGCCAATCTCAGAAAGTGCGTGGCACGACAAAATTAAAGCAATTGCCGGATATTTACGCGGTGAATCAGCAACCTTGAATTTGAATCGAATTGTTAGATTCCCTGGCGAGTATGCATTCTTTCACGTTGGTTCTCACTGACCTCTAATGCCTTCCTTGTTTAGCGAGTCCTCAACTTTGCGACAAGCTCAATCAATTGCACCTAATTTGATAGCGTTGGCGAAAGGTATTTCGTGCAATTTCATTGATGCGCGCATAACGACAAAGGATTATGTAAACGGGTTGGCGGCAAAGACCAGGGTCCAGGGTCTGGACAAGGAAGCTGCAAACAAGTTCCTCCTTTCGACCTGTTTGCGACATGAGATCTACGATTGCAAGAACCACCAGCAATACCTGGAACCGTTCTTTTATGTTCGAGGGTTTGGCTGCATCAGACGGCTCCTGTCTATTCTGGTCGGTTTACAATCTGAAATAATCGGGGAACGAGAAATACTGAATCAGACGGTGCAATCAATAAATCGGTCACGAGAGGCGGACCATTTGGATGAGAGCGTTTTTCGAGGGTTACAAGAACTAGTCTCAATGAGCAAACGAATTCGCGCGAACTCCGGTGTTAACAGCGATGAGAATTACTCAACTATAGCTGCTGACCTTTTTCTAGAAACACTCGCCACTCGTACCGATCAAACTGTAGCCATAGTGGGTGGCGGATATATGGCCGAAAAGTTCTTTCGCGCACTCCTTAAAACACAATCCTTAGGAATCGCAAAAATATTCTGGATAAATCGGAGCACCTCGCGAATTAGAAATCATATACTGGACTTATCCCACTTATTAGATTTCGACATCGAAGTTCTCGACCTGGACACGGGCAGACATGTATTAAGAGAGGCGAGTGCGATTTTCTGTGCCTTGTCCAACTCTCCTAACTATTATGGAAATGCCACGCAGAAAGATGGGACTCTGGTGGTTGATGTCTCATATCCTCAGGTCTTTCCCGAGGAAAAGAATGTGGAGTTGGTCAATATTTCAAACACGGACTTCAGCGATTTGGTCAAGAATCCTGTTTCTATGAGTAGCATTGTGCTGGCGAACAAGGAGATCGACGCTGTAGTAAGTTTATTAGAGAGTCAAGCATGATTATCGACACCGTCACTAAGTTTGTTCGCGAAGAGGAAATGCTGGTTTTGATGAGCAATTTTGGCGACGCCACAAGCAACACAAGTGATATCGACATCTACTGCATAACTACCGGTAAATCGTCTGTTCAGCTTTTCTATAATGAGAAGCACGAGTGGGTTGAGCTTTTCATAGATAGCATCGCAGATGTTTACAAAAAAATCGAAAATGTAGACGAGATTGCGATAAATTTCATTCGCGAGTTGAAGTTCGTCGCTGGCAACCGTGAGATCTACTCAGAGCTTCTCGAAAGGACACTTGTAGTAGCGGAAAGTTATCGACTCCCACCCAACCGCAAAAACCTGTTGAAGTATCGGATTAAGACTCTGTTATCAAAGTATTTGAGACCGGATGCTGAATTAAGTGTCGCGCAGCAACATTTCATACTCAACGCGATCTCCTATCCTTTAATTCAGCTGGTCTTGGAGCATCACAACATTTTTCCTTCATCCCCGAAACGTTGGCTCGTACAATTGCAGCACGCAATTTCGGGCGAAGAATTCGACATGTTGAGTGGGTTTTTGGCCCATCGATGTGATAGAGATGCGGTCATTGCCTTGTGTGAGAAGTATAGCGGCGAACCAGATCCGATAAGCATCAGCAAAGCGAATGATAATGACCTGACCTTTCTTTCGTAGAAAACTCTACGATTGGAGCACTGAAAGCCGTCTCATCACTCTTTCCTGCCCCATGATCTGCATGATTGTGTAGAGGTCTGGTGTTTGAATCCGGCCAGCCAACAAAACTCGGAATATCTGCGCGACTTCTGCCATGCCTCCCTTAAACGTGGTTGGATTTTTCTTGAGCTCTGCATTGCTCGTTGCGAAGTTGTGATGGCGCGCTATTAGTTTTAGCTTTTCAAACCACTCGTCTTTCGAATCTTCGGCCCGATATTCGTCAATAAACTCCTTAACAATTTCTTTTATCTCTTCGATAGAAAGAAAACTTAGTTTTTCCGCTACTTCCGGTGGAGTCAGCTGAAAGTGTTTGTCGAAGAAATAATCGATCTGGGGCTTGATATCCGACAACTTCTTGATATCTTTTCTCGCGTTTGGTACGCCTCTTTCCATGGACAATATTTTCTTTGTGTAGTCAGGGTCGTCCTTCAACAACTCTGCAAAAGGTGCGTCGTACTTTTCTGCCCAAGCAATCGCTTGTTCATAAACTTCTCCAGCCGAGGAGCGGGCGAGAATGTCTCGGCTGATATCTTCTAACTTCTTGAAATCGAACAATGGGCCATTACTGCTCCGCAACTTCTCAAAAGTCAGTGGAAACTCACGGTAATGACTTTGAGGATTTGCTTTTCTCCAATCTTCGAAATTTGAATTTGCAAGATTTAGAAGGTACTCAATAAGAGCGTCTGGAGGGTATCCCTGTTCGTCAAAATAGCCGATATTTGCTTCTGGATCTTTTCGCTTGCTGAGTTTTCTCTTCGAAGAGTTCTCTAGTTTTTGTATTGCCGCAATGTGTGCATATGTAGGAGATTGCCATCCCAAGACTTCAAACAATTGCAAATGTGTCGGCAGGGATGATAGCCACTCATCACCACGAATAACGTGCGTAGTCCTCATTAGGTGATCATCAACCACGTGAGCCAGGTGGTAGGTCGGCAATTTGTCGGACTTCATGATCACAATGTCTTGGTCGTTTTCCGGTAACATTCGTCTGCCGACAATTAGGTCATCAATAGCTATCTTGCGCTCATGATTTCCGGTTGCTTTAAACCTAATCACATATGGCCGACCGGCCTTTAACATTTCGGCAACTTCTTCAAGCGGTCTATCACGCCACAACGCCCATTCACCGTAATATCCAGTGCGTGCCTTTTTGTTTTTCTGCTTCTCTCGTATTCCTTCCAGATCCTCGACGGTGCAGAAGCAGAGGTACGCATTACCCTGCTCCAGAAGGTGATTAATGTAGGAGTGATAAATTCGCATCCTGGCGCTTTGTGTGTACGGGCCGTAGAGACCATGTTCTGTGCCGGAAATATCCCTACCTTCGTCAATTGGAACCTTGAAATGATCGAAAGCTTCAGAAATAAAATCTGTCGCTCCTTCTACTTCTCTTTTCTTATCTGTGTCTTCTATACGCAGGAAGAACACCCCACTGGTTTGGTGAGCAAATCGTTCCGAAAGAAGAGCGGTGTACAGGGTACCGATGTGCATAAAGCCAGTCGGACTTGGGCCGACACGAGTTACCATCGACCCCTCTCGTAATTCTCGAGGAGGATATTTTCTCTCAAGCTCATCGAGTGTAGGCAACGGGTCGGGGAAAATGCTCTCGATAATCATTCCCTTGTTCTCGGAATTATCCATATGTTCATGCTCAGGCTTATTGTTTTGATTCTCCACAGGTGGAGCTCGCTCGCGCGCTGCGTCCCCGGCAACGTTGGACCTCTGCCCAATTCACCTCATCTACTACTAAATCAAATACTCCTCAAATTCATAATTCATCGGAAAATAGTCTTTTGGATTGATACCATATGTAACCCCACTCTCAAGCGGTATATTCTTTATCAATTCATATCTTACAATTAAATTGGGCTCGGCCAACCAACCACGACCTGGTTTGGAGATTGCATAATAGAACAAGAGTAGCTGTTCGTGAGTCGACAGCTGAGCTCTCACAATGTCGGCGTAGGAGCGCTTCTCTTCATTCGTCAAGTAATTCGACGTATCTACATATCTGATAACTTGTAAGAGATGTCGATAATAGTGTCCAAGCTGTGATTGATTACCATTGAATTTGATATATTTATTTTCGACGTCCATAGATTTGCGGCATGCTTCGATTAGTGCATTGCAAAACTCATCATCATAGGTTGACTTGCTTAGGCTCTCTTTCAGAATTGACGTCTCGTTTTGACCTTTTCCAAACACCATTTCTCCGACTCCATAGTAAAGAACGAGATATGCAATGTTTGCCATGTCTTTTGCGGACAGCCTTGTTCTGAGTGAGGCGTCAATCCTCCTGGCTATTTCCAGTATTTCACCATATTGCTTTCGCAGTTCGACAAACACCCGCCTGCCTTCTTCGTATTTACCTCCCTTAATGGGAATTCGCTTTCTTAGCTGTACTACGTTCTCTCTATGCAGATTCAAAAGGCTAAAGAAGTTGCTTTCAAATTGTTGCAAATGAAAAAGCCTCTGCTGCTGAATTAACGTTTCAAACAGCAACAGAAAGCCAGCGAGCGAAAAGACCGAACCTACAAATCCTCCCACAAAGCTGCCATACTGACCAATTGTATTTAACTCAAACGGATTGTTGATCATCAATATGGCAAGCAAGAGCAACGCTAGAAATCCAACGCCCGCTAAGAACAAGGCTGCGACGTAACTCCATGACAATTTCATTAGTTGCCTTCCAGCTCTGCAACGAACTTTAAATGTTTTGCAAACTCGACACACTTCATTCAATTAGTTTGTCTGAAGTGAGTGTCGCGCAATTGGTACTATTCGCGGCCTAGTGGTCGAAGAGTCGAACGAGACCAGATGTCACAAGTTGGATCATTTCATTGCTGTCCGTCGAATTGAAGAGTTGCCGGTTCTCCTCTGCTGAAAGACCGTTGTCCGGCCAATTGGTCGTACCAAAGGAATGTGACTTGAAGAAAGCAGCAGCTTCAGGGGGACTCACGGGCAGATTCGGCCAAGGTGATGGTCGCAGTTTGTCAGCTACCAATTCCAGGTCCTTGTTAAATTCATCTTCCAGTTCTCTCAGTGACAGCGGCACTTCTCCAGTTCGGGGATGAGCAAATCCCAAAAGACTACCAACGTCCGCGGTTGCGCCGCCGAATCCACCTGCAAGATAAACCGGCTTCCTCATCGCGAGCGTCAGCATTATTTCCTCGGCGATGCCCGGCATGCGACCCTTGTGCTCTCGCGGTGTAGTTACCCCTCCAATTGCGAATCTGGCAAGGGACGTCTCGCTCACGTGAAGCCGTCGACGGAACCGTTCGACAACGCGTGATTGCCATGCATTCAAAATTCGCTCTTCGTCTGCGGTTAGATAGTTGAGTCCGATCACTTTCAGGCCTTGACGATTAGAAGCAGGCTTGGCGTCCACTTTCCCTGCATCTTCAAAAGCGACCTCTTCGGCATCGTCCCTGATGAAGCTGTAAAGCCAAGGGTTCGGATTGCGACGTTTCTTCTCATCACTGCTTGGCTCTTCCTTTAGTTGTACGAGTTCATTAGCCAACAATCGGATAAGCGCTTCACCAGAATCACTCTTCCATCCTCCCGCGAAGGAGAGGGAAGCGCCATAATCCCACAAAGCCTTTGCGATCTCTTTCCAGCAGGACTCTATGTGGGCGGAGATATTTACAATTGGATTTTGCAGTGCGTCCTCGGTCTGAGTTGATATCCAGGCAGGATATCCGCTCAGTGCGACCGAACCCTTTATCCTTCGTTCATCTAGTGGACCACGATCGATATGAAGCTGAAGGAGATGGTCTTTGGGAAGTTGGCACCAGCTGAATGTTGATTCAATATTACTTGATTCGATAACTGCCGTGATTGACCGCGCGCCATGGCGATATCGACCCACCGTCAGCAAAGACTCCAATAAAGCCTGATCTGTTGTGATTGGCTTTTTGTTTCTCTCAGTTTGTTTTTTTAACTCGTCATGGATGACGAGTGCTCGCCGCAGCAATTTTGGATGTGAGTTTGGACCCTTCACATCGAGGAAACCCTGAAGACGACTGACAAAATCTGGTCCTTTGGCGGACCGAAATCCAGGGTCAGTGGAAAGCATGGAAAATTCTTTCATCGTGTATGCGGTTCCCCCAGCAAACACGTAAACTGCACGCCTTAGTCGAATAGTTGCCCCCTGATGCAGGAACTCTCCATCGTACATAGGTGCGAGAAACCAGCTAAGCCATCCAAAAGGGGCATTTTCAATGGCGGCATCAAATTCATCAATAAAGATTATCGGAACACACTTTTCATCCTGCTCGCCCGCAATTCGTGCGAGAACCCGACCAAGTTCGTCGGGTTGCGATATCTGAGTCAGGTTAACCACTGTGTAAGGCAGCTCAAGCTTTACCTCTTTCAAACCTTTGTCGTTCTTGACCGCGTTTCGAATTTGCTTAACCGCGAATGATTTGCCGCTACCGGGAGGACCAAAAATCGCCAGACATAACGGTCTGGTCGGAATTTGCTGCTTCACATATCTTAAGATGTTGTCTCGCAGCGACCCAAGTTGAGTGTTTTCGTCAGGCGTAAAGGCGAACAGCTTTTCAAACTGTGTAAAGCCGCTTGCTGCAAAGAATCCGTTCATCGCATCTTTGTAGCCTTCCTCCGCCAATTCGACAGCCAATTTAAGAGGATCCCAGTTTCTGGCATTCAGATTATTATTTTCGTCCATGTTGCTTATTCCGGTGATTGTGAGCGGTGATTCCGGAATCATCGTGGGCAGGCATTCCGGTTCATCGTGGGCAGTTCGCCGTGGCCTGATGTTGGCAGCAGAATGTTTACTGCTTCGAAGTATTGGCCGTCAAGGATTTTTCGCGTTGGCGCATGGATTCACCCTTGAATTCGAGATGGTGGGAGGTGATCAGGAGGCGATCCAACAAGGCCTCAGCCACCTCGTAGGATCATCACCTAAGTCGGCATGCCGATGGGCAATGGGAAGTTGGCTGGTGAGCAGGGCTGAACGGCGGCGGTGACGGTCATCGACTAGTTCCAGCGGTTGTGGCGCCGGCAGGACGATCAATTCTACGTGAGACTAGGAAAAACTAAGAATTCCTGTGAAGATCGTCACGATTAGAAGTCGCCCGGCAATCTCTACCAATGAGCGGACCTAAAATGGGGAGGCTGAACCCTTCCTTAGCGAAGGACGGCTCTACGTGCGGACGCGTGGAGCGTTGTACTGCTTCAGCACTTCGCGGTAACCGTGTTTCCCGAGTGGCAAAGCGTCTATGACCGAACGATGGTTTGGATCAGGAGGCTGCACGCTCAAATAAATCAGCACCCAACGCCAGAGCATTTCCTAACTCTCGGGCCGTTCTCTCGAGGTTCACTGCGGTGTTCCGCAGGGCGCTTTCAAGATCAACGGGCGCATTCCCAATCGGCACCACTAGATCGAAATACTGCTCCAAGGCGTTATCGCTTTGCATCGGAACGGCGCCGGCCAGGGCTATAACCGGAACACGCATTCTCTTGGCTCGCGTCACTACACCGAAGGGGGCTTTGCCATGCAGCGTCTGTTCGTCGATGCTGCCCTCACCGGTAATTACGAAGTCAGCTTTCCGCAAAGCGGCGTTGAAATCGGTGGCGTCGAGAAAATAATCAATTCCACTGACAAGCTTTGCATTCAGTAACGCTTGCAACCCTGCGGCGGCACCACCAGCCGCGCCTCCATATTTGTGGCTCGCCATCTCTTTACCGGTTTGTCGGAAAACAACCTCAGATAGTTTTGTTAATGCTATTTCCAAACTATCGATGCCTTCTGCGGTTGCGCCTTTTTGCAGACCGAATACTCGCGCCGCACCCTGTTCACCTAATAACGGATTTTCCACATCACAAAGAATCGTCAAGGCACATCCGGCCATCCTCTGATCCAGGCCTGACAGATCAATCGAATTCAGATTGATAAGTCCCTCCGGCAAGTTCGACAAGTAATCTCCGGCCGGGTTGAGAAAACGGATGCCCAACGCTTGCAAGATCCCGACACCGCCATCAACTGTAGCGCTGCCTCCGAGGCCGATAAGGATCTCGCCAACACTCTGGTCGAGCGCGCTTTTGATCAGTTCGCCCGTTCCGAAGCTACTGACTTTGAGCGGATCCTGTTCTGCAGGACTCAGCAGCCGCAGTCCTGACGCCGTGGCCATCTCAATGATTGCCGTTCGACCGTCGTCGACTAAGCCGTAGTCGGCAAAAATCTTTCTGCCGAGCGGGTCGTGCACTTCAGCAGTTACTCGTCTGCCGCCACGTTTTTCAATCAATAAGTTTGCGGTGCCATCACCACCATCGCCCACCGGAAAACGTTCACAGGTGCAATCGAGGCGGCTCTGACTCAACCCCTTTGCAATGGCGCCAGCGGCATCGCCCGCACTTAGACTATTTTTGAACGCGTTAGGCGCAACTAGAATATGCATTTAATGACAAGCGAATTCATTCTTATCGTCACTCTGAAAACTCTCACCGCGCATTACAACAACGCTGGGGAGTTGAGGGCTTACATATAAACTAAGGTTCAATTACTATTCCGGCAAGGTTCAGTCCATCGAGCCGGCCAACAGTAAAATAGCCAAGCGTTTGAACATGGTGGCGAACGATACTTAATTAATTGGCAAGGTCAATAATCATGCGGACGAGAGGTTGAGGAGTCAAGTATGTCGCTGGCCCACCCTCAATTCTTCTGAACTTCGTGACAATGATGTTTATCTGTTCGGATCACATCCTGGAGGTAACGCGAAATGATTTATCGAACGTTGGGCAGCACCGGAGAAAAGGTTTCGGCGCTTGGAGTGGGCGGCTGGCATCTCGGCTTGAAAAACGTCGATGAGAAGCTGGCAATTCGCATCGTTCGCTCGGCGATCGATGGCGGCATTAACTTCCTCGATAACAGTTGGGATTACAACGAAGGCGAGAGTGAGTTGCGCATGGGTAAGGCGCTACGTGACGGCTACCGCGAACGTGCTTTTGTGATGACCAAGATCGATGGCCGGTCCAAAAAAGAGGCGGCCAGGCAGCTTAATGAATCTTTGCGTCGCCTGAATATCGACTACCTTGATCTGGTGCAGCATCACGAGATCATTCGTTTTGAAGATCCGGACCGGATCTTTCACGCCGGCGCTGCGAACGAAGCCCTGGTTGAAGCGCGCGACGCGGGCAAGCTTCGCTACATCGGCTTCACCGGCCACAAAGATCCGCGCATACACCTCCACATGCTCGAGGTCGCCGCAGAGAATGGGTTCAGGTTTGATACGGTACAAATGCCTCTGAATGTCATGGACGCTCACTACCGCAGTTTCGAACAGCAGGTTCTCCCCGAGTTAGTAAAACTTCAGATTGGTGTACTCGGGATGAAGAGCATGGCTAGCGGCATACTGTTGAAGTCGAATACCGTAACGCCGACTGAATGTCTGCACTACGCACTGAACTTGCCGACGTCAGTTGTAGTTACCGGCATTGAAAGCATGGAGATTCTCGACCAGGCATTCGCGGCAGCCGAATCGTTTCACCCGCTCAGTGAAGAGGAACGGGATGCCCTGCTCGCGAAGACTCGCGACGCCGCCGCGAAGGGCCAGTTCGAGCCTTTCAAGACCTCATCAATTTTTGATGCTACCGCCACCAACCCCGCCTGGCTCGGCGACGAACCACAGGAAATCCGCGCGCTCGTCCCTGCGTAAGATTCAGCGCAGCAGGCGAAGCATAAAGCCTGGGCAACGGCTCGCGAGAATTTTGCTGATCGAACTCTTGCCTGCACAGGGAGAGCCTCCCAGCCAAAATACGTGCTCCAACTTATGCTTCGAGTCACTCATACAACCAGCACTTAGATAGTTCTTATTTGACGCCTTTGATTGCGAAGTCTGTTATCGGATGGATTTCCCAGGCGGTGGCGCGCCAGTTTCCGGCGCGGCCGGGCGCGTTGTTTTCCGATTCACCGGCGTGAGGCGAGTCGTAGAGGAGCCAACCCTCGAATGAACACCAATGGCTCAACATTGCACTCCGTAAACTCTCCTCGGACCAATCACGGCCCTGCTGTCTGGCCCACTCCTGCATTCTCGGAGTTATCTCCAACACCACTTGCTCCGTTGGCGGTGCATCTGGTCGCAATGCGACATGAATGTGTATGTCACGGTTGCATGGCACGTAGCAGTTGGATAACTCGATGGGACCTTTCGCAAGGGAGACTACGTAGCCTTCCACCTTCGCCGCCCGAGTCGCGGACCAGCGAGTATGCTCATCTCCCGCTTGCAACATCTTCTGAAGCGTCACGGTGTTATCAAAATCCGCAGGTTGTGGAATCGCAGTACGATTTTTCAGACGATGCAGTTCGCGGCGCTCTCTGGAGAAAGCAAAACCGGAAGCAGGGCAATGATCTTTGAGGATAAGTGCGCCAGTGGCTATCAGCGCAGCTGAAAAAATGAGAACAAGAGCGATTCTGCGTGATTGTTTCAAGGCGTGGATTATAAACGTCGAGCGACTCGAATGCCGCCGATTGCTCCAGGTATTCCTTCGTACTATATTTCCTTCGTTTCCCCCGATGGCTTATCGGAATTGTTCCTTTAGCGGTCGAGTGAATACTGGAGGTGTGAGCAATGGTCAAGGAAATGATTGAGGGAACCTTTCGTCAAACGAATCTGCCGAACGAGTCGCCGGAATACCTCGCCAGGCGCGAGGAGCTGCGGCTGGCTGAAATTGAATTACTAAACACACGTGAAAGAGTCGCCGCGCTGCGCCGTTCACTGCCAGAGGGTGCGACGATTCAGGATTATCAGTTTCTTGAAGGGCCAACAAAACTTGACGGTGGTGATATGCCGGCGAAGAACGTTCGGTTAAGCGAACTGTTCACCGGTCCGGATCGTTCGCTTGTGATTTACCATTTCATGTTTGGCAAGAAGCAAACCAGTGCGTGCCCGATGTGCACGGCCTGGATCGATAGTTTCAATGGAATTGCTCCTCACCTCTCGCAAAATGTTGACCTCGCTATTGTCGCGGCAGCTGATTTGTCCACACTGCGCGCGTACGCGCGAGAAAGGAGCTGGGACAAGCTACACCTGTTGAGCGCTGGGGATAGTACTTTCAAGTACGATCTTGGCAGCGAAGATCGCGAAGGAAGACAGGACTCTACGATTTCGGTTTTCACGCGAGATAGTAATGGCACGTTGCGGCATTTTTACAGCGGCCATCCCTGGCTGGCCGACGATGTCAAAGAGCGCGGCATTGATGAGTTGAACCCGATTTGGAACGTTCTGGACCTGACGCCGCAGGGACGCGGAACGTTCTATGCATCGCTTGACTACGGAACAAAAGTGCAAACGGCTCGCGGTTGAGGGATTGCACGAAAGCGCTGAAGGCGCGGAATAAATCGACTTGAAGCGAGCGTGTCGCAATCATCGAATAGTCCGCGCCTTCAGCGCTTGTTGATTTGAAAGATTGCTTCTTTCCTGGACCGTTGGCCCAGGCTGCTACATTCCGCGCCGTCGGCGCTTAAGACCTTCCGTTCGATCACGCCCTATCTGTTTATTCCTTGTCGTAAACTGCGATGGTTTTGAATCGCTTGCCCTTCGCATCGGTTCCGGTGGTGGTGACGGTGCGACTCTTGCCGTTCGCTGTGACAACGATTCGTCCGTTGATTGTTACCTTGCCGGCTTTCTTGACGGTCATCAGTAAAGTTCTGGCGCCTTGCTTCCGATACGAACGGGTGTCCGCCGTCGGATCACCGACCAGAGCATAGTCCTTATTATCAAACTTTCCGGTCCATTCGTTGTGCGTCGCGTTGCCGTCGCCGTCGGTACCGTCCACTGTGACTTTGATTTGATCACCAACAGCCTCATAGAGAACAGTGTGGTTCTTTGCTGAGCCGGCGGCAATCTTTGATTTTGCCTCGTTCAGTTTCCAGGCGCCCATGTGCAAATTCTGGGCAAAGCACATTGGCGCCATGAACAGGGTTAGGCCGAGCGCTAATAGAATCATTCTTGGTTTCATACTTACCTCCAGGAGAATAGGTAAAAGTGGTTTTGCGCGCGCAGTCTATTGCTCAACTCTGTTTTATGCAATAGGTGGATGTGATCGGGGGAAAACACCGCTCAAACGAGATGCCAGCGACCAGCCAAAGAGTCATCTTTCAATACCGACGGATTTTAGAAACGCGGCTATTCTGAACATTCTAATATGTTGAATCCTTGGCTGGTCGTTATCGCTCCCAGTGCTGATTTTGCTTAGGCCGCTTTGAAATTTTTTCTATCGACCTCGCTTCGCGGATCTTCTCAGTCAACTTCCCTTACCTCTTCGAATACAAGAATTCTTGCATGGACACTCCACCAGGTGTATAAGCCTTTCGATTCATTGGAGGTCCACACTGTGAAACGAACCCTGACGCTGGTCTTCGTATTGCTTTGGTTTCCGATCTGCGTTGACGCTCAAGCCAAAGCTTGCTCGGCGAGAATGAGAACGATAAGAGGCTGTCCAATTACGGGCTGCGGTGGCAGCCAGATGGATCAGAATCTAAACAGGCGCAAAAACATTCGCTCCGATGACCATGCGATCGTTCCCCGGGCCCTCAAATGGATCAAAGACCGACCTAATCCGCAGCACTTTGTTAAAGGCGGCAGCCGAACGGAGTTATTCGTCCTGGGCGAGGGCGCACACATCAGAGTGACGGCCTTCATGCTGGCGGCAAGGACCGGCAACCCGGAATCATGTAACTGTGGCGCCAGGCTTACGCAGCAGCGGGACATGGACAATCATCTGGTGTTGGTGGAAGAGGAAACACTCAACACTGAAGGAGCAAACGAGGATAAAACGTTGGACCTTCGGGAGCCGGACTCAATAACCGCAGAGTTTACCCCGCGCGTACGGCTGGACCATCCCAACCTCATAAGAGCCAACCTCACTTCCCGAATTAGCCACGCGCCAAGGAAAGCGCTCCTGGTGCGTGTAACAGGCTTGCTGATGTTCGACTCCGAGCATTTTATCGGACGCCACCTGGTCAGAATTAACAACTGGGAGATTCATCCAGTGTTCAAACTGGAGTTCTGTGAAACTGGAAACGACTGCACAGCTGATAATGACGCGGGCTGGAAGTCGCTTGACGATCTGCCATAACACACGCCCTCAGCGCGCAGGGGGGATATTGACCAGATAAAGGTTCAACGTGGCCCCGCAAATTCGGAACTGGGGGCGCAGCGACCAGCCAAAAGCGCAACTGACAGCGAAGTGCAACCAAGCAATCAAGTATATTGCTGCCATTTTAAAAGATTTCCACTCGATGCAGCTCTTGTCTCACCATGCTAAAACCAGGTGTGAATGAGACAAACAGACCCTCGTACGCGATCACGCTTCATGAGTGTTATCCTGATGCCCCACACTCAGGGCCCCGTTTCCTTAAGTCACATTGGAACCTTGGGCCGTATCTCAACTACGGAAGGTAGGGCTATGAAACTTAGAATCACTTTGTGCTTGATTGTGGTCCTGTTGCCGGCAACAGCTCTCGCCCAGGAATTAACCGTGACGGCAACGAACGCCAACACAGTATCTTCCAAAACCTCAATTGATTTACCAGGGCTCACTGGTAATCCACTCGCAATTATTGTGGCAACTCCCGTGGGTATCACCGCCCAATTGAATAAGCATCCGGTTGGCGCCTGGTATTACTCCGGTAAATGGAACATCTTCAACAGCGATCATGCAGTGATGCCGTTAGGAGCGAAATACAAAGTCAAGCTCTTCAAAGAACCTGGAGCGAATCAGTTTTTGCATTTGGTAACCAAGCAGAACCTTGGCGCTGAGGGATCGTACATTGATAATCCGGCGCTCAATAATAATCCGAAGG